>Ga0315902_10007259_pt1 | contig 15192 bp, 11 predicted proteins | sample LakEriMetagenome_9_FD_203523 | JGI IMG/M metagenome (GOLD analysis project Ga0315902, IMG submission 203523) | Freshwater fungal communities from buoy surface, Lake Erie, Ohio, United States - Buoy 12 MA117 | ecosystem: Environmental > Aquatic > Freshwater > Lake > Lake biofilm | place: USA... | reverse complement strand
AGGACCTTGCCGCCGACGTTTTCGACGGATTGCTTCACGCGCATGAGCATGTGACGCGGCAGTTTGCGATGCTGCACGACGATCATCGTCATGTCGGCCTCGTTCGCGAGCACCGAGGCATCGCTGACGCCGAGGATGGGCGGGGAGTCGATCAAAACGAGGTCGAAACGGCTCTTCACGTCGGTGATGAGATCGACCATGCGCTGCGAGTTCAGGATGCCGGCGCTGTCCGCGGGCAAAAGGCCGCTGGGCATGAAGTAGAGGTTCTCCACGGGCGTTTTCATCACCACATCCTCCAAGCGGATGTTCGTGGTGAGGTAATTCGAGAGGCCGTGGGTGTGACTGACGTCAAAGTTGCGGTGCATGCTCGGACGACGGAGGTCCGCATCGATGAGGAGCACGTTGTAGCCGCCCTGGGCGCAGACGTAGGCCAGATTGCACATCGTGGTGGACTTGCCCTCACCCGCGCCGCCGCTAACGACGGTCAGGCAGTTCGCATCCGCGGTTTTGCGATGGAATTCGATGTTCGTTCGCAGGATGCGGTAGGCTTCCGAGTCGGGATTGAAGCCGCTGCTGCGGTGCAGGATGCCCACGCCCTTCGGAATGACGGCGAGGACAGGCACGCCGAGGAATTTTTCCACGTCATCGAGGTTTTTGACGCTCGTGTCCATGTACTCGAGGAAGAAGGCGAGACCGACGCCAAACATGAGGCCCAAAATGCCGCCGAGAGCGAGATTCAGCGCGATGTTTGGCTTCGCAGGCCGCGTTTCGACCTCCGCGATGGCGTAAATCGTCGCGGGGAACTTGATGAGCTTCAAACCGGCCTCTTCTTCGAAGGAGCGCGTGCGCATCTGGATGAGCGTCTGCTCGATGTAGCTCACTTCATCCTTCGCCGCGCGGTACTCTTCGTAGAGAGACTGCATGTCCATGTTCTTGTCCTTGGTGATCTGCGCACCGTTCTTCAGGGCCTCGAGCGTTTTTTTGGCCGAGTCGATGCGGCTTTGCAGGCCCTGAACATGTTCCGTGGCCGCGCTGACGATGAAGGTACGCAGCGTTTCGAGCTGCTTGGTGATGCTGTTGACGGTGGGATGCCGCGCGCCGAGACCGCCATTGACGAGACCTTCGCGTTGGACGGTCAGATCCTGAAATTTCGTGACCTGGGCGAGGAAATTGGCGTTCTCGAGCTTCAAGGCGGATGCCTGAGCCACGATCTGGTCCGGGGTGAGCTTGGCCACGGTGCTGTACTCAGACTCCATCGTGCTGATTTCGATTTCCGTCTGCGTGATGCGCTGCTCACGCGTCATGTAATCCATCTCACCTTCGCTGTTTTTGACGCCTGAGCCTGGGGTGAATGTGCTGCTGCCGATTACCCAGTCACCGACGATGCCGGCCTTTTTCTTTGCGGCGAGCTCACGCTCCTTGGCGGCGCGCTTTTGCTCTTCGAGCTCTTGGATTTGCTGATGAATGATATCGAGCGATTTGCGCTTCTGATCCGTCTCCACCTTGATGTATTGAACCTTGTAGCTTTCCGCGACGGCATTGGCGACATCTGCGGCGATTTTGGCATCTTGGTCGTAGAATTCGATGAAGACGAAATCAGACTTCATGCTGGCCTGCACGTCGAGATTGCCACGGAGGCGGCCGAGTGCCGCGGAAGCGTTCGGGGCCTCCCATTTCTTCACGAGGTCGAGCTGGTCGATGACGGGCTTGAGGGTCTCGGGCTTGGAGATGGTCTCGATCTGCGTTTTGATGTACTCGGGGAAAAAGCCGCCCGACTGGGCGTTTTTCTGCAACACGACGACCGGATCGGTCACACGCTCGATGACCATTTCGACACGGCCGCGGTATTTGCGCGGCATGACGTAGGTGAGCACGGCGGCGGCAGCAAATACGAGGATGAAGCAAAGGGTGATGAGGCCGAAGCGATTGCGGACCACCTGTAGGGTGTCCATAGTGTGACGTTGAAGATCGGATCCTTGATCGTTCATGGCTGTTGGCGGTGCGGATTTCTTTCGGACAACTTAGAGATTGGGGAGGTACATAAGACCAGCGGGCGCTTCGTGTGACCAAAGCTGCCCGCCGGTGATGTGAAGATGACGATTGATGCCGTGCGCCGGATCAGAAGGTGGCGGTGGCACCGAGGGAGACGCGGTGACGGTCAAACTCGCGCAGAGGGTCGTTCGACTGGAGGGTGGAGAACGAGTATTGCGCGTCGAGGCGGAGGTTTTCGAGGATGTTGTAGCCGAGGCCCGTGGAGAGGAAGAGCGAGTGCTCCGTGCCGTCGATGCCGCCCGGATTGTCGAAGGTGCTATACCCGTAGTTCACGCCGGCGTTGAGGCTGACGCGGTTGGTGAGGTTGTGATTGATCTGGAGACCGGTGTTTACGCCATAGCGGCTGCTGAAGGCGGCGAGTTCTGCTCCGTTGAAGCCGAGGGCGGCATACCAGCGGGCGAAGGTCTTGCGATCCACGGTGTAATTGACGGCAGCTTCTGCGTAGGGGGACGTGTTGCTGGTGAGATCGGACTCGTAGAACTCCGCACCGGCACGGACGGATCCGGACATCTGCTGGCTCCAGGCGTGATCGACGCCGACGAGAGCGAAGTGGGAGTTGAAGTTCTTCGACGGCGTTTTGTCGAAGATGGTCATGCGGTAGCGGTATTCAGCCGTCAGGCTGGTCTGTTTGTTCAGCGCGTAGGCGAACTGCTGGGCGAAGAGGTGCGCGTAGCGGTCCTCTGCAGCACCGACGATCGCGTCCTCATAGTGGGTGCCGTCGATGGTGTAGCTCGTGGTGGTGGAGAGGCGGGGCGTCCAGGCGTAGCTGACGTTGAAGTTGTTGTAGCCGTAGAAATACTGCCCGTTCCACAGGGTGGTGGACCCGCCGAAGCCGAAACCGTTGTTCGGCTCCACGCCGTAGGTGAAGAAGAGGTTGTTGCTGATGCGCAGGCGCTCCGAGAAGCGGTGCTCAAAGTTCACCGCGGCACGTGCATTGTAGAACGTGTCGTCAAAGCGAGGCATGCCATCGATGTAGTGCACGACACCAGCGTCTAGGGAGAAACTCAGCGGCGTGGTCCGGTCCGGACGCGTGTACATCGCACCGATCCCGCCCTGCACGAACCAAGAGTCGAAGCTTCCCATCAAGGGATTGGCTTTGTAGTCTAGGGTGTCATAGCCGGAGTTCACCGAAGTGGTGATTTGGAACGGCTGCTCGGTGCGGAAATCCGAGCTGTAATTCTGGATCGCGACCAAACCCTGCGCCTGTAGAGCGGCGGGGGCTGCGGCGAGGGCCATTAGGCTCAAAAGGAAGCTTCTTGGGCGCATAAAACGTGGGCGGTATGGTTTTTTTCCAGAATGGGAGAGCAGGACCGGACGGGAAGCCTGCTGCTAGGGATGCCGATCAAGGTTTCGCGTAAGCGGGGGACACGGGATTCGGGATGTTCGGGCGGAGGGGGCCGGTGGGAGGCGGCATCAGGAGGAAGGGGCCGCGAATGGTGGAGGGGATGTAGAAATCCGGCTCTGGCGGAGGCGCAGGAGCGATGTTGACCGGCGCTTTGGGGTTCTTCGGATTCTTTTCGCCATAAACGGCCACCGGGTTCTTTTCGCTGGTGGTGACAGGCACATCGTAAGCTGGGAGGACCGCGGGGGCGGTCGTCACGGCGGGCGCGGCGGCTACCACGAGTCCTGGGGAGACGGATTTGGCGGCATCGGCGATCACGGGTGCCATTTTCGGAGAAACGGAGGTCGCGGTCTGCACGATCTGACCGGCGAGAGTGCTGTCGGCTTTAGAAGCGACGATAGCGGACTTCACGATGTCGCCAGCGCAGGCCTCATTGATCACGAGGGCGTCTTCGACGACCATGAGAACCTTGGAGGGATCTTTTTCGACAGCGACGCGGACATCGTTGGAGATCTCCGAGCAATTGTTCGCAAAAGCCGAGGCGGCTGCAAAGAGAGCAAGCGCGATGGCGCGCGGCATGGAGTTATTCAGTCCGATTTTCATAACGGCCGTAATATAAGGTGTTTAAAGATGATCGCGTTCTCAGAGCGGGTAGTGGGAATCGAACCCACATGGCCAGCGTGGAAGGCTGGAACTTTACCATTAAGCTATACCCGCGATTAGAGTTATAATAATCCGCGATATCTTACTGCCGCAAGATATTTTTTAGAATTAGCATGAATCATTTGAAATTTTAGAATGTCTTATAGATTCAACACTCTGACCTTTCAAATCACTCAGACGTTTCCTAAAGTAAGGGAAATAGCACCGTCCTCCTACGTAGCAAGGCCAGAATCCGGGAAAATCGGCTTCCCAGATAGTTCAGTCAGCCGAACCAACCAACAACGCGTCACACTCTCCTGACGACGCCGAGACGCAGGGGCGACAATCTTTTTACAGCCGAAACCGGGTAAAAGGGCCTTGTGGGCGGCCAAGAAAGGCTCATCATCGCCCCGTATGCCTCTCGAAACCTACCACCTCCTTCATCTGATCGGTCTTATTTTCGTTTTTGTCGGCTTTGGCGCCCTTTTTTCGCCAGATCATCGGGCCTCCGCCATGAAATGGCACGGCATCGGTCTTCTGATCAGCCTCATTTCAGGATTTGGGATGCTCGCCAAAATGGGAATCATGGGATCGATGCCTCTGTGGGTGTGGGTGAAGATCGCCCTCTGGCTGGTTTTGGGCTTTCTGCCGGTCTTGGCCCGCAAACGCGTCCTCGCTCCAGCCGCCGTCGTGCTGATTGCCGTGCTGATCGGGATCGTGCTGGCCTATCTGGGCTATCGGAAGCCATTTTAACCTCCCGAGCCTCTGATTCGACTCTGGCGTGTCTCGCCGGGTGTGTCAGACTACGGGCTTCAACAGCCATCCATGAGTCCTGCCGCCGCTGCCAGCCCGGTCCCGCCACCGCAACGCCCGTCTCCGCCGACGGTGGAGGACATCACGCGCATGATGCCTCTCGGGCGTTATTCCGTGCAGGCACGCGTGGGCATGGGCGGCATGGGGACGGTGTTTCGTGGCACCCAGCTGAGTTTGGGCCGCCCGGTGGCTATTAAAGTGCTGCGGGTCAGCGATGGCTATGATTATGCCTTTGAAGACCGCTTCCGCCGCGAGGCGCGGGCGATGGCGCAGCTCACACATCCGCATGTGGTGGCGATTTACGACTACGGCCACCTCGGGAGCGAATACCTCTTCTTTGTGATGGAGTTCGTCGATGGCACCGACCTCGGCGAGATCATGCGCCTCGGCCGCATGACGCCGCAACTGGCCCTGCAGCTCCTGCCACAGATCTGCCAGGCTCTCGAATACGCGCACTCAAAGGGCATCGTCCATCGCGACATCAAACCGGCGAACATCATGCTCACCCGACAGGGGGAGGCCAAGGTGACCGATTTCGGCCTCGCGAAGAATTTCATCAAAGTGCCGACCATGGTCACGGAGGCGCACATGGTCATGGGCACCCCGGAATACGCCGCGCCGGAGCAATATGAGGCCCACCGCGAGGTCGATCACCGGGCGGACATCTACTCGCTGGGTGTCATGACGTATCAGATGCTCACCGGCGCGCTTCCTCGCGGCTCCTGGATGCCGCCTTCTCAGTTGCGCCCGGGGCTCGACTCACGGCTCGATGGCATTCTGGTCCGCGCGATGATGCATGACCGCTCCCAGCGCTACCAAAGCATCACGGACATGCGTCGCGCGTTGGAAAACGTGTTCACTCAGCCTGGCACGGCCACGCTTTCGCCCTCGGCTGCCGTGGGCCGGCCCCGCACTCTCCCTGCGGCCACGGGAGGCCCGCAGGCGCGCATTTTGCTCCTCGAGGACGATTTGCTCGTGCGGGATCTGCTCCGCCGAACACTGGAATCCGCCCGCTACGAGGTCCACGAGACCGGCGACGGCAAAGACACGCTCCGTCTTTACGAGGAGTCGATGCAATCCGGTCGACCTTACGATCTCGTCATCCTCGATCTCACCATTCCAGGTGGAATGTGCGGACGCGAGACCATGATGCACCTGCGAAGGCTCGATCCGCAGATCTTGGCGATCGTTTCCTCTGGCTATCGCGACGATCCGGTGATGAAAGACAGCGCGTCCTATGGCTTCACTGCCGCGCTCGCGAAACCGTATCAGCGCGAGGCACTTTTGCAGCTGGTGAATAGCGTGCTGGCCATCGGACGGCAAAAAGCAGCCGCGTGATTCGCGTGCATCACGCCACCCGCGCCGCGCTTTGCGAATGCATGGCCTGCCACACGGCATCGACCACACGCATGTAGCAAATGCCTTCGAGAAAGCTGGGTGAAGGCCGTGGCGCCTGTGGATCACGCACGGCGGCGATGAAATCACGCTCGACGGTCCAGGTGCGTTGCAGCTCGGTGGGAATCGCGAGCGGCTCCAGCTTGCCGCCGCGTGGGCCGAGGCAGAGTTCATCGCTCACGAAGTCATAACTGAGCGTGCCTTCGGAGCCGAAGAGCCACAGCTTGTCTCCTGGCGCATGCGCGGCCACGCCGCTGAAGAGCATCGTGGCCTCCAGGCCGCTGCGAAACTTCGCCAGCACGTGCACGAAGTCGGGAATCTCCACCTCGATCTCGCCCCGCTGCGGGATGACCACGTTTCCACGTGCCTCGACTTCGACGATGTGGCCCAGCCACTTTTGCAGCACCTCGGTGTAAATGCCCAGCGTGAGGATTTGGATGCCGCTGAGTTCAGACTGCTGCCGCCAATGCGCCGGGGCCTGCGGATCGAGCCATGAATCGCTGAAGCTGTGCAGCATCGCCTGATGCGGCGTGCCGATCGCCCCCTCGGCGAGGAGCTTCTTCACCAGTTCACCGCCTTTCATGCCATGCGGCGCGGGACAAATCGCCGTCACCAGTTCCGGGAAGCGCATCGAGGCCTCCCACATGAGCTGCGCCTCCGCCAAGCTCGATGCCATGCGGGCCTGCGTGAAGACATGCTTGCCATTCGCCAGCGCCAGATTCGTGGCATCAGCATGCAAATACGGATGAGCGCCGATCCAGACGACATCCACATCTTCCGCCGCGCACACATCGCCCCAATCGGCCACGACTTGAGCCTCCGGCGCGAACTCGCGGCCAAACGCCTCCGCGCTGGCGGTGCTGCGATTGCACACCTTCGTGATGCTCACGCCGGGAATGGCCCGCAGGCCCGGCATGTGACGCGTTTTGACGATGCCACCAGCGCCGATGAGGCCGATGCGGACAGGTTGGAGGTCGGAGGACATGGAGTAGCGGAGTATTGGAGTGGTGTTTGCGAAGGCTCAATCAATACTCCATTACTCCACCACTCCATCGCCCCACGTGACCCTCCGCCACCTCTACATCTCTCCTGAGCACAACTTCTTCGGCCACCACGGGCAGCCGGCTGGCACCGCGCCGATCATCGAAGTGCCGGAAGTCGAGTGCGTGGCGGGCAAAGGCCTGCGCGGCGACCGTTTCTTTGGCTGGAAAGAGGACTACAAGGGCCAGGTGACCTTTTTCGAGGAGGAGCAGTATGAGCGGCTCTGCGAAAAGTTTGCCGTCACGCACCTGCCGCCCTCCGTTTTCCGTCGAAACATCATCACCCGCGGTGTGGACCTCAACACGCTCATCGGTGTCGAGTTCGAAGTGCAGGGCGTGCGCTTCCTCGGCACGCAAGAGAGCACGCCATGCTACTGGATGAACCAGGCCTTCGCCGAAGGCGCGGAGGAGGCGCTGAAAGGCCACGGCGGTCTCCGCGCCAAAATCCTCACCGACGGCATCCTGCGCGTGTCATGAGCTTCGCGGCCGTTTTGCTCTGCGGCGGCAAATCCACCCGGATGGGCCGCGACAAGGCCTTCATCGATTGGAATGGCCGCCCGCTTTGGCAAGTGCAGCTCGAAAAGCTCCAGCAACTCGGCCCTAATCGTCTTCTGATCTCGTGTCGCGAGGAGCAAGGCATCGTGAGTGATGCAGAAATCATCTTTGACCCGATTGACAGCAATGACGGTCCTCTCGGTGCCATCACGCGCTGCCTTGAACTCGTCAAAAAACCGCTCCTCGTCCTCGCCGTCGATATGCCGTGGATGACCGTCGAGTTTCTCCGCGATCAAATCCTGCCCGGAGGCTTCTTTCGCGGTCCGCATGGCTTCGAGGCCCTCTGCGCGGTTTACGAGCCCGCGATGCTCCCCGCGATGCAAAAAGCCCTCGCCGAACGCCGCTTGGCCCTCCAACGCGTCATCGAAGCCTGCCAGCCTCGCGTGCGCGAACTCTCGGAAGAACACACTTTGTTCTTCCGCAACGCCAACACCCCCGAAGAGCTCACCGAATAGCCGCGACAGCGTTTTGGAGTGCTCCAGTCCTCTGGAGCTTTCGTAGGCCTGAGAACACTCGAAAGCGCCGGAGGCCCGGCGCAGTCCAGAACGCTGTCGCGCAGCTTGAATGCACCAGCGACTTCACCCCGCCTTCAGCAGCTCATAATCGATCGCGTGCAAACGCGGCTGCTTCGCGCCCATACGCGGGATGCAACTCAAGAGAGCCTTCGTGTAGGCGTGCTGCGGATTCTTCAAAACTTCGTCCACCGGGCCGGTTTCGACGATCTGACCGCGAAACATGACCGCCAGACGATCCGCGACGCTGCGGATGATGCTCAAGTTGTGCGTGATGAGGATGATGCTCATGCCCAGCTCCTTTCGCAGGTCGGCGAGCAGGTCCATGATCTGCTTTTGAATAGTGACATCGAGCGCGGTGGTCGGTTCGTCGGCGATGAGCAGCTTCGGCTGGCAGCAGAGCGCCATGGCGATCATCACGCGCTGCTGCATGCCGCCGCTGAGTTCGTGTGGATAGGCGCGGAGACGCTTCTCCGGCTGCACGATGCCCACTTTGTCCAGCCAGCGCACGATCTCCGCATCGCGATCGCCTTTGGCGACATCCGGGCGATGCAGCGCCAGCGCCTCCGCGATTTGCGTGCGGATCGTGAGCACCGGATTCAGCGACGTCGTCGGCTCTTGGAAGATGTAGGCGATCTCCTTGCCGCGAATCTTCCGCAGCTCAGCAGGCTTCAAAGCGAGCACGTCATGCCCCGCGAGCCGCATCTCCGCCGCGCGAATCGTCGCCGGAGGTTCTGGCAGCAGTCGAGCGAGTGCCAGCGCCGTCGCGCTCTTGCCGCTGCCGCTTTCTCCGACCAGCGCCAGCGATTCGCCGGGCTGCAAAGTCAGATCGATGCCCTTTACCGCCTGCATCGGCTCCGCGTCGTGACGGCGGAACTCGATCTTCAAATCGCGGATGTGGAGGAGAGGCGAGGACATGCGGAGAAACTCAATGCGGCACCTGCGCACGTGCAATCGCCGATTTCACGCCGCCGCATCTTCGACTTCCGCGTCTCCACTCGCGATCGTGGGCTCTTTTTCATCGCGAGTGCTCCACCAGCGCAGCCCTCGGCTCAGCAGATGCAGCACCAGCGCCACGCCCAGCACCGTGACACCGGTGCGCAGCAGCATTTGAGGATCGCGCAGCGTCTCGGCCGCCTGCGCATTCGTGGTGACGAGCAGCGGTCGGAAAACGCGCATCACACCGCCGGAAAGCGGCTGCGGATGCAGCGCGGCCACCGCCGCCAGCCACACCACCAGCATCGACACCACCTCCAGGCTCCAAGCCGCAACGCACGCGGCCTGTTTCGCTGGTTTCAGCCCGCGCAGTGCCTCCACCCAGGCCGGCCAGCTCATCGCAAACAGCGCCAGCCACATCAGCGACCAGCTCGCCGTTTGAGAAACGCCCACGCCAGCTGCCGCGATCACCCACAGCGGCCACGGCAGCCAGATCCACCCGCGGAAGCGCGGCGCTTGCTCCTGCTGCGTCACCGGAATCAGGCTGGAAAGAAATGCCGGCACCGCCATCAGCGCGCCACCGGCCGCCACGCCTGCCGCGGTCGCGCTCACATCGCCGCTGCGGATCGCCTGCGCCATCCAGCCGCCCCAGCCCATGAAATGCAGCACATCCTCGATCAGGATCAGCCACGCCGGGGCTTGCAGGCAGAGCATCAGCGCGCGCGTGCGCAGCGGCAGGCGCGTCGTCATCAGAACCGCACCCAACAACGGGATCGCCAGCACCAGCGCGGGCGCGAAATGCCTCCACAGCAGCCGCCCGGTCTCCATCGCGGCATCTTGATCCGCACGCGCCAGCTCCAGCGGCATCAGTGTCTCCACCGGCAGACCGCGACGCACCAGCCACTCGTGCACCAGTGCCCAGGTGAGCGCCGCGACGGGAAAAAGCGCCAGCACCGCGCCGAGAATCTCCAGCGGCACTCGCGCGCGCCCCCCCAGCAAACCTTGCAGCCAGCAGCCCGTGCTCAAAGCCAGCGCCAGCGCCGTGATGAGCACCACACCGCTCGCCACGCAGCGCGAAAAAAGCTCCGTGCCGCCCAGCGTGGCCGTCCAGGCCTCCGCGCCGCTTTTTCCAGCCAGCATCGCCATCGTGAACGCCACCACCACCGCCGCCAGCACCAGACGCGCGGGCAGCCAGCGAGGCGGCGGCACTGTGAGCTCCGCGATCATTGCGTGGGCAGCTTGAGGTCAAATTTCGGCCCTGGCGCGGCATTCGCCGGCTTCTCATCGCGCAGCGCGAGCTGACGCAGCGTCCACGCGTTCAGTGGCTTTCCACCGGTGAGCGATTCATGCACCGCCGCCGCGTCCACCGTCGTGTAGAGCGTCAGCATCGGATGCAGCGGCAGCAGGCGCGCCTCCAGTTTACGCACGCGATCCGCCGCCGCCGCAGGTTCAAACTCCGTCGCCAGCGCCTCCAAAAGCACATCCGTCTGCGGATCCTCGATCCCGCTGAAGTTCGTGCCGCCCGGCCGCGCCTGCGAGCTGTGCCACCACGGGAATTGATCCCAGGAAACCTCAAAGCGCTGCTCCACCAGCACCGCATCAAACGCGCGCTCCGCCAGCCGCTGCGCCAGCTCGTCCGGCCTCGTCACACGCGTCACCGCCACCTCCGCGCCCAGCACCTTCCACTGCGCCGCGAGCTCGCGCGCCGTCGTCTCCATCGCCGCGTCGCCTTGCAGCACCAGCAGTGAAAAAACCAGCTTCTCATCCGCACCGCGCAGCATGCCATCCACACCCGGCAGCCAGCCCGCGTCCGCCAGACGCTTCCGCGCCTGCTGCGGAGCGTAGGTCGCGCGCGGGGCCTTCGTGTGCAGCCACATCCCCGGTGGAAACAGGCTCGCATCCGCCACCGTGTGCACGCCCTGGATCGTGCGGATCACCGATGGCACATGCGTGAACTCCGCCAGCGCCTCGCGCACCCGCACATCCCGCAGCGGGCCCTTTCGCGTGTTCCAAAGCACCACCAGCCGGCGATGCGGCGGCGTCAGGCACGGGCGCAGGTCCGGATCATCCATCACGCTCTGCGCTGGCCACACCAGATGCGCCGTGCGCGTCGCCAGTCCTATTTGAGTCATCAAAGGCGACGCCGAAAAGTGCAGCACCACATTCGAAGCCTCACCGCGTCGGTCGTCCACCGGCAGCAGCGCCAGCGTGCGCGCATCCAGCGTGCTCAGGCGAAACGGACCCGCGCCCGGCGGCGGATGATCCGTGAAAACCTCGTCTTTCATCCCGCGATGCATCTGCCACCACGCCGATGGCAGCACCGGCAGATCCGCCCAGCCGCACAAAGCCGGGCCGTAGCGGCTGCGGAACACCACATGCAGCCGCATCCCGCCGTTTTGCACCTCCATCGCCTGAATGTGCCGCAGCGCCTCGCGATTCGGCAGCAGCCACGGCCTCCGGCCCACCTCTTCGATCGTCACCCGTGCATCCTCCGCCGTCACCGGCGTGCCATCGTGCCACGTGCGGCCGTGACGCATGTCCAAATCCAGCACCGGCTCGCTTAGCGCCACCGTTTCCCCGATCAGCCGCGCCTGCACCGCGCCTTGAGCACCTTCCGAAAGCGCGCGGCGCAGCTCATCCACCAACTGCCGCGTCGGACCCGCCGCCACGATCTCCACCACCTGATCGCTCTCATACCACACCCGGCGCACCTGGCCTGCCAGCTCCGCCTCGTTCAAAAAACGCCGCATCGGCTCCCGCAGCGATCTTGGCGAATCAAAACGCCAGAACTCCAACACCTGCGGCTGCAGCGGCGTGATCACCGCCAGCGCCTGCGGCGTCCCCGCGTGCGTCGGATCGGTGAAATTCATCACCAAGCTGCTCCCCACCACGCGCGCCGTGCTCAGATGCCAGCGCGCCCACACATTGTTCTCCGCCAGTTGGCCTTGCAGCAGCTCCTGCGCCTGGCGCGCCGCCTCCTCGCTGCCAAACCAGCACGTCACATCCTGCGACCATCGCCAAAGCTCCGCCAGCGCCGGTTCCAGCGCTCCATTCACGCCGATCCGCATCAGCGGCTCGTGCACGAGATCGATGATCTGGCGCTCCGCTTCATTCTGCGGCGCAAAAGGATGCAGCGCCGGCTTTTCCTCCGTCAGCATCGCCACCAGCGAACGTCCCGGCGGCAAAGCGCGCGCCCGGCGGGATTGCTCCGCCGCCCACCACGCCAGCGCCAGCACCGTCACCGGCGTCAGCAGCAAAAACAGCCGCAGCACGATCGTCGCGCGCGAGCTTTTTGGCTGGATCGAATGCGTCGCCGTCGATTGCTTCTCCGCGAGCAAAGTCACCAGATCCGACTCCGCCTCCGCCGATTGCGCACGCAACTCCGCCAACTGGCCTCGCTCTTTCTCCAGTTGGTGCTGTGTGGCTCTCAATTGTTCCTCGGAAGTTGTTTGGTTTCGTTTCAAATCACGCAGCGCCGACTCCAGCCGGTTCTGCTCTTCGGAAAGCGCCCGCAGCCGCTCCCGCGCGCTCCCGGCCTCCTCCAGCTCCATCTTCAAAACCGCGAGTTCGCGCGTTTTTTCGCCCAAAAGTCCTTTTTGGGCCTCCAGCTCGCTTTCGGCCGTTTTCAGCTCCGCGCGGCGATTTTCCAAATTGGCCTCCAAATCGCCCAAAAAGCCCTTCGCCGCCGTTTCGCGCGTTTGCAGCTCCGCGAGCCGCTTTTCGACCGCTTGCAGAGCCGCTTGCTGGCTTTCCAGAGCCTTTTCGCCCTCCCGCAGCTTGGCATCGCCTTGCGCCGCCGACTTTTGCAGCGCCGCCAGTTCATCACGCGCGGTCTTTTCATTCGCCTGCAACGCCTCCAATCGTGACTTCGCTTCCTGCTCCTGATTCGTCAGCGCTGCCAGGCGCGTGGAGGTCTGCTCCTGCTCCACCTTCAGCACCGCCAGCACCTCCTCCGTCTTCGAAACCGCCTTCTGAAACACCTGCAGCGATTCCTCCGCCTCCCGCGACCGCGCCTCCGACTGCGCGGCCAGCGTATTTTTCTCCTGCACGCGTTTCTCAGCCTCCTCCGTTTTGGATAGCGCCTGCTTCAAAGCCTCCTCCGCCTCGCGCACGCGAGCCTCCGCCTGCGCCGCCAGCGTGTTCTTCGACTGCGCGTTCTTTTCCGCCTCCTCCACTTTGGAAAGCGCCTGCTTCAGAGCTGCCTCCGCCTGCGCTGCGAGCTTGCTCTTCTCCTGAAGGCGCTTTTCAGCCTCCTCCGCCTTGGAAAGCGCCTGTTTCAGGCCCGCTTCAGCCTGCGCAGCCTCAGCGCGCCGCTTTTCCAAGCCGTCGCGCGCCGACTTCTCCTCCGCAGTGACCTTTTCCAGCCGCGCCTCCGCTTCACGGGCTTCCGCTTGCAGCTTCTCGCGTTTTTTTTGCTCAAGCTCGCCCTCACCGCGCAGCGATTCGTTTTTCGCGGTGATCTCGGCCGTCTGCGCCGTCAGCTTTTCCAACTGAGCCGCCATTTCATCGCGCCGCGCCTGCAAAGCCTCCAGCGCAGCCTGCGCCTCGCGCTGCGCAGGGTCATTTCGCAACGGAATGCGCGCTGTCACCTTCGGCGGCAGATCCTTCTTCAAGCGGAACACCGCATGCAGCGGCCCGAACGACACGCGGTCGCCATCACGCAAGTTCACACTGTCCAGCACGCGCTCGTCATTCACAAACGTGCCGGAGCGGGAGCCGCGGTCGCGCACCTCCGCCGTGCCATCGGGATGCAGGATGATCTCCCCGTGGTAGCGGGACATCTCCGGCTCATCCACGATCACATTGTTGTCCTCCTCCCGCCCGATCGTGATGCGCTCCGACCCGGAGAACACCATCTCCTGTCCGTCCTCAAAGATGATGGCAGGGGTGAGCATGACTGCGGATGAAAACAGGTGAGGTGGAATTTAAACGGGTCGTTTCAACGTCCACTTCGGCACGCAGCCTTCATGCGCTTGCGAGACGGTCGCGGCGAAATCGGCGAGGTAGCCGAAGGGATGCGAAACCTCGACCGGATCGGCTTTTCGGGCATCGAGATCGGCTTTGACCTCGATGGTGCCTTTGAGCAGGTCGAACTCGATTTCGTCGTCATCACGCACTTTGGCGATGGGACCGCCCAAAACGGCTTCCGGGGTGCAATGCACGCCCACCGCACCTGCGGAGACGCCGGAGACGCGGCCATCGGTGATGAGCGCGACCTTGCCATACAGTTCCGGCACGGCGAGCGCGGCACTGGCGACATGCATCTCCGGCATGCCGAGTGCCACGGGGCCGCTGCCGCGAATGATGACGATGTGCCCGGGCTTGATTCGACCCTGCGCAGCGGCCTCGAAGACACCCTTGCTGCTCTCGAAGCAGATCGCACGACCGGCGAAGCGCGGTTCTTTGAGCGAGGACACTTTAAAGACCATGCCGTGCGGCGCGAGGTTGCCAAAGCACACCTGGATGTCGGCATACTCTTTGAAGGGCTTGTCATGCGGCGCGATGAGGTCGTTCGGAAACGGCACCGCTTTCGCGCTGGCGAGATTTTCGGCCAAAGTGCGACCGGTGACGGTTAGGCACGAGCCGTCGAACAGTCCGGCATCAAAGATGTGCTTCAAAAGCATCGTGGTGCCGCCGAGGCGATGCAGATCGACCATCGTGCCGCGCCCGCGTGGCGCGAAGCTGCACAGCACGGGCACTTTGCGGCAGATCGCCTGCACATCGCGCAGCGTGAAGTCCACGCCAGCCTCGCGGGCGACGGCGAGCAGGTGAATGACGCCGTTCGTGCTGCCACCGATGGCCGCAATGGCCGTCATGGCATTCGTGAGCGACTGCTTCGTGATGATGTCGCGCGGACGGATGTTCTTTTCGAGCAGATGACGCACGGCTTTGCCGACGCGGAGGC
>Ga0315902_10007255_pt1 | contig 15196 bp, 14 predicted proteins | sample LakEriMetagenome_9_FD_203523 | JGI IMG/M metagenome (GOLD analysis project Ga0315902, IMG submission 203523) | Freshwater fungal communities from buoy surface, Lake Erie, Ohio, United States - Buoy 12 MA117 | ecosystem: Environmental > Aquatic > Freshwater > Lake > Lake biofilm | place: USA... | reverse complement strand
CGGTGGGCCGGGTGGCGCGGGCACTCAGTCTCCTCTGACCACGCCCTCGCGCCGCGGATCAGCGCCACCAAACCACCCGCTGCCCCGGCGCTGAATGGCCTGAAGGCCGCTGGTCATGTCGATCTCCTGCACCACATGGCCGCGGGCTTTGAGCGCCTCCACGGTAGCTGCATCGAAGCGGCCTTTCTCCAGCACCGTGGGGCCGTTGAAGCTGCCGAAGTTGGGCAGGTCGATGGCGCGCTGGGCGTCGAACCCAAATGCCAGCGTGCCCAGCAGCGTCTTGGCGGTGAAGTGGATGATGGCCGCGCCACCCGGCGAGCCCAGGCTCATCAGCAAACGGCCATCGCGGCGGTCGAACACCAAGGTCGGGCTCATGCTCGAGCGCGGGCGCTTGCCGGGCTCCACGCGGTTGGCGATGGGCCGGCCTTGTGCATCCGCGGGGGCAGAGGAAAAGTCGGTCAGCTGGTTGTTCAGGAGAAAACCACCCGGCAGCCCGGTGCCGCCGTCGGCCAGGATGCGCGCGCCCCAGGCCGCCTCGATGGTGGTGGTCATGGCCAGCGCTCGACCCTCGCCGTCCACGATGCTCAGGTGGCTGGTGCCGAACTCCGGCTGAGGCGGCTGGGGTGCGTGCGAAAGGCGCTGCACGCCTGGCGGCAGCCCCGGCTGCGCCGTCTTCATGCTCTGCGCTCCGATCAGCGCTGCCCGAGCCTGCAGGTAAGCCGGGTCGAGCATGGAGGTCCAACGGCCACCGGGCGCGGGAACGAAAGTCGGGTCGGCCACGTACTGGGCGCGGTCTGCGAAGGCCAGTCGCGCAGCTTCGGTGTAGCGGTGCAGGAAGGCAGCGCTGGAGGGGCCCTCAGCCGAAGCGCCTGGGGTCTCGGGCCCCAGCGTGTCCAGCATGCCCAGGATCTGCATGACGGCCAGATGCCCGGACGAAGGCGGCGGAAAGCCGCAGACGCGGTAGTCTCGCCAATCGGTGCAGATGGGCTCGCGCACCACCGGGCGATAGCCCGCCAGATCACCGGCCGTCATGCGCCCGGGGTTCGTGGGGTGCTCGCGCACCCGGCGGACCAGGTCGTCGGCCACCGGCCCAGTGTGCAAAGCGGCGCTGCCTTCGGCCGCCAGGCGCTTGAGTACCGCGGCCAGGGCCGGGTTGCGCAAGCGGTGGCCCACGGGGTGGGGTTGCCCGTCGGGGCCATAGAAGTAGGCTGCGGCGTTGGGTGTGGCCCTTAGGGCCTGCTCGGCCAGCAACTGGGTGTGCAGCCTAGGGCTCACGGCAAAGCCCTCTTCCGCCAGCCGAATGGCCGGCTCGAACAGGCGCGCCCAGGGCAGTTTGCCGTGCGCACGGTGCGCCTGCTCCAGCATGCGCACCACACCCGGCACGCCTACGGAGCGCCCGCCCACCATGGCCTGCGGAAAAGGCATGGGCTTGCCTTCAGCCAGCAAGAACAGACGCTCATCAGCCGCCGCGGGAGCCGTCTCACGCCCGTCCCAGGCCTGGACGGTGCGGCCGTCCCAATGCATCAAAAAGGCGCCGCCACCGAGTCCGCTGGATTGCGGCTCCACCAGGGTCAACACCATTTGCACGGCGATGGCCGCGTCCAGCGCGCTGCCTCCGGCCTTCAACACTTGGTAGCCCGCGTCGGTGGCCAGCGGGTTGGCTGCGGCCACCATGAAGCGCTGGGCCGACCAGCCCGGCTTGGAACTGAGGCCGGAAGAAACCTCCGGCATGGGGGGAACGGCTGGCGGGACGGCAGAAGGCGGCGCGACGCAGCCGCCCAGACCCAGCAACAGCGCGAGAGAAACGAAAAGGGCCGCTCGCGCGGCCCTGTCAGCAGACTTGAACATGCAGCCTCCCAGGGAGACTGCAGCTTACTGCAGCGGCACGCCCGTCTTGGACTGCAGCTCCTCGCGCGTCACGCCAGGCGCGATCTCCACCACCTTCAGTCCGTGCGGCGTGACGTCCAGCACGGCCAGGTCCGTGATGATGCGGTCCACCACGCCCACGCCCGTGAGCGGCAGCGTGCACTGCTGCAGGATCTTGAGATCGATGGTGCCGTCCTTCTTCTTGGCCACGTGCTCCATCAGCACGACGACGCTCTTCACGCCGGCCACCAGGTCCATCGCCCCGCCCATGCCCTTGACCATCTTGCCCGGGATCATCCAGTTGGCCAGGTCGCCTGTGGCGCTGACCTGCATGGCGCCCAGGATGGACAGGTTGATCTTGCCGCCGCGGATCATGGAAAAGCTGTCGTGGCTGCCGAAGATGCTGGAGCCCGGGATGGTCGTCACGGTCTGCTTGCCGGCGTTGATGAGGTCGGCATCCACCTCGTCTTCGGTGGGGAACGGACCGATGCCCAGCATGCCGTTCTCGCTCTGCAGCCAGACCTCGATGTCGGCCGGCACGAAGTTGGCCACCAGCGTCGGCAGGCCGATGCCCAGGTTCACGTAGAAGCCGTCTTGCAGTTCGCGGGCGGCGCGGGCCGCCATTTCGTCATGGGTCCAGGCCATGGTCAGACTCCTTCCTTGGCGCGCACGGTGCGCTTCTCGATGCGCTTTTCGGGGGTGGCGTTGAGCACCAGGCGGTGCACGTAGATGCCCGGCAGGTGGATCGCGTCCGGGTCCAGGGTGCCGGTCTCGACGATTTCTTCGACCTCCACCACGCTGATCTTGCCGGCCATGGCCACCGCGGGGTTGAAGTTGCGGGCCGTGCGGCGGTAGACCAGGTTGCCGGACTTGTCGGCCTTCCAGGCCTTGGAGAGCGACACATCAGGCACCAGGGCCTTCTCCATCACGTAGGTGTGGCCGTCGAACTCGCGCAGTTCCTTGCCCTCGGCCACTTGGGTGCCCACCCCAGTGCGGGTGAAAAAGGCGGGGATGCCAGCGCCGCCCGCGCGCAGGCGCTCGGCCAGCGTGCCCTGCGGCGTGAACTCCAGCTCCAGCTCGCCGGCCAGGTACTGGCGCTCGAACTCCTTGTTCTCGCCCACGTAGCTGGAAATCATCTTGCGGATCTGGCGTGTCTCCAGCAGCTGGCCCAGACCGAAGCCGTCCACGCCCGCGTTGTTGGAGATTACGGTGAGGTCCTTAGCGCCGGTGTCGCGCAGGGCGGCAATGAGCGCCTCTGGGATGCCGCAAAGACCGAAGCCGCCCACGGCGAACAGCTGCCCGTCGCCAACGATGCCTTCAAGCGCCTTGGCAGCGCTGGGGTAGATCTTGTTCATGGTCGCTCTTGATGGAAGAAGACGGATCGGATTATCCCGCGCTGGCTTGGGCCGGCCTGACGTAGGCCATTGCGCTGAACCGTAAGCGACACTGTCCGCTCGTTCCACCACCACCGCGAGACACGCCCATGAGTTCCACCTCGTCCGAGCTTTCGCAACTGCTGCAGTCCACGCTGGAGCAGGTGGCGGCACCCTGGGTCAGCGCGATGGGACTCAAAGTGTTGGAAGCCGGGCCAGAACAAACCGTGCTGGAACTGCCCGTGAGCTCACACCTGGTGCATGGCGGCGGCGTGCTCTGCGGTCAGGCCATGCTGGCTGCCGCCGACACCGCCATGGTGCTGGCCCTGACCGCTGCAGAAGGGGCTTTTCGGCCCATGACCACGGTGCAGCTGCAGACCAGTTTCCTGCGCCCGGTGCCGGCAGACACCCCTTGGCTGCGCATGGTGTGCACCGTGCTGCGCCGAGGCAAGACCCTGGCTTTCGGTGAGATCGAATTGCAGACGCCGGACGGGCGTCTGGCGGCCCACGCCACGACCACCTACGCGCTGCTCTGAGCCGCCCGAGATTTCAACGGCGCGACCTGCGGCTGACAGCCGCCAGTGTTGAAATCAGCTGACCAGCTCGCGCAACCAGTCCGGCAAGGGGGCCGACTTCTTGGCGGCGTAGTCAGACCAGACCGTGGTGGCACCGCCTTCGGCGTAGACCACCCCGGGCTCGTCAGTGCGCTCCAGGGTCAGGTAGGTATCGAAGCTGCTGCGGCCCGGGTTGCAGACGTAATGCTTGGCCAGCACGGTGCCCGGAAACTCCAGCTGGCGAATGAAGTTGCAAAAGGCGTTGACGATGAGCGGCCCGTGACCCGCACCGGGGGTGGAGGTGGCGCCGACAGAGTACAGCCACTCCAGACGCGCAATCTCAAAGTAACGGAAGTAGATGGTGTTGTTCACATGGCCCATCGCGTCCATGTCGCCCCAGCGGACGGGAATCTCCATCTGGTAGGTGAGCTTCTTGTGTTCGGGCAGGGTGAATCGCATCGCTTCGCTCTGGTGTTCAGGCCGACAAGCCTTCCGGGGGCGCCGGGTCCAGCCCCAGTTCGTTGCACAACCGCTGGACCAAGGCCTTCAACACCACCACTTCAGCCGCCAGACGGGCCTGCTCGGCCTTCAGGGCCGCCAGCTCGCCAGCTGACACATCGGCGCCCCAGGCGGCACTGGCCACGGCGCCGCCGCTGACGCCGCCGCCAGTAGCCGCAGCCGGCAGGGCCACCTCGCCGCACAGCAGATGGGCCCAACGGGCTTCGCGCTCGCCAGGCGAACGCGACAGCTTGAGCACGCGCACGGGCTCGCGCGTGGCCAGCTCTTCCAGAAAACCTTCCACGGAGGAGATGTCGGCAAACTTGTGCAGGCGCTCGGTGTTCAGGCGAAGTTCGGCCGCCGTCTGGGGGCCTCGCAGCATCAGCACCGCCAGCAGCGCCACCGACTGCCCCGGCACACCCAGGCGACGGCCCAGGTTGTGTTCAAAGCGGACCACCCGGCTGCCGCTGCCCTCGAAGACCAGGCTCAGGGCCTTGAGGCTGTCCACGGCGGTCAGCACCTCGGCTTCGGTCGCCTCGATCACCGGTGAGCGTGCCGTCTTCTGATTGCACCCCGCCACCAGCGCGTTCAAGGACAGCGGGTAGGTGTCGGGCACCGTGTGCTGCTTTTCCACCAACACGCCCAGCACCCGGGCTTCCAGCGGCGTGAGGTTTCTCAAAGGCCCCATGAGATCAGCCCCAGCAACTCAAACCGCAAAGCCGTCATCGGCCTGGATGACCGCGCCGTTGATGAAGTGGCTCTCGTTGGCGCACAGCATCATCAGCGCCGCGTCCAGGTCCTGCGGTTGCCCCACGCGCTTGCGCGGCAGCATCTGGACCAGCTTCTGGCCGGCCTCGGTCTGCCAGTGGTGGTGGTTGATCTCGGTGTCGATGTAGCCCGGGCAGATGGCGTTCACGTTGATGCCGAAGCGGCCCCACTCCAGCGCCATGGCGCGGGTCATGTGCACCACGGCGGCCTTGCTCATGCAGTACACGCCGATCTGGCCAAGCACCCGCAGGCCGGCCATGGAGGCGATGTTGACGATACGCCCACCCGTGAAAGTGCCGGGCGCGGTGCCGCGAGAGCGGGCGATCATGCGTTTGCCCACCTCCTGGGCCACGAAGAACGCGCCCCGGGTGTTGGTGTTCATCACGAAGTCGTAGTCCTCGGGCTTCACGTCCACCAGCTTCTGGGTGGTGCTGACGCCAGAGTTGTTGATCAGGATGTCGATGGTGCCCATCTCGGTCTCGGCGTGGGCCACGGCGGCCTTGATGCTGTCGTGATCGGTCACGTCCAGCTGCACCACATGGGCATCGCCCCCCGCGGCCTCGAGCTCGGCCCGCAGGGTCTTGAGCTTCTCCACCCGACGCGCTGCCAGCACCACGGCGGCGCCCGCCCGTGACAGGGTGCGCGCGAACTGCTCGCCCAGGCCACTGGAAGCCCCTGTCACCAGTGCCACGCGTCCCGAAAGATCGATCTGATAAGTCATCTTCTGCTCCTGTGCGCCCACCATGCACCACGCGTGCAGGCGCTTGTCATCACGCTCTGACGACGATAGCACGCCACCTAGAATCCAAAGCCTTGCTCAACCGTCGCCATGACGCCGGAAAGCCCCAGAGGAGAGACCTGCATGACCGCCCCCATGAGCCCCCCCATGACGTCCCAACAGATCCTGGAACAGTTTGGCCCGCGCGAGGCCATGGAGTACGACGTGGTGGTGGTGGGCGGCGGTCCGGCGGGCCTGAGCACGGCCATCCGGCTCAAGCAGCTGAACCCCGAGATTTCGGTGGTGGTGCTGGAGAAGGGCTCGGAGCCCGGCGCCCACATTCTGTCTGGCGCGGTCATGGACCCGCGCGCCATCAACGAACTGTTCCCCGACTGGAAAGAGCGCGGCGCCCCGCTGAACCAGCCCGTCACCGCTGACGAAGTGCTGTTCCTCGATGAGAAGGGTGCGCAGAAGACGCCGGACTGGCTGGTGCCGGGCTGCCTGCACAACAAGGGCAACGTCGTCATCAGCCTGGGTGCGGTGACCAAGTGGCTGGCCGAGCAGGCTGAAGCCCTGGGCGTGGAGATCTTTCCCGGTTTCACCGCCGCCGAGGTGCTGTACGACGAGGCCGGCGCGGTGCGCGGTGTGGCCACCGGCAACCTCGGCATTGGCAAGGACGGGCAGCCGCACGACGGCTTCCAGCTGGGCATGGAACTGCTCGGCAAGTACACGGTCTTTGCCGAAGGCGCGCGCGGCCACCTGGGCAAGCAGCTGATCGCGCGCTTCCACCTGGACGAGGGGCGCGACCCGCAGAGCTACGCCATCGGCATCAAGGAACTCTGGGAGATCGACCCCGCCAAGGCCAAGCCGGGTCTGGTCGTGCACACCGCCGGCTGGCCCATGGACGAGCACACCTACGGAGGCGGCTTCCTGTACCACCTGGAAGGCAACAAGGTCACACTGGGCTTTGTCACCGGGCTGGATTACCAGAACCCCTGGATCAGCCCCTTCGAGGAGATGCAGCGCTGGAAGACGCACCCGTCCATCCGCGCACATCTGGAAGGCGGCAAGCGCATCGGCTACGGCGCACGCGCCATCACCGCCGGCGGGCTGCTGAGCCTGCCCAAGCTGGCGTTCCCGGGCGGCGCCCTGGTGGGCTGCGACGCCGGCACCCTGAATGCCGCGCGCATCAAGGGCAGCCATGCCGCCATCAAGACCGGCATGCTCGTGGCCGAAGCCATCGCCCCGGCCCTGGCCGCGGGCCGGGCCCACGACGAGTTGGCCGCCTACCCGGAAGCCTTCAAGAAGAGCTGGCTGCATGAAGAGCTCAACGCCAGCCGCAACTTCAAGCAGTGGTTCAAGAAGGGCAACACCGTCGGCGCGGTGATGACGGGCATCGAGCAGTGGCTGCTGCCCAAGCTCGGCTTCAAGAGCCCGCCCTGGACCATCCGCCGCCACACGCCGGATCACGCCCGGCTGCATGCAGCCAGCCAGGTGGCGCCCATCCGCTACCCCAAGCCCGACGGCGTGCTCACCTTCGACCGCCTGAGCTCGGTGTTCATCAGCAACACCAACCACGAGGAGAACCAGCCGGCGCACCTGACGCTGAAGGACGCCTCGGTGCCCGTGGCCATCAACCTCGAGCGCTACGCGGGCCCCGAGAGCCGTTACTGCCCGGCCGGCGTATACGAGTACGTGAAGAACGACGACGGCAGCGACCGCCTGCAGATCAACGCGCAGAACTGCGTGCACTGCAAGACCTGCGACATCAAGGACCCGACGCAGAACATCGTCTGGGTCACCCCCGAGGGCGGCGGCGGGCCGAACTACGCGGGGATGTGACGGCCGCAGGCCGGCTCAGGCCCCGCACCTCTCAGTTTCTGGGGATGTGGCGGCCGTCAGGCCGGCGCAGGCCCCGCAGTTATGAAGTTCTGGGGATGTAACGGCCGCCAGGCCGGCTCAGCCCGGCCAGTCCTTCAACGACTGCACCGCGGCCTCCACACCGCCCTGTCCGAATCGAATGCCCTGCACCGTCATGGCCGCTTCGATCGCGGCCAGGCACCCCAGGATCGTTGCGGGGTTCTGGTCACCCAGGTGACCGATGCGAAAACCCCGGCCCTGCAACGGCCCCAGCGCGCCGGCAAAGGCCACCTGAAAACGCTCGCGGGCCACTGCGCGCAACGCATCGACATCGGTGCCCGCAGGTACGGTCACCGTGGTGACGGACACCGAGCGCGCCTGCGGCACTTGGCAGAAGAATCCCAGAGCCCCCGCGCTGCTCCAGGCCTGCACGGCCGCGTGCACGGCACCCGCCAGCCGGCGGTGGCGTTCGAACACGGCCTCCAGCCCTTCCGCAAACAAAAGGCCCAGCGCCGCCTGCATGCCCGCCACCAGGGTCTGCGGTGCCGTGCCACAAAACTTGCGGTACGACAACTCGCTCTGTCGACGGACCCAGTCCCAGTAAAACCGCGGGGCGGGGTTCGCCGTGGAGATCTCCATGGCCCGCGCGTTGACCGCGATCAGGCCCACGCCCGGCGGACACATCAGACCCTTCTGCGAGGCGCCCACCACGACGTCGGCGCCGAGTGCGTCCATCGAGAACGGCGCCGCGCCCAGAGAGGCCACCACGTCCACCACGAAGAGCGCCGGGTGGCCCGTGGCGTCCACCGCACGCTTGAGCGAGGCCAGATCGGTGGTGACGCCGCTGGAGGTGTCGGTGTGCACCACGAAGATGGCGCCGATCTCACGCGCCGTGTCGGCTTGCAAGGCCTGGACCACGGCCGCTTCTTCAATCGGCAGACCTTCGATCCAGGGCGTGCGCACCACCTTGCGGCCCAGCGCCTCGGTCTGCACCGCCCAGGACTCCGAAAAGTGGCCCGTGCCCGGCACCAGCGCCGTGCCGCCCAAAGGCAGTAGGTTCTCGACCACAGCCTCCCAAACGCCATGGCCGTTCGACGCGTAGAGAAACACGTCGCCCCGCTCAGTGCCCAGCAGGCGCTTGAGGCCGGCCTCGCAGGCCGCGATGGTGCTGTCCACCCGAGGGTCGGCCAGATCCATGGGCTGGCGGGCCATGGCCCACAGCACTTCGTCGGGTACAGGCGTGGGGCCTGGGGAGTGAAGAAAGCGGCGGCCAGGAATGCGGTGTGATGAAGATGCGCTCATGGCGAGATCCTAGACCGATCTCAGGACAAGATGCCGAGTGCGTGACGAATCGGTGTGGACGCTGACCCTCAGAAACAGGTGATCAAAGCATCGACCACCGTGCCGTCGTCATCGATCAGGGCCATCCAGCGCCACTTGTCAAACGTGGTGCAGGGGTGGGAGATGCCCAAGGCCACGCGGTCTCCCACCTTCAGCGAACCGGGCTCGTGACCCAGCCGCAGGTAGGCATGCTGATCGTTCATGCCCGATACCGCCCAGGAGGCGGGAACGGCCTGCGGCTGGCGCGAGCCCGCTGGGCACCAGCGCACCGGGACGGGCATCTCGATGTCGTAGGACAGATCCCGGCGTCCCCCGGTCAGCAAGGCCAGCCCCGGCTCGGGCATGGACTGCACCATGGTCCACACCTCCAGTGCGGCTTCAAGACCACGGTCACATCCCAGACGCCGGTTCACGGCGCCTACCAGGCGGCGGTAGTTCCCGTCATCGTGGGTGACGTAGCAGCCGGAACGCAGCACGCCCACCACCGGCCGCGAGAGCACGTGCTTCAGAGCCGGGGCCACCAGGTCGAAGATGCCCGAACCGCCGGCCGACACGATGACCTCTTCCGCCTCGAACAAGTCTTGGGAATCGAGCTCGCGGGCCAAAGCGTGCACCCGGGCCATCAAGGCCTGAGACGAGGTGCGGTCGTGCTCGTCCTGGCCCTTGACGCCCAGACCCTCGTAACACTCCACGCCCACCAACCTCACCGCCGCACTGTCATGGGCGGCACGCGCCAGCGCCACGGCGTCCTCGTGAGTGCGCAAGCCCGTGCGCCCGCCGGGCACGCCCAGCTCCACCAGCACCTCCAGCGGTGTAGGCAGCGCCAGCTGCTCGATCATCTTCAGCTGTGCGGCCGAGTCCAGCAGGAACACCACACGCAAGCCGGGCGTCTGGCTCAGCAGCCGCGCCACTTCGCGCAAGTCCACCGCCTGAAGCACCTGGTTGGCGATCAACACTCGCTGAACGCCCGCCTGCACGGCAACCCGCAGTTGCGCAATGGTGGCCACGGTGATCCCCCAGGCACCTTGCTGCAACTGGGCCTGGAACAGCTGCGGCGACATGGTGGTCTTGCCGTGGGGCGAAAAGGCGATGCCCTGCTGCTCCACGAAATCCTGCATCCACTGCAGGTTGTGCCGCAGTTGCGCCACCTTCACCACCGCCAGCGGCAGCGGAAGATCCCCCGCCCACACGTTCCAGTTCTGTGCCGCCACCTCCGAGCGACGCAGGGGCGAGGCGGCGTGGGGGAACCCTTTCAGCCACGGACCCAGGAGAGGGTCCAGAAGCTCGGCAGCGACCTGCGCCGCTGCGGCAGTGGAGGGATCAGCGAGGTTCTTCATATGACCGCAGGTGAAGGTTGACCGTGCACTTCCGAGAGCAAGTATGCGGCACGCTCCCCAGCGTTCTCAGCCTTTGGCCTTTGGCATTTGGCATTTGGCCTTTGGCATTTGGCCTTTGGCACAAGGGACAATCCGGCTCCGCGCCATCCACCCGCCTGCGGCCGTGCCCAAGGCCGGGCGAGGCCGCCACACCGGTGCAAGCCGGCCACCTCACTGGAAGCTTCCCTTCATGACCTCCCGCCAAGCCATCGGGTTGATGATCGTCTGCACGCTCATGTGGAGCGTGGGCGGCGTGCTCAGCCGGTTCTTCACCACCGCGGAGGGCTTCGAGGTCACGTTCTGGCGCAGCGTGTTTGCGGCCCTGACCGTCCTGGTCTGGTTTGCGTTCACCGGAATGCGCAAGCCTCTGCGGCAGCTGGTGACAGGCGGCGTCACCGTCTGGGCCAGCGGCCTGATGTGGTCGGTGATGTTCACCTGTTTCATGTTTTCGCTGTCGCTGACCACGGTGGCCAACGTGCTCATCACCCAGAGCCTGGCGCCCGTGTTCACGGCGCTGCTGGCCTGGGTGGCGCTGCGACAGCCCGTGGCACCTCGCACCTGGCTGGCCATCGCCGTGGCGGCAGGCGGCATCTGCCTGATGTATGCGTTTGACGTGTCGGCACTGGAGGGGCGTCATGCACTGGGCGTGCTGGTGGCGCTGGGCATTCCACTGGCCGGTGCGATCAACTGGATCTTGCTGCAGCGCAATGGCACGCGCCTGGACCTGACCAGCTCGGTGCTGCTGGGCGCGGTGATCTCCGCCGGCTTGACGCTGCCAATGGCCTGGCCCCTGGGCGTGGGGCTGCAAGACCTGGGCTTGTTGGCGGTGCTGGGGGTGTTCCAGCTCGGCATCCCCTGCATTCTGGTGATGCGGGCCGCCGCCCGGCTGGCCGCGGCCCAGACGTCCTTGCTGGCGCTGCTGGAGGTGGTTTTCGGCATCTTCCTGACCTGGCTGTTTGGCGGTGAGACGCCAGGCTGGGCCACGATCGCTGGTGGGTTGGCGGTGCTGGGTGCGCTGGTCTACAACGAGATGGGCAAGACGGCAGCCCCGAGCCCCGCGGTCAATCGCTGAGAGCCTGCTCGGGCGCCGGGATCGGCCGACGGTTGGCCAGAGCCCACACCTCCCGCGGCGGCAGCGACTTCAGACGGTGGTCGCTCCACACCTGCCGCCAGCGCCTGGCGCCTGGCGTGCCGTTCCACAGGCCCAGCATGTGGCGAGCCATGTGGGCCCAAGGCGTGCCGTTGCGGGCCTGCTCTCTCTCCATGTAGGCCACCATGGCCTCTTCCACCGCCTCACGGCTGGTGGCCGCTGGTGCGGCGCTTCCCCAGAAGGTCTGGTCCCAGCCGGCCATGGTCCAGGGGTTGTGATAGGCCTCACGACCGACCATCACGCCGTCCACCGCCAAAAGCTGCTCGCCGATCTGCGCCTCGGTCTTGATGCCACCATTGATGGCGATGGTCAGCGGCGGAAAGTCCTGCTTCAGCCGATGCACCAGTTCGTAGCGCAGCGGCGGGATCTCCCGGTTCTCCTTCGGGCTCAGCCCCTGGAGCCAGGCGTTGCGGGCGTGCACGATGAACACTTGGCAGCCACCACGCTCGGCCACCCTGCCCACGAAGTCACGTACGAAGTCGTAACTCTCCACACGGTCCACGCCAATGCGGTGCTTCACGGTGACGGGCAGACGGGTCACTTCTCGCATCGCGGCCACGCACTGCGCCACCAGGTCCGCCTCGCGCATGAGGCAAGCACCAAAGGCCCCGCGCTGCACCCGCTCGCTGGGGCAACCGCAATTCAGGTTGACCTCGTCGTAGCCCCACTGCTCAGCCAGCTTGGCGCAACGCGCCAGGTCCTCAGGCTCACTGCCCCCCAATTGCAACGCTACGGGGTGCTCGGTCTCGTTGAAGTCGAGATGGCGCGGCACGTCGCCATGCAGCAAGGCGCCCGTGGTCACCATCTCGGTGTACAGCAAGGTTTGCCGTGTGATGAGCCGGTGGAAGAAGCGGCAATGCCGGTCCGTCCAATCCATCATCGGCGCGACACTTAAACGCCATGGAGATAAATTCTTATAAATCTGTTCTTCGACAACAGCTTGCATTGATTTATTCAAGTCTCGTTTCCGACTGTTCCAGCTTTTTTGTAGCAATTTCTTAGATTTTTTTGCTACATTTTTTGCTACACGAAGTCATGTAGCAAATTTGAGGTGCCTTGATGGGGACGATTACAACAAGAAAGCGCAGGGATGGGACGAAAGGATTCACGGCCCAGATACGGATCAAGCGCCAAGGCATGGCGGCCTACAACGAGTCCCAAACGTTCGATCGAAAGCCCGCTGCAGCGGCTTGGATCAAGCGCAGGGAGACAGAGTTGTCCGAACCAGGCGCCTTGAAAGCTCTCGAAGCTCCTGACCCGCCTCTGCAGAAAGTGATCGAGAAGTACATGCAGGACTCCCGCCGTGACTTCGGGAAGACCAAAAGGCAGGTGCTTCAGACGATCGCAGATTCCCGCTTGGGCGAAATGCACTGCTCAGAGATCGGCAGCACACAGATCCTTGACTTTGCGAACAGCTTGAAAGTCAAACCACAGACAGTCGGCAACTACTTGGCTCACCTGGCAGCAGTTTTTGCTGTGGCACGCCCAGCCTGGGGATACAAGCTTGACAAATCGGCCATAGACGACGCCCGGGTAGTAGGAAAGCGCCTGGGCGTGACAAGTCGGTCGAGCCAGCGTGAAAGACGCCCTTCGCTTGCCGAACTCGAGAGTCTTCTGCGCCACTTCCAGATCAGCCGCAGCAAACGAGCCGACTCGATCAACATGCAGGACGTCGTGCTCTTCGCGATCTTTTCAACGCGCCGTCTTGACGAGATCACCCGAATCACATTTGAAGACTTGGACGAATCACGCTCCGAGATCGTGGTTCGCGACATGAAGCATCCGGGGGAAAAAATCGGAAACGACGTCCGTGTCAACTTGACACCGGAGGCAATGGCCGTGATAGGTCGTCAGAAGCACAAGAAGGGACGAATCTTTCCTTTCAACAGCGACAGCATCAGCGCCTCATTCACCAGGGCTTGCAAGCTACTCGGAATTGTTGACCTGCACTTTCACGACCTCCGTCACGAAGGCATCAGCCGCCTGTTTGAACTCGGTTGGACGATTCCGCAGGCGGCAACAGTGTCAGGGCATCGAACTTGGACTTCACTCAAGCGCTACGCCCACATTCGCCAGAATGGGGACAAATACGAAGGATGGAGCTGGAAATAGACCCCGAGACCCATCCCGCCGAGTCGATTGGGTGAGGCCTTCCTCTATCGCCTTCCTGTCTTTCAGTCGTCTATCAGAGGTGCTTCTTGTAGTACGCCCATTGGCAAGCGGCCAGCGATCCAACGACGACCGCCCCTGCACCCATCCAATGCGACCACGACACCGGCATAGGAAGCACCAGCGCACAGACCAGGCCCATCCCCAAGATCACGACCTGCGTGTACTTCGCACGGTGATAGATGTTTGCCGACTCACGCGCTGCCTGCGCCCTGCGAACGGCCCGCTGGCACAGCCCTTCGAACGTACCCACGGCGTAAAGCAGTAAGAACAGTGGCAGGAAACGTAAGAAGACCCCCGCGCGTATGCCGACGAACTGCGTGCTCAGCATCGCAATCTCCACTTCCTCGTGGTGCGCGATCCACGCCCGTCGCAACACAGTATCCGGAACAGAGAGAGAGTCCCCGTCGGCAAATCGCAGGCCCATGTTGTGCAGGCCTGTAGCCTCGAACACGCCGCCGTAGAGGCCATTCGCGAACGCTGACGGCGGCAAGGCTGATGAACCCTGGCGTGCCACAAATTCCGCCCCCACAGCCATCTCGGTCATCAGCAAGTGACGCAGACCTTCGGTACGCCCGGACCATACGTGGGCTACATGAATCCAGGCCAACGTCCACGCCAGCAGAAGCAGGCCAGCCAGTCCAATCGTCATGGCGAACCCCAGCTTGAAGGGCTGGAGCAGCACGCGGGCGATGGTGCTGTCATTGAAGTCAACCTTGCTGGGCACGACTACAGCCTCAGTTCAGTGACTTCACCAACTCCCAAAGCTTCGTTCGGCTGCAGGTTGGCCTTGGATGTTCTCATCGGCCACAACCAAGGCCCCTCCAACCGGGCCTTGAGCGACGTCCCAATCTCCTGAAGCCCAACCGGCATGAACGAGTCCTGAGCACTGCCCGGCAGCGGAATGCGGATCTTGTGCAACTGCCCGCCATGAAGCAACGCAAACGCCTGGCCCTTGGGCAACTGCACTAGGTCCGTGGGCTCCAGCATGCGCACCGTATCTGTAGCGATGCGGTCTTCGTTCCGGCTGGCGAAGTCGGTGAACTCGCCTGGGTCGTTGGTGTCGGACACCGATGACGACGCCACGGTGGACACCACCTGCACGGTTTGCAACTGGTCGGTCAGCAGTTCAGCGGTGGCCAACTCCTTCACGCGCAGCATGACCAGGGTGTTGAAGTTGCCTGCGATCTGCCCGGCCTTGGGCCTGGAACCGATCCGTGCCTCCACGTCCGACCAGGTCTGGGTGTAAGCCGTGACCTGGAACCCCGCCCCACCGGCCTTGTTCAGCAGCGGGATGAACTCGTCACCGATCAGCTCATTGAACTCATCGGCGTGGATGGCGATGCGCCGGGGTTTGACCTCGCCGGGCAGTCCTCGACCTGGGCCGTACTTGTACAGGCTGCCCGCCACGCTGGTGAGGTCAGCGAACATGGAGTTACCCACCGCCGCGGCCACTTCGTAGTCCGACAGGGCGTCCAAGCCCACGTAGACGACACCGCCGACGTTGATCACCGTGTTCCAGT
>Ga0315902_10007254_pt1 | contig 15197 bp, 11 predicted proteins | sample LakEriMetagenome_9_FD_203523 | JGI IMG/M metagenome (GOLD analysis project Ga0315902, IMG submission 203523) | Freshwater fungal communities from buoy surface, Lake Erie, Ohio, United States - Buoy 12 MA117 | ecosystem: Environmental > Aquatic > Freshwater > Lake > Lake biofilm | place: USA... | reverse complement strand
GGTAATCATATAGATTTTACAATCATGAATACGCAAGATTTTGAATATTGTGGTGTTGTAATACCTGCTGATCTTATCAGAGAAATTGGATCTAGGAATGGATTTATTTGGTATTGCAGTTTGCCTTATATAACCGTTAAATAAATCAAATTATCAATTGTTTATTTTTTAAAATAATAAAGAATTTATCTCTGAATGGAGGGGGCATAATAAGGGGGACAATTCACCTCAAAGGAATTGGCTTCAATAAAGATGACAGTTTATTTAGAAGGACTCAAATTCCTTTGACAAATTTGACAATACCCCCTTTAGTTCATTCTGAGGGGACTTTTTGTTTCTTCTTCCAAGTTGGAAATACTCCCGATTTCAGCAAAGCTGAGTGTATTAAAATAATTTATATGTGAGATGAGGATCTTTTGCTTACTAGACAAGTTTGAGACTTTGTCCATTTTATGCTAAAAATTGTCGTTTTTATGTAGGATATTTAGACTTGTAAATAATTTAATTTTATATCCCTAAATATAAAGATATACAAAAATTTGAGCGCGATTTTTGTATATCCTAAGTTAGAAAAATATCAAATGTCACTATTCCAAGAATCTATAATTAGAAAACATTTAGGCTACCTTGACCAAGAGATTGTTGATCAGGCGTATATACGTTATAAAGAAGTATATAATGCAAATAAGATAAGCAATATCAAAGTTGCCAAGGAAGAACAATACCAGGAAGGTTTTATAAAAGATATTTTTGGTGTAGTGCTGGGTTATTCAGTTTTTCCAGAACAGCCTTTTAATATACAAACCGAAAAGAAAAATCAAGCAGATTCAAAAAAAGCTGATGGTGCAATTTTACAAGGAGAGAACGTAGTTGGTGTTATCGAATTAAAGGACAATAAAACCAAAAATCTGGATGCGGTAAAAGATCAGGTATTTGGTTATAAGAATAACCACAAAGATTGTAGTTATGTAATCTCCTCTAATTTTCATAAACTCAGGTTTTATGTTGATGATGCAACAGATTATGAAGAGTTTGACTTGTATAATTTAGATAAGGAGGCTTTTAAGCGATTTTACCTATACCTTCGAAAAGAAGGTTTGCTTGATAAAAATATTCCTAAATTACTGCGACAGGAAACCAGGTTTCACGAAGAGAATATTACAAAGAGTTTATATAAAGACTATTCTTCTTTTAAGTACAGTTTTTTCCAAAATGTAGTTAAGAATAATCCACAATACGACAAACTATTACTATTTAAAAAATCGCAGAAGTTTTTAGATAAAGTATTATTTGTGCTATTTGCCGAAGACAAAGGCTTGGTAACTACCAATTCAATTGTACAAATAGTAGAAAAATGGCAGAACCTGAAAAACGATGCTTTTGATACTGCTAAACCGTTATATCAACTAGTGTCATTATTTTTTAATAATTTATTTGTTGGGAAAAAAGATCAGAATGGTTCCATCCTGATCCCAGAATTTGGAGGTGAAATATTTGCGCCTGATGAAGTATTAGACACTTTATTTGTTGATGATGGGGTATTAAAAGATGATTTGTTAAAGCTTTCGAGATACGATTTCAACACCGATGTTGATGTAAATATTTTAGGCCACATTTTTGAACATTCACTAAGCGAAATAGAAGAAGTAGAAGCTGAATTAAAGGGAGAAGAAGCAGATATAAACAAAGGAAAGAGAAAGAAAGATGGTGTTTTTTATACACCCAAGTATATCACAAAGTATATTGTAGATAATACAGTCGGTAAAGTTTGCTCTGAGAAAAAAAAGGAACTGAAATTAGATGTTGGCATAGAAATATTTGAACATCAAAAAGCAGATGGAAAACTAAATGCAAAAGGTATTTCGCTTTACGAAACCCTATGCGATTATAAGTCTTGGTTGCTTACTTTAAAAATACTAGATCCAGCATGTGGAAGTGGCGCATTTTTAAATCAGGCTGTTAACTTTTTAGTACAGGAACATCAATTTGTAGATGATATTATTGCAGAGTTAACCAATACTCCTTTGCGTTTGTTTGATACAGATATAGCCATATTAGAGAATAATATTTATGGAGTAGATATTAATGAAGAGAGTATCGAGATAGCTAAATTATCTTTATGGCTTAGAACAGCCAAAAAAGGGCGCATACTGTCTAATCTTAGCAATAAAATTAAGTGCGGAAACTCTTTAATTGACGACCCCGCTGTTGCTGGAGATAAAGCATTTCACTGGCAAAAGGAATTTCCTGAGGTATTTGCCAATGGAGGTTTTGATGTGGTCATTGGGAATCCGCCTTATGGAGCTCTTGTATCGTCTAATGAAAAAGATTTTCTGTTAAAAAAATTCGGATGTTATAAGCAAAATTTTGATGTTTATACTTGTTTTATGGAATTATCTTTTCAAATCAATAAAAAAGCCGGTCTTTGTAGTTTTATAATACCTGTATCATGGCAAAGCGGAGATGCTTATTATGATTTGCGAAAGTATATTTCAGAAAAAGCAAAAATCGAATTAGCAATTAAATTGCCGTATGATGTTTTTGAAGGGGCATATGTAGATACTGGCATATATATATTTAAGAAAATTATTGTAAAAGAATATGATTCACTTGTCTATGAGTTTCCAATAAAAAGTAAATACGTTGGAGATCTTGTAACTGATATTAATCTAAAAAAGTTGCCTAGTAAGTACTGGCAAGATTTAGCCTCATTAAAAATTGTTTTAAATCCCGCTTTTTACGAATTATTACCAAAAATTTCTAGGGGAACAATCAGATTATCAGAAATAACTAGTTCCATAAGGGGAATCTTGCCTAATGAAAATGATATCACAGTTACAGAAATAAGTGGCTATAAAAAATTTTACATAGGTGGTTTATATAGATATTATTATTCGGATGAGTTCAAATGGGTTCATTACGGAGATCATTTAAAGGAAAAACCTAAAGATTACAGTTATTTTCTTGGGGAAAGAATTTTGATACGCAGACTTATAAATAGGCAATTTCAAATAATGGGAACTTATGTACATGATGAATTTGTGAATAAAAAGGACCTATACAATTTAAAAATAATCAACAGTAACTATAACATAAAATACATTTTAGCATTAATTAATTCTAAATTAATTTCCTATTTGAAAACAAAAGGAGCAGCAACTGCTTCTAAAGACGATTTTGGTCAATTAACTTTAAGCGATATTCGGGAAATTCCTATAAAATCAATCTTGCTCTCAGAACAAATAAAATTTGTTGAAAATGTAGAATTGATAATCAAATTAAAAAAAGAAATTGAATTAAACTCTCAAAAATTCATAAGAACTTTAGAACGCAAATTTGCATTAACCGAACTTTCTAAAAAACTACACGATTGGTATTTATTTTCGTATGCCGAATTTATCAAGGAGTTAGAAAAAAAGAAAATTAAATTATCGTTAAGTGAGGAAGCAGAATGGGAAACTTACTTTACCTCAGAAGCAAAAAGAGCATTGGAGTTAAAATCCAACATAGAAAAATTCGATAAGGAAATAGATCAGATGGTTTATGAATTGTATCAGCTTACGGAGGATGAAATTAATATTGTAGAGGGGCTTTAAATTATTTATAAATTATAATTTATAAAACGCTCAATTTTTAATATGACATCGCATATAATTGAAAAATTAAAAATATGCAAACCCAAAAGTATTCAGTTAATCAGCATCACATTTCAACATTTTTGGCCTTTGTTCGGGATGGTCAAATTGCAATTCCAGAAGTTCAGAGGCCATTTGTTTGGGACTCTTCGAAAGTAAGAGACTTACTTGACAGTTTATACAAAGGATATCCGATTGGATATGTAATCACCTGGCAAAACCCAAATGTCCGTTTAAAGGATGGCAAGTTGTCAGAGGGTAAAAAGATCTTGATAGATGGCCAGCAAAGGATTACTGCATTGAAGGCAGCAATCTTGGGCGATTATGTCATGAACAAAGAATACGATAGGGTACGCATCAAGATTGCATTTAATCCTAAAACAGAATCTTTTGAGGTTCAAAACCCTGCTATATTTAAGGATAAATCATGGATTCCTGATGTTTCCGAAGTCATGAACTCCGGTAGCATAATTCAAGTTGTCAGACAATATTTAGAGCTAAATAGTGACTTGGATCCGGCTATTGTTGAAAGGAACATTAGCAACCTGTTATCTATACAACACAAGCAAGTTGGAACCATTGACTTGGCACATGATCTAGATATTGAAACCGTTACAGAAATATTTATCCGGATTAATTCTCAGGGTGTTGTCTTGTCACAAGCTGATTTTGCAATGAGCAAAATTGCATCAAATGAAAAATTACAGGGTCCTAACCTTCGTAAATCCATAGATTACTTCTGTCATTTGGCTGTTTCTCCTCAGTTTTTCGAGCATATCCGGGATCATGACAAGGATTTTGCCTCTACTGACTACTTCAAGGCAATGACTTGGTTAAAAGATGAGAGAGATGATTTGTATGACCCCAGCTATACCGATATGCTAAGGGTTTCTTTCACTTCAGAGTTTAAGAGAGGAAAGATGTCAGATCTTGTAAGCTTGTTATCTGGTAGAAACTTTGAGACCCGTGATTTTGAAGAATCCATTGCAGCTGACACATTTGAACGAATGAAATTTTCGGCCCTTCGTTTCATGAAGGAAGACTATTTCAAGAAGTTTGTTATGATCATTCGGTCAGCTGGTTTCATTACACCTGAATTGATCCGGTCTAAAAATGCACTTGATTTTGCTTATATCATTTACATTAAGCTGCGAGAGGAGGGTGTTCCTCAGGCAGAGATTGGTAGGTTTGTTTCAAAATGGTTTGTTTTTTCAGTATTAACCAGCCGATATGGTGGCTCCCCAGAGAGTACGTTTGACTATGATATCAAGCAAATGTCCAATAGGCCATTTAAAGAATATTTGGAGTCTGTGGAACAAGCTGAGCTTTCTGATTCTTTCTGGAATTTTGGACTTATTCAAAGACTTGATACATCTGTAGGAAGTAGCCCGGTCTTTCATGTTTATCAGGCTGCACAGGTAAAAGGGCAGGACAAAGGTTTTCTTTCCAGGGATATAACTGTTGCTGACATCATTTTATACAAAGGGGATATACATCACATTTTTCCTAAAAACTATCTTAAGACGAATAACAAATCAAGGGGTGATTACAATCAGATTGCGAACTATGTGTTGATGCAGCAAGAGATAAATATTGCCATTGGAGCCAAGTCGCCTAATATCTATTTTAATGAATTACGCGATCAGTGTAATGGAGGTAAGCTTAAATATGGGGCAATAGACACTTTAGATGAGTTGATGCAAAATCTCAAAACACATTGTATACCTGAATCGATTTTTGATTCTACAGTAGATAGTTATGATGATTTTCTTAATGAAAGAAGGAAGTTGATGGTTGAGAAAATGCGATACTTCTATAATAGTTTATAAATAAAGCTGTGAAATATATTTTACTTTTTTTCATTTTGCTCAGTTGTTTTGTTGGAGTTGGTTACAGTCAAATAGTCATTAAGATGAAGCGCGAGGGAGGTGTTTCTACTATTCCATGCAAGGTAAATGGCTTAAATCTTAATTTTATTTTTGATACTGGAGCTTCAGATGTTTCAATTTCTATGGCAGAGGCGACATTTATGTTCAAAAATGGTTACTTAACAAAAGAAAATATTATCGGCTCCCAAAACTATATTGATGCTACTGGGAATATTTCAGAAGGAATTCTAGTTCTCTTAAAGGAAATTGAGATTAGCGGTATTAAATTATTCGATGTTAAAGCCACAATAACTAAGACCTTGAATGCTCCTTTATTACTAGGGCAATCTGCTTTGAGTAAATTAGGTTCTTTTAAATTGGATTTAGAAAAAAATGAGCTTATCATTTATAATTTAAATCAGTTTATAAAATCACCACTGGAAGAATTCACAATTCACGATATAGATTCAATAAAATTTGCTATTAATCTTTTGATAAAATATTTGAATAATAAATCTACTTCCACAGAACAAATTTTACAATATTTTATCTTGAATATTTCTGAAACTAAGTCTCAAGACTCACTGTGGGCTAATCCAGATTATCTTTATCGTCGATTAAATACTAATTACGATTATTATTCACATATTTCAAGTGAAACGTTGCCCCAGGAATATTCCACTCTGTCATATTTTAATGGAACTATATCTCAAGATAATTCACCTCCAACAGAACTATTAGATAGGTACAAATTGTTCTTAAAAGAAAAACTGTCAAGATTAAGTTATTACTCCAAAACTCATAAATTGAATTGGTCCTTATTTGATTCAACTAGTTTAAAAGTTATTCAAAATAGTTCAAATGAAATTGAAGTAACGTTTAGGTGTGCAGACAAATATTACATATTTAAAACGAAATATTTAGATTTAAAAAAAGACAACAAATTTTATTTGTATTTACCTACAGAGATTGAGAGCAAATCATTTTTTGAATTTAGAACACTAATTTTTAATGAATTTTATTCCAGATTAGATGAAATAAAAAATTCTAAAGATCAAAATCATGAATTATCATTTTTTTATGAACATTTAGCAACATATTTTGAGAGTGACTACAATAAATTATCACCCGATGATAAAGATATATTTAGTGATATCATTTTTGAGCCTCCTTTTTGGTGTGAAAGAGCTGCCACATTGGAACAAGGTGTAACTAATGATGATTTGTTGAGGAAAATAAAACTATACAGCAAGGGTATTAGCCTCTATGAGAAAAATGTTTACCCGTTTATAAAACAAGGATATTATTTTTACAAACTTTTTTACTACAGAGGGCAACGAAAATTATACATGAATGATTTTTATGGGGCATATAGTGATTTTAAAAAAATCACTAACTTATATGAACAAGTGAATAGTTCACATGAATTTTTAAAATATGATATTACAGAAGTGTATCTTTTTTTATCTAGGGTATGTTATAAATTAAAAAAATATGATGAATGTAGTTTGTCAATTGAACGGGGTATTAAAACTTATTCAACTGATCTTGACAAATATTTAGTCGATTTTGATCTATCATTATTATACAGACTAAAAGGAGAACTATATTATTTCGTGTATAAAAACAAAGAAAAGCATGCGAAAGTTGGACAAAGGCATTTAATCTTGGCGAAAAGACTTCTCAAGAATATATTCAAAGCTATTGTAAGTGACCATTTAAGTCCTCCCATATATAAACTAATTGGATTTAATGTGAGAAGGTCAGAAACATAAATTGCTATCTTATAAACTTGTTTTAAAGTGTGATTCTAAAAGAATAATTTAGCACCCAATAGAGTGTAATAACCTAAAAATATATCAGTATATCTTCCGCTCTTATTGTAAACTGCAAATAATCCAAAGTCAAATTCAATTCTATCATATTCTATTGGTATTATTACTGAACCATCAATTGTATTAACTCCCTTTTTCCCATTTACAGAAACGAATAATAATTCGTCTCTTACATAAGAGGATTCTAAATTTAATTTTTTATCAATAATTCTCAATTGACCCCCTTTTTTGTAACTCAATATGATTAAATCATGCTCATCATTGTTTTTTTTGATTTTTTGATGGAAAATATTATTTGAGATATAATCTATTGTACAATTGTTGGCGTGATTGAAAATGTATGAAAGAGTAGTTAAATCTCTAATTTCAATTTTATCATCACGCGTAACAATTAAAAAAGAATCAATTTCTTTTATTTTTATTTTTTTATTTTCAGCTTTAATCAAATGACCGTCTTTTTCCATTAGCCAAAATTTCTGATTATCTCTGTTTTGTATGAGAGCTCTGCCATCCTTATAATCGTATGCACGAAATGATTTTTCAACAGTGTAAAGAATTTCACCACTTGTGTTTATATATGCGAAAATTGGATTTTTTAATTCAATATATTTTCCTTCTGTTGATGTAATAATGTCAAATTCACCTTCAATAAGAACTCTGGCTATACCCTCGTTGAAATTCCAGCAAAACTTATAGTTATTTGGTAATGGCTTGTTTGTCGCTAATTCAATATAAAAAGAAAAGCCACCAATTGGAGCTTTTAAAGTCCCATTATATAAATATTCAGTTTGAAAAAAATCAAGCTCAGACACGTCTAATAAAGTGCCATGTACATTAACTCTAATAATTCCTTCTTTTGGATAATCAATAAGGTTATAAGTAGATGTGAGTAGCTCTTTCCCATTCATATCAATTAGACCATATGATTCTCCATCATAATTATTCTCAATATATCCACCCGATTCACCTTCTGATGAAAACAATGGCCCATTGTTAAATATTATAAAATTAAATTCTCTATAATCAGGTTCGAAATGCTCAGTTGTATAAATGATTTTTTTACTTTTAGTATCATATAAATGAGCTTTTTTTTTATTTATCAATAGAACACGCTCAAGCTGATACCCTAATCGATATATATGGGAATATTCTGCATTTAAGAAAACAGACCCGGAATCAGTAACTAATCCGTACAAATAATTTTCTTTCCCATTTTGCCGACTACCATAAACTGCAAATCCATTTGCAAATGGAGAAAGATAATCAAAAGGCTTATTGTTGATTATCTTTTTATTTTCATCACAAATATAAAATGAATCCCCATTCTTCAATGGGAAAACATTAATTTTCATATATTCAAATAATTGAGAAGGAAACATGGGGACTTATTTTTTGTAAAAATAATTGATTGAATATTATTTTATATTTTAAATTATTTAATTAAAGCACCCTTAAAAAAAGGTGCTTATAATAATAGAAAATATTTCAAATATTAATTTAACATCTTGGTTTTTGGATTTCAAAAATGGTAATTATTATGAATTTTGTAAAATTATAATTCCGATTCCTATGAGTATAACTGAGAATACTTTAAAGTTACTATTTGAAAAGAAAAGTACAATTCCAGAAATTATGAATATAAATCCCAAAATTGGTTCGCCACAGCCTACTTCTCTTGATTTATTTTTATTTTCCATTTTAAATGTACAGTTTTATTTTATTTTCAATATTTTTTATATGAATTAATGGGGGATCAAAACAAAATGTTTGGTAGAGACTAAACCAAAATGGTATTTGGGGATATCGGCTTGCAGCAAATTGATGGGGGTAAAGTATTTGGTATTCCTAAAATTGATAATTATTTTATGTAAACTCATATTCAAAGTATTTAATGTTTAAAATGAAATTTATAACTCATGCATATTAAAATTGTTGATTATACTAAATATGATATAAATAAAATTAAAGCATTCAATTTTATAGTAGATAGCATATATGATATTTATAAGAAAAAAAAAGATAGTTTAAATAGTGATTTTCTTGATTTAACACCAGAATTATTGATAGATAGTCAATGTGGCCATGTATATTCAACTTGCTCAATAGAATTATTTAAATTGATTAATGATGTGTTTTCGATAACAACAGATATTAAACTTTTTGTAGTGTTTGAGTTTTCTAAAGGTTTAGGTGAACAAGATTTGGATAGTAGGTTTTCATTATTTTTTGGCTTATTTCATAATTTTAAATGTTCAAGTTTCATCCTAAACTATAAGTTTAATAAATTATTAATACCTAAGTTAACAGATTATTTTAATTTTCTTAAAAATGAAAATTCTTCAGATAAATACATTCTCTTTCACTTTAATGAATTTGAAGATATAAACGTAACAATGTCAAAATTGAGTGGATGTAATTATAGTATTCTAGAAAGATTAACAACTTTATCCGATTTTATATATAACAGATTTTCAATTTATTGTAATTATGATAATGCTGATTTTATTTCTTTGAATAAAATAAAATGGTTATACCCATATTGTGATCATGAAAGTAATGGACGGTACAAAAATATTAGTATTTTTTCTGAAGAACTTCCTCTTAATTATTTTGAAATAAAATCTTTAGAAAATCGCGTTATAAATGAACGTAATTATACAATTGTAATTGATACCGAAACAAACGGCTTGCCTGATAATTATAACGACACATGGCCGTATTTAAGCTACCCAAACCCTGTTCAAATCAGTTGGTCTATTTTTGATAAGTATGATAATTTAGTAGAGTTTAGAGACTATATCATAAAACAAGAAAGACCAATTTCTAAAGATTCAATTCTAATTCATGGAATAGACGATGAGATAGCTAGAGAAGAGGGAGTACAAATTACTACTGTATTAGAGGAGCTGATCGATTCAATTGAGTATTGCGATGAGATTGTCGGACATAATCTTGAATTTGATTTAAAAGTTTTACAAAAATCGTATTTCGTTTCTTCTGAAATGGGATATCATGACTCAATAGGATTTATTAATAAATTCAATTTAAAACATTATTGCACAATGAAAGAATCCATGAAATATTTTAATTTTTATAAATATCCAAAGCTTTCAGATCTTTATAAATTTATTTTCAAATGCGAACCTGAGGGTCTACACAATAGTACAAAGGATATTGAATATACTTATGCAATATATACTTGGTTAAAAGTTAGAAGAATAAACGATAATAGTATTTAAATAATACTAACTGAGTAATATAGAATATCTTAAAATTCACTGTCTAGAGGTTTTGGTTTTATTGGTTTATTCGGGTCTATGAAATGAATTGTGTGAATAAAAGCCTACCCAGTTTTGATAACGAGTAGGCTTTACCTTTAACTCAAATACCAACTATTCTTCCCTTCTAACGCCCATCTAATCTCTTCCACAAGGTTATAGGCTGAAACAGATCTATTGAGGAAACTATCAATGTATGAGGTTTTGTTTGTTCCTGTAAACAGATTGTATAGCCTCCATAGATTGATATTCCCATTTTGATCTCTACAGAAGCTTTCATCCTTGTAGAAGTCCTTTACCACAGCACCTATCTGTTGGTCTCCGAAGTTTACAGGTGTTATACCCTTTTTCAATTCATAGGGCATATGGTTGTACATGCGGCATTTACCAACCAGGTGAGCAAATTGATCCTCCGTAATAGAATACTCAGACAGACGCTTCAGGTGGAATAGATGATAGTTGTGGTTATACTCCTGTAACAAATCCCTGACATTAGCTCTCAGCATTCCCTCACTTCTCACTTTCAGATTTTCCAGATAGCCGTCAGTCCAAACGCATAGGTTGGTACACACCTTATTCTGAAACCCAATGAACACTTTGAAATGCTGGTCACTCTGAGACCTGCTGTAAAGGTTATCTTCACCATAGCTCTTTACACCTCCCAGAGTTAAACTTAGCAGGTTTCCGTCAATTTCAGATTGTATGGACGGTATTTCAATGGCAAACATCATCCTTTCATAATACAAGGTTTTCTCCCATGCAAAAAGCTCACTTGCTTGCTTATCTTTTGCTTCTGGAACTCTTCCCTTAACTGGGTGAGATAGCCTAATGACGGGCTTTAAAATGGTTTCTCCGTGGAATACCTCTGCTGCTATCAGCTGAACGTTCTCTATGAACTCTACATGGGATATCAGGGTTTCGTTATCCTTTGTGAACACAGGGATTATGTGATCGTTCTTCATCTCATCTATTGTTGTCTCCATGGTGTTGGAAACAATAAAGGGCTGAGATGATTCAGCCCTTTGTATTGTTGGATGATTTATTACTGTCGGTAATAGTGTCTCAAACTGTTCCATTTGTATAGGTTTTAGAGGTGGATAAATGTTTGGTTTCATCTGTCGGAGCGGTAATTATCAGCTCTCTTTTTCTGCGTTCATATTCCCCCTGTAGTGCTCCCTGGAATTGAGGAAACATCTTGTACAGGGTGAGCAGTTCTTCAATTGATTTACATTCCCCAATACGCCCAGTGATGTGGTCAGCATTGATGTCTATTCCCGATTGACACCAATTGAGGATCATTCTGCCTGTATCTGGAGAAATGACAAATTCTGGAAGGTTGACAAACAAGCCTGTTCTGTCCTTACTAGCCCTGGCCATGTGCTTATCATTGATGATTTCAAAAGCTAGGGTCATTTCATATTCATACCCATCCCTTATCTCATCATCAAGACCCGCTTTTTCCACCTTTGTTCTGTTTCCCTCTGTAACCATGTTGTAAGCTTGTTTCTTTCTGTTGGTAGTGATGATGTGGCAGTTGGATTGAAGCACCTTATTCAGCCATTTCTGATACAAAGGGGTTGCTTTAGCCCAATCCTGGTATCTGCCTCCAAGAGCGTTCTGATACTCCAGGATGCCTCCTGTTCCCTTCCAAATGTGTGTTATGCTGTCAATGATTATAAGTTCAATTCCTGCTTTTTCACAGGTTGCAATAGCCTCTATGTATCTGTCAGGGCTATATGGAGCATCCAAACGGAGGGTTTTGAATGGTCCAAGGTTTGAATACAAGGAAGCTGAATCATTCTCTGTGTCTATGACAGCTATTTTCTCATAATTTCCTGTGATTCCATATGCCAGGAGCAGAGCGCTGTAAGTTTTGCCAAATCCTGAGGGTGAAGCAATGTTCATCTTTATCTTCACTTTCTTGCGTGATGCTGTTTGTAATTGCATAAAATGTGTTTTTGAATGTGATTATAATTCCCCTTCATCAGCAAAGCTGTAAAAGGTTCCTTCTGGAGAAAGAATGATGTGGTCTAACAGGCTGATGTCCATAAGCTTACCAGCCTCTTTGATTTTGTCTGTAAGGTGTTTATCAGCGCTGGATGGTTTTAGACTCCCAGAGGGATGGTTATGGCTTATTACCATGCCACAAGCCATTGATTTAAGTGCTACGCCCATGATGATTCTTATGTCCGCTACGGTGCCTGTAATTCCCCCTGTGAAAGCGTGATATGCCCCAATAACCAGGTTAGCCCTGTTGAGGTAGAGAATGACAAATTGCTCTTGGAGAGCAATAGTTTCTTCTGGAAAGAGCGTTCTCAGGTAATCATGTGCTGTGGTGGAAGAATCGATCCTTGGACTAGGTTGTTTTGATGGTGTATAGCTCACCTTGATTTCAGCTATGGTGTCTGTTAGTGGTTTCATATGTACCATTTATGGGAAATGAATAAATAAAAAAAAGGGGACCAGTTGTTACACTGATCCCCTGCACAAAGCATCCACTAACCACAAAGAGGAGTTCTGGTCCTACCAGTCTGATGTGTAGTTGTGGATTAACTCCTTGTGTTGGTGTTCCACTGCTGTGGACATTCCCTCTCCTTATGTTTGGAGCTTTGTGGTTTCTTTACAAGCTGGCTACTTCCATTACCCTTGTGTGGCCAATAGCGTTTTCCTGCTTGCTGTCCTGGGTGTAAGCATAACTGTGTTGCAGCTTCATTACCTCACCAGTCCTCTTGTTGAGGAATTCATAGGGCTCACAAATGACCCGTACGATTTCACCAGGCAGACGCTGACCTATCATAGTCTGAGCTATGTTGGCGTCAAAGGTGGAAGGTATCCTGCACTTGCGTACTGTGGCATACCATTTTCCGGTGTTTTGAGATTGGATCAATTCAGCTGAGCCGGTGAGCTCAAGGCTGATGAACGTGGATCCGTCTGTACGTAATACTTCATGAAAGGCTGAGATTGTTACCATTTTGTGTGGTTTTTGTGTGTTAATAAATGGATGTTTGAGCAACCAGTTCATCTTGTACTTGGCTGAGTGTGCACCATCAGCGGTTGTAAGGATCACTGGCACTAAGTTGTATGTACAGGGGAGCAGATGGTTTGTACCCAGTGATGGATACATTAACATCTTTTTCTGCAGATTTTTATTAAATCAGGGGTTACAGAGAGGGAAATGCTTGTAACCAGAATTGACCGGGGTGAGGATCTCCGGCAAGACAGAGTGGGGGTTTTGGATGGAGAGGTACCCACAAAGCCTCCATTAAAGTACATTTCTATAATTTTATCAATTATTTTTGTTTTAGCTAATAGATAAAAAATGAGTACTAAACTATTTACGGCATATCATGAAGCAGGTCATGCTTACATTTCATATTGTTTGGGTAAAGGGTTCAAAGAGGTTACAGTAATTGCTGCTGATGATTATTTGGGAGCAGTAACAAATTTAGTTGACGGTAAATTTTTAGGATCGCTTATTGATGGATCTAATACACATGTATTACCTGAAGAAGTTATTAAAACGCGCATAAATCATGAATTAATGATATTGTACGCTGGCTATCTTTCTGAATTAAAATGTGGTGTTAGGAATGAAGAAGGTGCTTATAGTGATATTAATAAAATAAACAGTTTTATAAAGGGATATTGTGAAACAGAGGAAGATTCGCATAATATTATTGATTACTGTTACAATACGACATTACAAATACTGGAGCAGAATTGGTTGTATGTAAAAATTTTAGCAAATGAATTATTAAAAAGAGACACTATGTCTTTTCAGGAAATTGATGAATTATTTAAAAATGTTAATTTCAATAATTTGACTGAGTTAAAAGAGCTTGAGAATCAACTCAAGTAGTGTACTTTTCTAAAAGTATATTTTATTTCAAGATGTTATCTAGTAGCCATCTTTGCTTAACCGGAGTCAAAAGGATTATGGAATATATACCTTATAAGGTTTTTTGTATGCCAGGCTTTTACTGATTTTGAAGAAAAATTAATTATAGCTATTTTATCCGATCGATAAAGTATCGATTGATATCAGTCATGCAAGTTTAAATTATTGCTTGGTGTGCTGTTGTAGGTAACGGACATTTGAATGCAATAAATCCATGTAGGAATATTGATGAGCGGAGTATCAATTATTTTGATAAATTCACCTTTAGTTCTGCAAATTGATGTTGTTAACTGCAACAAAATGAAGTGAATGTTTTACCTATGTTTAACCTAAAACAAAAAACCCATCGTAAAATATTGATTTACAATGGGTTATACTTTGTCTTGGTGACCCCGTCAGGATTCAAACCTGAAACCTTTTGATCCGTAGTCAAATGCTCTATTCAGTTGAGCTACGGGGCCATTTTGTTTACCCAGTTGAGTGCTGACGAACTGCCGAAGGCAGTTGTCTGCATCCAGACATTTCGCGATGCGAAATCGTCTGGACTACGGGGCCGATGGGCAGCAAATGTAAGAACTTTTCCGAAATCAAACATCAGATTCCTGCCGCTGAATCTGGATGATCTTTAATTTATTCATGACCCGCATCACAAAATAGGTGGGGTCCCATTCAAAAGATTTAAC
>Ga0315902_10007251_pt1 | contig 15198 bp, 15 predicted proteins | sample LakEriMetagenome_9_FD_203523 | JGI IMG/M metagenome (GOLD analysis project Ga0315902, IMG submission 203523) | Freshwater fungal communities from buoy surface, Lake Erie, Ohio, United States - Buoy 12 MA117 | ecosystem: Environmental > Aquatic > Freshwater > Lake > Lake biofilm | place: USA... | reverse complement strand
ACCGCCATCGCCTGCCATGTTGATCAACTCAGCGGTAACGCGCTGCATGCCTTCGGGCCCTTCGTGCATCATGTCATGCCAGCGCAGCAGCGTTTTGTCCTTGATCATGAAACGCGGCGCTTCATAGAGCGCGCGGGTCGCGCCAAGGCCGCCCGAATGGTCCGCGATCACAAGGAAGTCGAGCGGGCGGGATAGCTTCGCCTTGATTCCCCAGGTCGAGGTAACTTCTTCGCCGCGCGCAAAGCGCAGAGCCTCTTCGGGACCAAGCTTCACCCCGAAACCAAAGGCGTCGATCGAATTGGCGGTATGAAGATGTGTGTCGCCCCACAGCAATTTGGTTGCGACGCCACTGGTTACTTCGGCGTCATTTGCAGCTTGGACATCGGCAGCGCGGCCGGCCTCACGGCTCTCCGAAAACTTGCCCCAGCCCCAATAAAGCCCCGCTCCGACCGCAACCGCTGCAACGGTACCGAGCGCAATATGACGAAAAGATGCCATTTTCCTATCTCCCATGCGGGAGAACTGCGCTTTTGTCTGGCGATCGTCAACACACTTTAGCGTTGCCTCTATGACGCTACGTCAACGGAAACCGCAATGCATGAAGGATCCTCGTCGGCTGCGTATCCTGGAGTTCGGCAAGCCCAATTGCTTGCGTATCGCGCCCACTTTTTGATTCGATGGCATAGGTCCCGAACACTCGGTCCCACAGGCTTAAGGCAAAGCCGTAATTGCTTTGTTGCTCGCCTAATTCGGTGCTGTGGTGGACAAGATGCATGTCCGGCGTAACCAGCAGACGGCGCAGCCAGCGGTCGAGCCTAGGCGGCAATTCGATATTGCCATGATTGAATGCGGCATTGGCCGTAAGCCACGCCTCGAACGCAAGGATGACGAATGCAGGGGCACCGAGCAGGATGACCCATGCCGCCTTCCAGAACAATGACACAGCGATTTCGAAAGGGTGAAAGCGGATCGCGGTTGACACATCAAGATCGGGGTCCGCGTGGTGCACCTTGTGCATCCGCCAGAGTATCGGCACGCGGTGCATGAGCAGATGTTGCAGCCACATCGCGAAATCGAGCATGATAAAGGCAAGCCCGACTTCGGCCCAAATTGGCAAGTCGACCAGTCGCAACAGGCCGATTCCTTCGCTTTCGGCCCAGAGCGACGCAGCCGGCAGGGTGACGAGCAGCGAAAGCACTCGGATGGTTGCCCGGTTGCTGATGAAAAGCAGTGCTCCGGTGCTCCAGCGCCACGCCCGGCCAAATCGCAGCACCCGCCGCGGCCAGATAAGTTCGGCCAAGGCGGCGAGCGCAAAAATGGAGGCGGGTCCCAGCAGCAGTGGCAGCAGGCCCGCCTCTGTCATGGATCAGGCCGCAGCCGTTTCTAGCGTTGGATAGTCGGTATAGCCTTCGGGGCCAGGGCTGTACCAGGTCTTGAAATTGTCCGGCGCAACCTGCGCGCCTTGACGCAGACGGCTGACAAGATCGGGGTTCGAAATGAACGGCCGACCAAAGCTGATGGCATCGGCAAGGCCGCTTGCGATGTCGGCCTGTGCGGTTTCCAGTGTATATTCCTGGTTGAGCACCAGCGGGTTTGTGAAGACCTTGCGGATCGCGGGCGACACCGGCGGCACGTCGGTTGCGCCGAAATCACCGAAGCTTTTCTGTTCGCGCAGTTCGAGGAACGAGATACCGATTTTCTGCAGAGCAGCGGCGGCTGCGGTGAACAGGGCGACGGGGTCTGAATCGTCGCAACCTTGAGTCTCGCCGTTCGGAGACAAGCGTACCGATGTGCGATCGGCACCGATGGCATCGACGACTGCCTGGGTGACTTCGCTGGTCAGGCGGATACGGTTTTCGACGGGACCACCATAATCATCATCGCGCAGGTTCGAATTTTCGCGCAGGAACTGGTCGAGCAGATAGCCGTTAGCGCTGTGGATCTGCACACCGTCAAAGCCCGCGGCCATCGCATTGCGCGCAGCTTTCGCATAATCTTCGATTAACCGCGGGATTTCATCAAGGCGCAGGGCGCGCGCCTCTACATAGGGCTTTTTGCCTTCATGAGTGTGGGCAAATCCAGGCGCGGTGGTCGCCGAAGCAGAAACCGGCTGACCGCCGCCAAGGAAATCCGAATGCACCAACCGCCCCATATGCCAAAGCTGCAGGATGATGCGGCCATTAGCCTTGTGCACCGCATCGGTCACCGGCTTCCATGCCTCCACCTGTTCGGCAGACCAGATGCCCGGGGCGGAGGGCCAGCCAGAGCCTTCCTGGCTGATGCCGGTTGCTTCGGCGATGAGCAGCCCTGCGTCCGCCCGCTGCGCATAATATTCGGCCTTCAGCGTGCTGATCGGAACATGCACACCTTCGCTGCGTCCGCGCGTCAACGGGGCCATCAATATGCGGTTGGGTGCGTGGATCGCGCCAAGTTGGATCGGATCGAAAAGGCTGGTGGTCATATGATTAGGCTTTCCCTATTTGCTTCGCTTTATGCATACATGCGGATACGGGTTGCAAAACGCAACGGGGGTTTATGACTGCGAAGCAAAACTATCCAGCTGCACCGGTGCTGGCATTTGCAGCGCTTATTGCCGGCAATGTGTGCGTCGCATTCGGGGCACCGCTCGTCCGGCTTGCCGATACCGGTCCGATCGCAACGGGTTTCTGGCGGCTGGCACTGGCTGTGCCAATCCTTGCCTTTATCGGCTATCGTGCGGGCTTTCGCATCAGAGCGATGCCGCGGCCGATGCTCGGGCTGGTGCTGCTGGCGGGGTTTTTCTTCGCGATCGATATCATCGCCTGGCATTTCGGCATCTTCAAGACGAAGCTCGGCAACGCGACTTTATTGGCGAACTGCGCTAGTCTTCTGCTCGCAATTTATGGCATCATCCTCGCCCGCAAATTACCACAGCCCCTGCAGGCGATGGCGATATTGCTGGCCTTTTCCGGTGCGGCGATGCTGATGGGGCAGAGTTTAGATTTATCGCCTGAACATTTTGAAGGCGATGTGCTTAGCTTGATCGCTGGGCTTTTCTATACCTTCTACCTGCTCGCGATGTTGCGGGTGCGCGGAAGCAGCGAAAGCTGGTCGTCCCTGGCGCTTGCTTCGGCTTCGGCGGCAATGTTTATGTTACCGGTGGCCTGGATTGCCGGCGAACAGATCATGCCCGGTAACTGGCTGCCGCTGATTGCGCTCGCCATATCGAGTCAGGTTCTGGGCCAAGGCTTCCTGACCTATGCGTTGCCGCATTTCAGCCCGTTGATCATCGGTCTCGCGCTGCTGCTTCAACCTGCGTTTGCGGCCTTTGTCGGATGGGCGGCCTTTGATGAAGCGTTGACGCTGCTGGATTATGTAGGCGGGGCGATGGTGATGGCGGCGCTGGTGCTGGTGCGGCTTGCCGATGCACGGTCAAAGCCCTAAATGGAACGCATGTCTCTAGCCCCTCTTCCAGCCGACCCGACGCTCGACGAAATCCGTGACGCAATCGCGCGGCGCCTTGCGGCCAATGCGGCCTTTGATGGCTGGAGCGAAGCGGCCGTCGAATCGTCGGCTTTTGAGGTTGATGTCGATCCGGATCTGGCGAACCTCGCGCTGAAAGGCGGAGCGATGGAATTGATCGATGCATGGATCGGCTCTGTTGACGCAGAAATGGTCCGCCGCTTGCCGCCTGACACACTCAATGCCATGAAAATCCGAAATCGCATCACGTCGCTTATTGCTACCAGGCTCGACATCATGGCACCTGACCGCGAAGGGCTGCGCCGCGCGCAAGCAATAATGGCCATGCCCCAGAATCTTGCACGGGCCTCGCGAATCGGCTGGCGCAGCGCCGACCGCATGTGGCGGCTTGCCGGTGACACGGCCACCGATTTTAACCATTATACGAAGCGCGCGACACTCTCGGCGGTCTATCTCTCGACGCTGCTGACCTTCGTCAACGACGACAGCGATGATTATGCGGACACGCGCGCCTTTCTCGACCGTCGGATCGACAATGTGATGCAGTTCGAAAAGGCCAAGACACAGTTGAAAGGCCGCAGTGAACATCGGCCCAGCCTGTCACGCTTCATCGGACGGTTGCGTTATCCGCCGCGGTGAAAGCCGTTCGCGCGCGTCCCTCGCGATCAAAGTGATATAGTCACATTCCCTGCTTGCTTTTATTGAGAAGCGTTTGCAAAAGGGCGGGGTGAATCTGGATATTCTGCCTCTTGGTGCCAGTGCGCGCATCATCTCGATTGATTGGGAATCGATTCCCGATAGCGAAGGGCACCGCCTGCGTTCGCTCGGCGTTGATGCCGGCGCAACCGTCAGCCCGTTGCATCGCGGTATCCTTTTCTGGCGTGATCCTATTGCGGTGCGCGTTGGCCGGATGACGGTCGCGCTGCGCCGCAAGGTCGCGCAAGCGATTATTTGCGAGATTTCTGCATGACCGCCGCTACGCCGCTTGTCGCCCTTGTCGGCAATCCCAATGCCGGCAAGTCGGCTTTGTTCAATGCGCTGACTGGTGCGCGACAGAAAATTGCCAATTATCCTGGCGTTACCGTTGAACGAAAGTCGGGGCGTGTTGCGCTTCCCGACGGGCGGCCAGTCGAATTGCTCGACTTGCCCGGTGCTTACAGCCTTCTGCCCGACAGCCTAGACGAGGCTGTTACGCGCGACGTCGTCCGGGGCAATTTCGCAGGTCAGCGCCGTCCCGATGCGCTGGTGATCGTTCTCGATGCCGGTAATCTCGACAACCATCTGCGCTTCGCGATTGAACTGATCGCGGAAGGCCTGCCAGTGGTGGTTGCGCTCAACATGGTCGATCTTGCGCAGCGCGATGGCCTTGAATTGGACGCGGCCGTGCTTTCCGCCGAACTCGGTGTGCCGGTGGTGGAAACCGTCGCGGTGCGCAAACGTGGCCTGAACGATCTACTCTCCGCCTTGGGTGATGCCTTGCGTGGGGCTGCGATGCGTGAGGCGCAGCCGGTGGCAGATCGCAAGGCGATCACACAGCGCGCACATGCGATCGCGCGCAAAGCCATCGTCAGGGAAACCCAGACCCGGCAATGGACCCGCCGTCTCGACAATGTGCTGCTGCACCCTGTCGGTGGCATCGTCGTCCTGCTCGCACTGCTTTTCGTAATGTTTCAGGCGGTCTATGCTTGGTCCGAAGCGCCGATCGGCTGGATAGAAGGCGGCTTCGCTGTGCTGACCGAGGTGATCAACGGCTATATGCCTGATAACCTTCTGCGCGCTTTCCTGACTGAAGGAATCATTGCGGGTGTCGGGGCCGTGGTGGTGTTCCTGCCGCAGATTCTTATTCTCTTCCTTTTCATCCTGTTGCTTGAGGCAACTGGCTATATGACGCGCGCGGCGTTCGTCATGGACCGGATGATGGCGGCCGTCGGGTTGTCGGGGCACAGCTTCATTCCGCTGCTTTCCTCCTTTGCCTGCGCCATTCCGGGTATCATGGCGACGCGGACGATCATGGATCAAAAAGAACGGCTGGCGACCATATTGATCGCGCCATTGATGACCTGTTCGGCACGTCTTCCGGTCTATACGCTGATTATCGGGGCCTTCATCCCGGCACGTAGCGTCGGCCCCGTTATCGGTCTGCAGGGACTGGTGCTCTTCATTCTCTATATCGCAGGGATTGTGGGGGCGATGCTGGCTGCTGCAGTTATACAGCGCTTCGTAACGGGTAGTCGCGGTGGCAGCTTCCTCATTGAAATGCCGCGCTACCAATTACCGCGTCTGCGCGATATCGCGCTTGGTCTATGGCAGCGTGCATGGCTCTTCCTTCGCCGCGCCGGTACGATCATCTTTGCAGCAACCGTCATCCTCTGGGTCTTGCTCAGTTTTCCGAAAGTGCCTGTCGGTTCAACCGAAAGCCAAGTTGAATATTCGGCGGCGGGACGGATTGCCTCGGTCATCGAACCTGTGGTCGAGCCTATTGGTTTCAACCATGACATCGCCTTGGCAATCATCCCGGCGATGGCCGCCCGCGAGGTTGCTGTGGCCGCACTGGGCACCGTCTATGCCGTGAATGCGGCTGACGAAGAAGAAGCTGCTGCCAATCTTGGCCCCCAGTTGGCCACAAACTGGTCGTTGGCAACTGCGCTTGCCTTTCTCGCCTGGTTTGTCTTTGCACCGCAATGCATTTCGACCATCGCGGTTACCCGGCGTGAAACTAATGGATGGAAGTGGCCGATCTTCATGGTCACTTATCTCTTTGCGCTGGCATATGCTGCCGCCGGTATAACCTATTGGACAGCCCGCGCCTTCGGCTTATAGCTGATTGCAGAATCCGAATTTCGAAAGACGAGGGACATTCATGGCGGGCAGCGTCAACAAGGTGATATTGGTAGGCAATCTGGGCGCGGACCCGGAAGTCAAAAGTTTCCAGAATGGCGGCCGCATTGCCAATTTGCGTATCGCTACTTCGGAAGACTGGAAGGATCGCCAGACCGGGGAAAAGAAAGAACGTACCGAATGGCACCAGGTGGTGTTGCAGTCGGACGGGCTGGTAGGTGTCGCCGAACGCTATCTGCGCAAGGGGCAGAAGGTCTATATTGAAGGCCAGCTGCGCACGCGTAAATGGCAGGATCAAAGCGGCAATGATCGCTACACGACCGAAATCTCGGTTGGCGGTTTTGACGGCAAGCTTGTCATGCTCGACCGTCCGGGTGGCGGTGAAGGTGGCGGCGGTTCCGGCGGCGGCTGGGGTGGCGGTGCGCCCTCCGGTGGCGGTGCAGGTGGGGGTCAGGGCGGTGGCAACTGGCAGGGCGGATCTTCCGGCTTTGGCGGCGGCGGTTTTGCCGACGACCTTGACGACGACGTTCCATTCTGACCACTGACAAGGCAGGGCGGCGACGGCCATGAACAAGCGATTGGCGCTCCTCGCGCTGCTGGCCGCGGCCATCCTTGCTTATTTCTGGTTCGATCTCGGCCAATATCTTAGCCTTGATCAGTTCAAGGCGCAGCAGGCCGAGATCATCGCAGCAAAGGATGCGGCGCCGGCCTTGTACATAGGCGGGTTCTTCCTGCTTTATGTCGGGGTGACCGCGCTCTCGTTGCCTGGGGCGGCAATCATGTCGCTGATTGCCGGTGCGCTCTTCGGGGTCGTGACGGGAACGATCCTCGTTTCCTTCGCGTCGACGATCGGCGCGACGCTTGCCTTTCTGTCTTCACGCTTCGTGCTGCGCGATTGGGTTCAGGGAAAGTTCGGCGATCGGTTGAAAGCCATTGATGACGGCATCGCCCGCGACGGCGCATTCTACCTGTTCACAATCCGGCTGATCCCGCTCTTTCCCTTTTTCGTCGTCAACCTTGTGATGGGGCTGACACGCATTCCTGCGCGCACCTTTTACTGGGTCAGCCAGATCGGGATGCTGCCGGCGACGATCGTTTTCGTCAATGCGGGCACGCAGATTGGCGCGATTGATTCGACCGCAGGATTGCTGTCGCCGACACTGATCGGGTCTTTTGTCCTTCTCGGTCTGTTTCCGTGGATTGCTCGGATGCTGGTTGCGGGCGCAAAGAAAATCCGTGCGCGCTGATTGGAAAAAGCCGCGCCGTTTCGATCGCAACCTAATCGTCATCGGGGCGGGGGCGGCGGGGTTGGTCTCCTCCTACATCGCCGCAATGGCCCAAGCGAAGGTCACACTGGTCGAAGCGCACCAGATGGGGGGCGATTGTCTCAACACCGGTTGCATCCCTTCCAAAGCCCTTTTGAAAAGCGCGAAAATTGCGCAGGCTGCCCGCGATGGCTTACGCTTTGGTGTGACTGCCGGCTCTGTCAGTATCGATTTTCCTGCCGTGATGCGTCGTATTCGGGAGGTGATTGATGCAATTGAGCCGCATGACAGCGTCGAACGATTCACGGGTCTCGGGGTGGAATGCCTTTCGGGCTATGCGCGCTTTATCGATCCATGGACGGTCGATATCGCGCTAAACGATGGTGGCACGCAAAGACTGACGGCGAAATCCTTTGTGATCGCAACTGGCGCGGCCCCGATCATTCCGTCGATACCGGGGATCGAGGATAGCGGTTATCTGACCAGTGAAACATTGTGGGATGCGATGTCCGCACGCACGCAGGTGCCGGGACGCCTTGTGATTCTTGGTGGCGGACCGATAGGGTGCGAACTGGCGCAGGCCTTTCAGCGGCTCGGCAGCCAGGTGACTCTCGTCGAGATGGCTGATCGCCTGATGCTCAAAGAGGATGCAGAGGCGGCCGTAATTGTTGGCGCGGTGTTATCGCAGGAAGGCGTCGATGTGCGTGCCGGGCATAAGGCGGTTCGTTTTGAAGCCGGCAAGCGGCTTATGATCGCAGGTCCAGATGGTGAAATCGAATTGGCGTATGACGATGTGCTTGTCGCCACCGGCCGCCGCGCACGCTTAACCGGTTTCGGCCTTGAAGAACTGGGGTTGGTTGAGAAGGGTCGGATTGCCGTTAATGACAGGTTGGCGACTGCCTTTCCGCACATCTACGTTGCAGGCGACGTTGCCGGTAACCAGCAGTTGACCCATGGCGCCAGCCATGAAGCCTGGTTCGCCACGGTCAACGCGCTTGCCCGCCCGTTCAAAAGCTTCAAGGCGGATTATCGCGTGCTGCCCCGGGTCACTTACACCGACCCTGAAGTTGCGAGCGTCGGCCTGACCGAGGCGGAAGCGAATGCCAGCGGTGTGGCTTATGAACTCACCCGTTATGAGCTTGATGATTTTGATCGCGCAATTGCAGATGGCGAAACAAGCGGTTTTGTGAAGATTTTGACGTCGCCTGGCAAGGACAGCATATTGGGTGCGACCATCGTCGGCGCACATGCAGGCGAGATAATCGCCGAACTGGTCTTTGCGATGCGACATAAAATGCCTCTCGGCAAAGTGTTGTCAGTGATCCACAGTTACCCGACATGGAGCGAGGCAAACAAATTTGCGGCTGGGCAGTACAGGCTCGCGCGAAAGCCAGAACGGCTGCAGCGCTTCGCGCGCCGCTGGTTTGATTGGCAGCGCGGTTGAGCAGACCTGAACGCCACGGGTTCAAGTACAGCCGCAGATGACGTTGGCTGACCTTACGGTTGGTATTTCAGGATGGTTGGAAGTACGCCGCAATGTTGGTGACCCTACGGGAATCGTGATTGTATTTTAAGCGCCTGTTATTTTTATCAATTTAATTTGCGAAATTCAGAGATACCATCAGATGTACCCGCACGCAGTTTGAAGAATGCGTTTCATCAGCTAAGTTCGACGATCCGGACAGTCCGCTTTTGAGAGATAAATCGCGCTAAGCGGACACAGCTAGCTCGTTCGTTTATGTGCGAAGCTCGGAAGTCTGCCGATGGCCTGCACTAGCCGGTCGCAGTCCGCTTCCTGCAGCCCCGCCAGATTGATCCGCCCGGACCCGACCATGAAAATACCATGGTTGCTACGGAGTTGGGCGACTTCATCGGGTGTTGCAGGCAGCAGCGCAAACATGCCTTTCTCGTGACGCAACCGCCCGAACGCAAATTTACCCACATCCCCGAAATCAGCGAGGCGGTTGCGGATGGACTGGATACGTTTTGTCATTTGCGTCAGTTCCGATCGCCATGATGCAGTGAGCGCTCGGTCTGCCATGATTACCCTTACGACCGCGCCGCCATGGTCGGGCGGCATGGACCAGCAGCTGCGGGCGATTTCGGCGAGGTGACCCTTGGCAATGCCAAGATGGGTGTCGTTGCCACTGAGGACATAGGCAGCACCCACCCGGTCCCGGTAAAGCCCGAAATTCTTGTCGCACGAATAGGCGAGCAAAATTTCAGGGACATGGTCGAGCAGGGTGCGCAGTCCGGCGGCATCTTCGTCGAGCCCGTCCCCCAACCCCTGATAGGCAAGATCGACGAGCGGAATGGCTCCCACGTTTGAAAGCGCCTCGCCAATGGATTGCCATAAGGTTGCGTCAGTGTCAGCACCGCTGGGGTTGTGGCAACAGCCGTGGAGCAAGAACAGGTCACCGGGCGCTGCCGACCGGATCGCTGCCAGCAAATTGTCCGGGCAGGCACGTTGGGCGGTGATGTCATAATGGACATAGGTCTGCAGCCGCGCGCCAACCCGGCGGATCATGGCCTCGTGAACCGGCCAGCTTGGCGTCCCCAGCCATACGCTTCCATCGGGATTGGCGCGCTGCCAAAGTTCGAGCAAAAGGCGAAGCGCACCAGTTCCGCCTGGCGTTTGCAAACCGGCATAGCCGCTTCCGGCAACCGCATTGCCTAGTGCCAGACTGGCCATGGCATCGACGAAGCCTGTGTCCCCTTCGGGGCCCAGATAGGATTTACTGTCCTGCAATTCGATCAACCTCGTTTCAGCCACTTTGACAGCGGCCATCACAGGCGTTCGACCGGCGTCGTCGCGGTAAACGCCGACGCCGAGATCAATTTTGTCGGGCCGGGAGTCTGCTTCATACAATTTGATGAGCGAAAGCAAATGGGTCCGCAGGGCGGGCTTCAAGCGAGGCGAGCATAGGACTTCCTACAGAGTAGCAACCGTGCCGAGCCCTTTTTGCTCGGCAAGGTGAAAAATGTGTCGTGCGGTGACGATGTCCTGTGCAGCGACGCCGAGAGATTTGTAGAGCGTGATGTCTTCGGCGCTGGTTCTTCCGACGCAGCTGCCTGCCAGCACCTCGCCGATCTCGCCGACAATATGCTCTTCGGTTACGCGTCCGGCGGTGATCGCATGGAGCAGCTCTCCCGCTTGATCCATCGTGGAAGGACGGAAATCGATGAAGAAACGCGAACGGGCCACGACATCATCGTCCGCTTCCCGCGAGTCTGCGGCACTCGATCCGACCAGATTGACGTGCATGCCGGGTTCCAGCAGCGCTCCGGGCAGGACGGGTTCACGTGCACTGGTGGTTGTGCAGATCACGTCCGCACCAGCGATCGCATCTTCGACGCGGGCATGCAGGCGCGCACCAGTCTGTTCCGCCAGACGGATGGCGCGAGGCGTCGTGACATCCCGGTCCCACAGCCGGATGTCATCAAAGGGTCTGACATGACGCAGTGCGGCGACATGGGCTTCGGCCTGTTCGCCGGTTCCAAGAACGGCAAGGGTCCGCGCATTCTTCCGCGCCAGAATATCGGTCGCAACTGCCGTAACGGCCGAGGTGCGGATCGCTGTAACCGTCGCACCACACAGGATCGCTTGCGGTACCAGTCCGTCGGCATCCTACAGCACCATCAGCCCCAAATGGCTGGAGCCCTTGCGGCGCTCTGGCGGAACAATACTGACCAGTTTCACGCCTGCGGACTGGATTTCACCACCTACAAAGCCGGGCATCATGCCAAACGCGCCCGCACCACCAGGCAATGCCATGCCGCGCCGCAACGGCAGTTCGACATCGCGGGCGCTGACCAGCTGCATCGCTTCGCGCATCCAGACAATCAACTCCGCTGGCGGGGCAAGCGCGCGGGCGGTCGCCCCGTCAATGATGCGAATGGGGGTCGTCATTGCTCCAAAGCTCGCTGCAGAAATTTGGCGTGGCTGGTGGGGTCTATATTGGTGCCGCACACAACCATGCCGACGCGCTTTCCCCTTAATTGGTCTTTTAGAGGTTCTATCATCGCCGCCGTGGTCACCGCCGCTGCTGGTTCGACGGCGAGTTTCAGGTCATTGAACATCAGCAGCATGGCGCGGCAGATCGCATCGTCATCGACCATGACGAGTTCGTCTACATGGGCGTGGCACAGGCCAAAGCTGTAGGGCAGCGCCATCGGCGGGCCGAGGCTGTCGGCGATAGTTGCGACCCTCGCAATGGTTTGAGGGGCCCCTTCGGCAAAGCTGCGATGCATGGTGTCGGCCCCTTCGGGCTCCACACCGATGATCCTCGTTTCGGGATGCAAGGCTTTGATGATGGTTGAAACGCCACCCGCCAGCCCACCGCCGCCGATGGGCAAAATGACCATGTCAAGAGCACCCATTTGCTCGACCATTTCCAGACCCAGCGTGCCGGTGCCGATGGCCGTTGCCTTGCCCTCAAATGGATGGACAAATGTGCGCCCCTCCTCCGCGACAATCTTCTCGACCAGGGCAAAACAGGCCGGGCCATCGCCGCCGATGATGACCTCTGCTCCGAATGCGCGGGCGCGGTCGACACGAGCCGGGTTGGCCGAGGACTGCATCACGACTTTGGCATCAATGCCGAGCGCGGACGCCGCCCAAGCAACGGCGATGGCGTGATTGCCCGCGCTGACCGCCGTGACGCCGCGCGCACGCGCCGCATCATCAAGCCCAAGCATGTTAACGAGGGCGCCGCGTGCCTTGAAACTGCCCGACTGTTGGAACAGCTCCAACTTCAGGACCACCTCTGTATCAGGGAGCTGCGCTTGCAGTCCCGCTGCGCGCCAGGCCAGAACCGGCGTTAGGTTGAGATAGGGTTCAATCGCGCGCGAAGCTGCGCGAACTTCTTCAAGCGTAGGGTTGTCCATATGTATCTCCCATTCCGCATCGGCCTTAGCCGGATCGAGCAATGCCTTATGATTCCAGCAAACCGATTTCTTCTGCGAAGATCACTGATGCTGAAGAGAGGATTGCAAATAGCCTCACAGTAGCTGATCTTCAGAATCTATGACCAAGAATCTCATCGCCGCTGCCATACAATGGGCGCCTGAAGTGCTCGATTTGGAGCGTGGACTGATGCGCGCGCGTGATGCGATGGCTGAAGCTGCACGAAATGGTGCCCAGATTGCCGTCTTTCCCGAAACATGGCTGCTCGGCTATCCTTATTGGGCGAGCATTTCGGTGCGCGACCCCCGCTTTGCCGAAGCGCGCCGTTTGTTGCAACAACAGGCGCTGACCCGTGACGGGGAAGCCATGCGCGCATTGCAAAAGACCGCGGCCGACGCGGGAATCGCGGTCGTCATGGGGCTGCATGAGCGCGCCGGTGGCACAATTTACAATGTCGCTGCCTATATCTCCTCTGATGGAGAGCTACTCAATTTGCATCGCAAATTGATGCCGACCAATACCGAGCGGCTGGTTTGGGGTCAGGGCGACGGGTCGGATATGCAGTCAGTCGGAATGGCTGGCACCAAGGTAAACGGCTTGATCTGCTTTGAACATCAAATGACGCTGGCGCGTCACGCGCTGGCCATCAAAGGCGTGCAAGTTCACGCAGCGCTTTGGCCCGGTCACGCCTTCATCAACGGCGTCATCGATGCATCGACGCGGCATATCGCGCACGAAAATGGATGTTTCGTCGTTGTCGCACGCGAAGTGATGTCCATTGATTGTCTCGGCAAGCATCTGCCTGACTTCAGCGACGAACCGGAACGCTGGAACGGAAACGGCGGCAGCGCAATCATCGCGCCGGATGGATCCTATCTGGTCGAACCCGTTTTTGATGAAGAGACGATCCTTTACCATGAGCTCGATTTTGCCCGCATCGACGATGCCAACTGGCTGTTCGACGGTGTAGGACATTACGCGCGCCCCGATGTCTTTCAGTTGCGTTGGGATGAGTCGCCCAAGACGCCGCGCGCCTGAACGCAGCGTCAACGACCGCGCTTGCGAACATCCTTGGGCAGAACGCCGAAGTGGCGGCGGAAGGCCGCTGTAAAATTGCCGGGAAAGTTGAAGCCGCAGGCATAGGCGACCTGGGTAACATTTTCGCCTTCTTCCTCGAGCAAACGCCGCGCTTCTTCCATTCGAAAGCGGTTCAACAATTCCCCGCCTGTGCCGCCATACAGCATTTTAAGGCCAAAATTTAGCTTGTTCGGATTTACACCAACACGCCGCGCAAGCTCCTTGAGGTTCGGCGGATCGGCCAGTTCGGCATGCAGGATGTGATAGGCTTCCTCCAGACAATGCCGGTCGCGCGGCGAGAAGGCAAATGGCCGGTTCCAGTCGCTATCGGACAATTGGTTTAAGTTGAGCAGCGTTTCGCACAGAAGATCGACGACGCGTGCCTCGGTCTGCGCCTTGGCGAGTATATTGGCTTCATCGGCGCTGATGATATCCATCGCGCTGCGCGCCATAGCAGTGTTGAGCGCTAATTGCGCTCCGAAGGTGGATTGCAGCCGCCCCTCCACAAATTCGCGCACCGGAACCGGAAGGCTTCCAAGTTCATTGCCGAAAACCGTGCCCAGGCTGTCACGCGAACAGAATACGGTAATCCAACATTCTTCATGGCCTTCGAATCGGGATTCAAATTTTGGTTGCCCTTCGGGTTGGAGCAGGATGCCGGCGAACTGCCCGGTCATCGGCACGGTATCTTCATTTCCAAGCGCATAGCAACCCTCGCCCTTCAGGCGAAAATGCAGCTTCATCACGTCTTCGCTAGTGAAGCACGCGTCCAATTGCCGCTGCAATACGCCGGCGGCTGTCAGGACTTCAAAGCCAAGACCAGTCTTGATGAAACTATAGGCGCCGGTTCCGTCATTGAAGCTGTCGTGCAGCCGCATCTTTGTCGGAGCGGATTTTTCATGCTCGCGTCTCAGATTGTGCGCGATCCGCTTGGGACCCACTCCACTTGCATATAGTTCCGATATCGCGCCCATGTCTATTCCCGGCCTCGTTCGACCTTTTATTGCAGCCTTCACTCCGTAAGTCGATGCTTTCGGGTTGGTCGACGGCATTGAGGCGCAACTGGCATTAGAATCGGTGCCTGCCGCATAAGTTTCTTGCATTGTGCAGCTTATCCATTGTGACTGGACCAAGGGGCGGACGACCTTGCGCCATGGTCTTATAAAAATGGGCTTTAGGGAGGACCTCGATGCGCAAGATCGCGACAACCAGTTTCAAAACCACACTCATCGCCTCGGTTTCGGCTGCTTGCCTCATCGCAATGCCTGCAAGTGCGCAGGATGCGGCGGAAGAAGATAAGTCCGGTGACGCCGGTGAGATCGTCGTAACCGCGACCAAGCAAGGCGCGCAATCGCTGATCGACGTGCCACAGTCAATCAGTGCAGTTGGTGGGGAAGACCTTCAGCGTGCCGGTGCTCAGGGCATTGGCGATATCGCAGCCAAGGTCCCCGGATTAAGCGCTTTTGGCGCTGGTTCAAACCAGACCAAGATCAAGCTGCGCGGCGTATCGAGCGCAAGCGAATCCGAACCGCAGGAAACGGTTGCTATCTACCTCGACGATGTACCGATCACCGGCTCGGGCGGCACCAACAACGAAAATGGTGCGTCGCCTGATTTGGGGCTGTTTGATCTTAACCGGATCGAGGTGCT
>Ga0315902_10007248_pt1 | contig 15201 bp, 17 predicted proteins | sample LakEriMetagenome_9_FD_203523 | JGI IMG/M metagenome (GOLD analysis project Ga0315902, IMG submission 203523) | Freshwater fungal communities from buoy surface, Lake Erie, Ohio, United States - Buoy 12 MA117 | ecosystem: Environmental > Aquatic > Freshwater > Lake > Lake biofilm | place: USA... | reverse complement strand
AACTTTTAGAACGAACTCCATTTTCGCTTCAATCCCTTTACTAACAAGGGTTTTAGGAAAACAAAAAAGCGGAAAACCAATCAATTATGACCAATTTTCCGCTAGAGTGACCTCGTAAGGATTCAAACCTTAAACCTCCAGAGCCGTAATCTGGTGCTCTATTCAGTTGAGCTACGAGGCCAAATTTCAATTTAAGGATTGCAAAGATAAATGTTTTTGTTAAAAATTATCTAATTTGTTTTAGAAATAAATTTATTTCGTAATTTTAAACAAAAATTTAATTTATGAAAAAAATATTTTTAGTTTTAGCATTAACCATGTATACTGGTTCAATGATATCCTCTGCAATTGCAGCTACAAATGGAGCGACTGTTGTTTTGAATGATGATGATAAAAAGAAGAAAAAGAAGAAAAAGTCTTGTTGTTCTTCAACTGAAGCCAAAACTTGTCCGGCAAAAACAGAAACAAAATCTTGTTGTTCTTCCAAAAAGAATTAAGATATTTTAATGTCTATCAATAAAAAAACCGCAGATATCTGCGGTTTTTTTGTTTAAAGTAATGAAATCTAATTAAATTATTTCATCATTTCTTTTTGGATTTTTTCCATTTCGCCATAATTATCGCACTTTTTTGCATCAGCCTCAAATTTTTTACTATCGGCTTTATTCAGTTTGTCACACTTTTCCATAGCTGGTTTGTTTTTGTCCTCTATGGCTTTCAGTTTTTGCATGTCACCCTTCGCTGAATTCATTTCTTTTATCATTGAAACAGCAGTATCTACACATTGACAAGTTTCAGATTTTCCACATGAAGCTAGGAGTAACGTAATAGCTGAAATACTTAAAATAATTTTTTTCATAATTTTGTTTTATATAAGCGAAGTTAATAAAACTATTTAATTTTTTTTAAAAATTGTATTTTTTCAATTCCGATACTTCTTTAATTAAAGTAAAATTTATTTGGTCTCTACAATTTTATAGGTTCCCTCGAGCATACCCCAAGACGAAGATTCTTGAAATTGATAGGTTTGAGCAACGTCATTTGCTTCCATAGGGCGCGTTAAATACCAGATTTCAGTATCCTTCCATGTTACATTAACTAGTTTTCTTCCTTTTGGTAGGTTAATTGTTCCCTGTCCACCAAAATTTTTAACTCTTTGATTTTCAGTACATGAAAGCAAAAATACTCCTACTGAAAATAATAAAACTTTTTTTATCATATTTTAATTTTTGCTACAAAAATAATTTTTTGTTGAATATTTGCTGATTTTAAGGTGAAAGGAACTAAAAATCAAATTAATTTTCACTAATTTTGCACCCCTTAAATGCTGTGTCTCTACCTCGACAGCAATGTATAAAACACTTTCAAGTTTGTAGAGAGCTTGAAATACAAATTTAAAAAGCCCTATGGCAAAATCTAAAGCAACTGCAAAACCAACCGAAGGTATTGCTGATTTTAATTGGGAAGCTCTTGAATTACAAGGGTATACTCAAGTGGAACGTTCAGAATTATCTGATCGTTATGAGAAAACTTTGACTTCTATAAATGAAAAAGAAGTTATTGAAGGAACTGTGATGATGATTACTAAAAAAGAGGTGATTATTAATCTCGGTTACAAATCTGAAGGTGTTGTTCCTTCAAATGAATTCCGTTACAATGCGGATTTAAAAGTTGGAGATACAGTGGATGTCTATGTAGAATGCCAAGAAGACAAAACAGGTCAGTTGGTTGTTTCACACAGAACAGCTCGTATGCACAAAGCATGGATTCGAGTGAATGATGTTTTACGTTCAGGTGAAGTGATTACTGGTTACGTCAAGTGCAGAACCAAAGGTGGATTAATCGTTGATGTATTTGGAATTGAAGCGTTCTTGCCAGGTTCTCAAATCGATGTTAAGCCAATTCGTGATTATGATGTTTATGTAGGTAAAAACATGGAATTCAAAGTTGTAAAAATCAACGAAGAATTCAGAAATGTTGTAGTTTCTCATAAAGCACTTATTGAAGCAGAACTTGAAGAACAGAAAAAACAAATCATATCTGGTCTTGAGAAAGGTCAAGTATTGGAGGGAATTGTTAAAAATGTTACTTCTTATGGAGTATTCATTGATTTAGGAGGTGTTGATGGATTGATTCATATTACAGACCTTTCTTGGGGTCGTGTGACACATCCAGAAGAAATGCTTGAATTAGATCAAAAATTGAATGTCGTAATCCTTGATTTCGATGATGATAAAAAACGCATTGCTCTTGGATTGAAACAACTTCAACCACATCCGTGGGATGCTCTTGATGCTAATCTTAACGTAGGTGATAAGGTTTCAGGAAAAGTCGTTGTAATGGCAGATTACGGTGCATTTATCGAAATCGCTCCAGGAGTAGAAGGTTTGATTCACGTTTCTGAAATGAGTTGGTCACAACATTTACGCTCTGCTCAAGATTTCATGAAAGTAGGTGATACGGTTGAAGCATTAATTTTAACACTTGACCGCGAAGAAAGAAAAATGTCTTTGGGTATCAAACAATTGATGCCAGATCCGTGGACAGCAATCGAAGCAAAATATTCTGTAGGTTCTAAGCACAATGCGAAAGTTAGAAACTTTACTAATTTTGGTGTTTTCGTTGAATTAGAGGAAGGTGTAGATGGATTAATCCATATTTCTGACCTTTCTTGGCAAAAGAAAATCAAGCATCCATCGGAATTCTGTAAAGTAGGTGATGAAATGGAAGTAGTTGTTCTTGAAATCGATCGCGATAGCAGAAGAATTTCTCTTGGTCACAAACAATTAGAAGAGAATCCTTGGGATGTTTTCGAAAATACGTTTGCTGAAGGATCTGTTCACCAAGGAACAATCATTGACATGAAAGACAAGTCTGGAATTGTCTCTTTGCCATACGGTGTTGAAGGTATTTGTCCTTCTAAACACTTGAAAAAGGAAGATGGTTCTCAAGCGAAAGTAGAAGAGACTTTAGATTTCAAAGTTATTGAATTTAATAAGGATGCTAAGAAAATAGTTGTTTCTCATACTCGTTTGTTCGAAGAAGGAACAGATAAACCAGCAGCAACTAAAAAAGGTTCAAAAGCGTCGGCTTCTGATAACGCAGTGAAAGCAGTAAATCAAGCATCCGAAAAATCAACTTTGGGTGATATTGATGCACTTGCTGAATTAAAAGAAAAAATGGACAAAGGCGAATAAGTCTTTTTGATAATTTTTTGAAAGCGGTTGTTTCGAGAGAAGCAACCGTTTTTTATTTAAGGTCAATTACTTTGACTTCAAAAATTAATACAGAATTTTCTGGGATTTTTGCTCTACTCGAACGTCCGTAAGCCATGTGAGGAGGACAAATAAATCGGACTTCAGTTCCGCTCTTTTTTCCAATTAATACTTCTTTCCAACCTCCAATGAGCGAATTGAGAGGAAGTTCAACCGCTTTTTTAGATTCGTCGAATATATTTCCATTCAATAATCTACCTGTGTACTTACAAATTATTATATCTCCCAATTGTATTTCTCGGCCATTTCCGTCTTGAATCAGCTCGTCATAAACACCAGAATCAGATTTAGTCATTTTCCAGTTTTTTGTCTTTAAAAATTGTTGGATTTTGACATCAAATTGTTTTTTTTCTGCTTCGGAATAGTTACTACAACCAACAAGAGCAAAAACAAGGAATAAAAAAAATAGGTGATTTTTCATTTTGATTGGTATGTTCCTTACAAAGATATATTTACTTCCTATCTATTTGAATGAAAAGACTAAATTTGTAGTTATTCTTCAGTATAATTTATGTCTCGTAAAATTCGTTTTGTTTTCAATAATTCTGAGCTGGGAGCTGGCACTTACGGTGCTTCGTTAGGGCCACATGCAATTCAGGTGGCTGCACGAAAATCTGAAAGCCAATTTTTTAGTGAGTACCCAATTGATTTTGTTCACGTAGAAAACAATCTTATTGATCTTCCAACTAAGTTCGGTTATGCTAAACGAATTGATGGAGTCCATAAGGTAGCTTCCGATTTGGTAAAGAAAATTGAGTCAGCTTTAGATGAAAATTCTTTTCCTTTTGTTTTGGCCGGTGATCATTCATCTGCCGCTTTTACTCTTGCAGGCATTCGAAAAAAGTATCCTGAAAAGAGAATTGGTGTCGTTTGGATTGATGCTCATAGCGATTTACATTCGCCATATACCACTCCTTCAGGAAATATGCACGGTATGCCATTAGCAATTGCATTAGGACTTGATAATTTGGAGAAACAAAGAAATTCACCGGATCAAGAAACAATTCAATATTGGAATGAGTTAAAAAATATTGGAGGAAATTGCCCGATTATTTATCCTGAAAACCTTGTGTTCATTGGTGTTCGTGATACGGAGGAAGAGGAATATTTTTTGATAAAAAAGCTTGGTATAAAGAATTTTACCGTTGACCAAGTTCATGGACAAGGTGCGGAAAAAATTGTAAAAACGATTTTTGAATTATTGAGTGACTGTGATATTTTATATATCTCATTTGATGTTGATTCAATGGATCCAGATGAAACATCTTATGGAACTGGCACCCCTGTTAAAAATGGGCTTTCTGTAGAAGAAGCAAGAGTACTTTTGAATGGTTTTGCGAAAAGTCCGAAAACTGTTTGCATGGAAGTGGTTGAGGTGAATCCATGTTTGGATAATAAAGTAAATACAATGGCTGAGGTAGCCTTCAGTTTAATTGAATCTGTGGCTCACACTCTGGAAGGAAAATAAAATGGAAAACGAGATAAAAAAGTTGTTGATGGAGCATTCCCAAGAGTTATTTGGGGAGATAGTGAGTGAAAATACGATTCAGTTTCAACCCACGCGCAAAGATGTGGACGGAGATTTTACTTTGGTAACTTTTCCGTTTGTGAAAATTATGAAATGCTCTCCTGAACAAGCTGGGGAAAAAATAGGCTCATTTCTAAAGTCAAATTTATTGCAAATTTCTGATTTTGAAGTGATTAAAGGGTTTCTGAATGTTAAGCTATCAGATTCTTACTGGCTTAATCGGTTGAAATTGCTATCGGAGAATAATTCTTTTGGTTTGGCTGAGCCAAATTCGAAATCCATGGTGATGGTTGAATATTCATCGCCAAATACGAATAAACCTTTGCATCTCGGCCATTTGAGGAATATTTTTCTAGGATATTCGGTTTCTGAAATATTGAAAGCAGCTGGTCATCAAGTGATTAAGACACAAATCATCAATGATCGAGGAATTCATATATGCAAAAGCATGTTGGCTTGGTTAAAATTTTCTCCTCTAAATGAAAAAGGGGAGAGGGAAAACCCTGTAAATTCTGGAATCAAAGGCGATAAGTTAGTTGGAAAGTACTATGTTGAGTTTGATAAACATTTGAAAATTGAAACAGAGGAAGTATTAAATCTTTGGTCAAAAAATCAGTTTGAAGGTTTTGATCAAATGGTAATTTCTGAAGTACAACGATTATCTGAAGCAAAGCAAGGAAAGGATGATAAAGCCATTGAAACAATCAATGACAAAATAAAGGAATTAGCTCGTAATCAGACGGATATCATGCGTGAGGCGAAGAATATGCTTGTTAGATGGGAGGCGAAGGATCCTGAAGTATATTTACTTTGGCAAACCATGAATGGTTGGGTTTACGATGGATTTGAAAAAACCTATCAAAAAATGGAGGTTGATTTTGATAAATATTATTATGAGTCGGATACTTATCTATTAGGTAAAGATGTTGTTGCAAAAGGATTGAAAGATGGTGTGTTTTATCAAAAAGACGATGGTTCTGTTTGGATTGACTTGACTGAAGAGGGGTTAGATGAAAAACTTTTGCTTCGTTCAGATGGAACGGCGGTTTACATGACACAAGATATAGGAACTGCAATTGAACGATTTAATGATTTTCCTGACATGAAAGGAATGGTTTACACCGTTGGAAATGAACAGGATTATCATTTTAAGGTGCTCTTCCATATTCTTCAAAAAATGGGATACGATTGGGCAAAAAATTGTTTTCATTTGTCTTACGGAATGGTTGATCTTCCTTCGGGAAAAATGAAATCTAGAGAAGGAACTGTTGTAGATGCGGATGATTTGATGGATGAGGTAATTCAATCTGCAACCGAAATGACCAAAGAACGCGGTCATTTGGATGGAATGACTTTAGAAGAAAGAGAAAAGTTGTATTCAACGATTGGCTTGGGTGGATTGAAATATTATTTGTTAAAGGTAGATCCGAAAAAACGCATGTTGTTCAATCCAGAGGAATCTATTGAGTTGAACGGTCACACAGGTCCATTTATTCAATATGCACATGCCCGAATCAAATCGCTCTTAGGAAAATCAAGTGATAACTTTAAAGACTGGAAAAATCCTTCTATGGGCATGGATGAAAAGCAAATTATTAAAACATTGACCCTATTCCCGGAAATAATTCAGAATGCCGCGAAAGAATATGCTCCTTCAATTTTAGCGAATTATCTCTTCGAGTTGGTTAAGGAATACAATCATTTTTATCAAAGCGTAAGTATTTTGAACGAAATGGATGAAGATACTCGAAAATTAAGACTTGCTTTAAGTGATTCGGTAGCTCAAGTTGCTTCCAGAGGTATGTGTTTATTAGGGATTCATGTTCCTGATAGAATGTAGTCTCGGGCTCAAATTAAATCGAAAATTATGATGAATTACCTTGTGTTGTTTTCTTTAATTTTAATACAAGCTTCCTTGTTTTCTCAAAAAAATATATACGTAAAAAACACCATTTATGATGACGTTAAAGGTGTTTTAACGGATCATAAGGGTTTGCCTATCAATGGAATAGTTTACGATACTCATAAAAAAAATAAAGTAAGTTGGGAAAAGGAATATCAAAATGGAAAGCAACATGGATTATCTCAAGAGTGGAATAGCTCAGGAAAATTAATTTCTCAATGTTATTTTCAAGATGGTAAAAAAGAAGGATTACAAAAGTATTGGCGGGGAAATGGAAATCCATTTTATGAGGAAACCATTAAAGATAATGTATTGGATGGATTGAAAAAGTACTATTTTTTTGATGGTAATGTATTTTACGAGGAGAATTATACGAATGGTAAGTTAAACGGAGCTTACAAGATTTATTATTCTTCCGGTCAAAAAATGTTGGAATGTAATTACTTGAATGGTAAAATGGATGATGCTCACAAAACATGGTTTGAGAATGGTAATTTGAAAACAGAGACATTTTTTAGGAATGGATTATTGAATGGAACAAGAAAAGTATGGTTTGAGAATGGTGTTCTCGCGTATGAAAATAATACGAAAAATGGATTACTGCATGGAACCAAAAAAGGTTGGTTTGAGAATGGCAATATTAAGTTTGAAAATACATTAGAGAATGATAAATTAACTGGGATTCAGCGTTACTTTGATGAGAATGGAAATGTTGTAACCGAATCAAATCTGATCAATGGAAATGGTAAAATCATTTTGAAAGGAAAAAATGACAATGAGGTCTTTGAGCGTGTCTACAAGGATAGTGTGCTCTATAGTGAAAAGCGATGGAGTGATGTTGGAAAAATTATTTATAATCGATTACAAGACTCTCTTTATGTTTGGTACGAAAACGGAAAATTGTGCAGTGTGTCAAGCTTTAAGGATAAAGAATTGATTGATAAAAATTGTTGGATGACGAATGGACAAAAATATGACCTAACCAACATAACAGGCTGTGAATCTGATTTAGATAAAGATGGTGTTTGTGATTGTAATGATCGCTGTCCTGAGTTGGCAGGAGAATCCGATAATTATGGATGTCCCTTTAATCAAATTCAAAATAAATATTCCGATACTTATTTTCCAGGTGGTGAAATTGAATTACAAACATTTTTAGCTGAAAACATTAAATTCCCCGAAATCTGTATGGATATGGATGCTCAAGGTCGTGTTTTTGTAAAATTCACTATTGAAAAAGACGGAAGTATCTCCAACATTCAAATTGAAACGAATAGAACAGGTTGTCATGATTTTGCGAAAGAAGCAGAACGAGTATTGAATTTGATGCCTAAATGGATTCCAGGTGAAGAAAGCGGAAGTTTAAAAAGAACCATTTGTCGTTTACCATTTAATTTTAGATTGAATTAAACTCCGTTAATTACTAATGTGCTCTACTTTAGGAAGAACAAAATAAATTTTATGAATGTTATTTAAGCTGAATTGAATATCTTGTTTTGAGTGAATCGTTAGTTATTGATTTAGAATATCGTTTTTAATAATTTAATTTATTATCCAATGAAAAAACTGAAATATCTATCTGTGTTTTCATTACCCGTAACAGTTTGGATTAGTTTTCATTCGTCAGGATGGGTGACATTTTTGCCAGCTTTTGTTTTCTTTTTACTCATTCCGTTGTTGGAAGTATTTCTAAAACCGAATGAGCATAATCTTAGCCAACAAGAGAAAGAAATTGCCTCAAAAGATTCTTTTTATGATATTCTTCTATATGTGATGTTTCCTGTACAATGGTTTTTTGTTTTTTATTTTTTGTTTCATGTTACGGAATGGAATAACAAGGTGGAATTAATTGGTCGAACAGGTGCTATGGCAACCATGTGTGGAGTAATTGGAATTAATCTTGGGCACGAATTAGGACATCGTTTAAAAAGATGGGAACAATTATTTGGTGAAGCACTATTGTTTAGCTCACTAGAAAATCATTTTCTACCTTATCACAACCGTGGTCATCATACGAATGTAGGAACACCTTATGATCCGGCAACAGCAAGAAGGAATGAACCTTTATTTGTTTTTTGGTTTCGATCCCATTTCGGTTCTTATTTTCAAGCATGGCAAATTGAATTTCAGCGGATGCGTATCCTTAAACTACCTTTATTCCATTGGTCGAATCGTATGGTAGTTTATACCATCTTACATCTCATTTGGTTAGTTTCCATTTATTACTTTTTCGGAGGGAAAGCACTCTATTTTTATTTGTGGGCAGCTGGGATTGGGATCTTATTGCTTGAAACCGTTAACTACATTGAACATTATGGTTTGATGCGAAGAAAAAGGGAAAATGGAACTTATGAAGTAGTTAAACGTTGGCATTCTTGGAATTCAAATCATGTAATCGGTCGTGTAGTACTTTTTGAATTAAGCAGGCATTCGGATCATCATTTCAAGGCAGATCGACCATACCAATTACTTGAATCCCACGAAGATTCTCCTGTGATGCCGACTGGTTATCCGGGTATGATGTTGTTATCACTGTTTCCCCCTTTGTTTTTTTATGTTGTCAATCCGATAATTGACCGAGAAATGGATAAACATTATGAACAATATTCTTAGAATTATCCAAATAAGTTTTTCTAACTAACAGCATTTTTAGTTTTATTTTGAATTAATCAGAATAAACCTCTGTTCTACTTCCCTTTAATTAAACGACCAGCCAAAGCTGCAATAAATTTTCTCAATATTATTAATAATGCCACAGCAATAACTGATATTATTAATGAAATTTGCATGGGTAAAATTACATCATAAAATTTTAGACAAAATGTTCCGATGAACCCAAAGCTAAGTAGATTAAGACCAAAAATCGTAGTTAACAAGTTCAAAATTCTTTGACCTAGTCGAAGGTCTTTACTTTTAATGGGGGTTCCTAAAGCTTTATTTCCAATATCAGCATAGCGAAATTTGTAACGAAATGAATTTTTATGTAATTCTTTTTTTGGAATTAAAAATTTAAGGAAACCACTATTGTTTTTAGTATTTTTTGTTATATCAATCTTCTTTTCAACAAGATCCTTTGTGGGTTTCTGTTCTTCCATAAGTGTATTGTTGAATAAAATTATATTTAATTTTTAATAAATGCTGAGATCATTAAGTAAAAATTATCTAATTGAATAAAGTTGAATTCTAACAGTTTTTGATATAAATAAGATGAATGTATGTATGTAACCATTTAATGGTTTCATGTTTTGTTCTTTATTGGTGTAATTTGAAGTCGATACTTTCGAAATGAAATTTGATTGATAGCTATATTTTGTAAACCTTATCATAGAATTCAATGTACAAAGTCTTTTTTATTGTTTTTCTTTTTCTCCAAGTTGTTGGCTTGGGTCAAGCTAACAGCGTTGTGTCCTCTAAAAATAAGTCATTTGATTTTGATATTCCGTGGAGAGCGAAATCCAATGCTGGAGTATTTGATTGGTTCATTGATAAGTTAGATCCAAAATGTGATACTGTTGTATACAATCTATTCAAAAATGTTGGGATGAATACAGATAGCATTCAATGGATTTATCCTACTGATATATTGTATGACATTACCACCAATGGTGATGGTTATTATTCAGTAAATCATTATTTTACTGATAGTGAGTCAGATAAAATCGAAGTCAAACGATTGTTTGTTGGGAAGAACAAATTACCAAATAAGTTTTATCATTTGTTTTATACTTCACCGGATAAAGAGGGTAAAATTAGTTTTGTATTGTGTGAATATTTTTGATAGCTATTGTTTCAATGTGCTATTCAAACAACCGATGCAACCAATGTCTCCTTCTTGGATGATTGTGATGAAAGTGCATTTCTCGATTGTCATAAATTTGTTTCGTAATCGCTGAATCAAGTTCATGCAATATGCTTGAGCTGTTATTATCTTGTTTTTTTATCGATTCCAAATGTTGATCTGTTAATATTCGATCCAAGACTTTGTTTAACTCTGCACGATCAAACCACATTCCGGCGCAAGTAGTGCAATATTCGAAATGGAAACCGAGCCGTTCAGTTTTCTCCAATTTAGTTTTCAAGCAATTCGGACAATTCATGATTTCTTTTATTTCCAAAGGTATTTTTATTCAGTACAATTCATTTGAAGAATTATAACTAAATTTTGTAAGCTTCAAATAATTATACGGATTATTTTAAGAGTTCATTTCTTCAATATATTCAGTATTTTTGCTAAAAATCAATCGAATGAAAAATGTTGCAGTTATTGGTGCAGGAACAATGGGGAATGGTATCGCCCATGTATTCGCACAATTTGGATATAAAGTAAATTTAATTGACGTTTCTGCTCCAGCGCTAGAAAAGGCTATCGCTACAATCGGTAAAAACTTAGACCGACAAGTTGCGAAAGGTTCGTTAACTGAGCAAGAGAAAGCCTCTACTTTATCGAATCTCACTACGTTTACAACGGTTAAAGAAGGTGTGCAAGGTGTTGAGTTGGTGGTTGAAGCCGCGACAGAAAACATTGATTTGAAATTGAAAATATTTAAAGAATTGGATGAAGTTACAGATCCTTCTGTGATTTTAGCTACAAATACCTCTTCGATTTCAATTACAAAAATTGCCTCAGTAACGAATAGAGCAGATAAAGTCATTGGAATGCACTTTATGAATCCGGTACCTGTGATGAAATTGGTTGAGATTATTCGTGGATATTCAACTTCAGATGAGGTGACAGAATTGATCATGGAAACCTCCAGAAAATTGGCTAAAGTACCAGTTGAAGTGAATGATTATCCGGGTTTTGTTGCAAATCGTATTTTGATGCCAATGATTAATGAAGCAATTTATTCCTTGTATGAAGGAGTTGCGGGTGTTGAAGAAATCGATACGGTAATGAAATTAGGAATGGCTCATCCAATGGGGCCGCTTCAATTGGCAGATTTTATCGGATTGGACGTTTGTTTAGCCATCTTACACGTTCTTCATGATGGTTTCGGAAATCCAAAATACGCACCATGTCCACTTTTGGTAAATATGGTTACGGCAGGTAAAAAAGGTGTAAAGTCTGGAGAAGGTTTCTATTCTTGGACACATGGAACAAAGGATTTGATCGTTGCAGATAATTTCAAGAAATAAAACGAGTCTTTTGAAATGTGATTTTGTTAATAGTGCGATTCTAAGTACTCGACTAATCAATGGTTACACGAAAATATTTTTCCTACTGTTTTTTCTGTCGAATATTGTTTATCCTTTTTCGCAAAGCAAGATAGATTCATCTAACGTAAGCTTTAATGAGCAGGGTTGTTTAACCGATATTGATTCATTAGATGGGCAATTTATTTATGATTTTCCTGATGTGGAAGCCGAATATCCCGATGGAATTCAAAAGCTCATTCATTTTGTTATAAATAAATTTACTGTGCTTGATGAGACAGAAGAACTTCAGTTCAAATATACTTTAACGTTTATTGTTGACTCATCCGGGGCAGTCAGAAATGCTTGTGTGATACCCCGAAATCCTGAAAAAAAATCAAATCAAGAATTAGAGTTAGAGCGAATTTTTCAATCCATTCCTGATTGGAAACCAGCATTAGTAGATGGTAAAAAAGTCTATTCCCGAATTGATATGACTCTCAATTTCGATTGGAGATAGAATTATTTTCTTATTCTACTTACTCTTAAGTTATTTTCAGTGAAAATGATTTAGTTCGAATTCAATTTTCTTCGTATTCCCAATAATCTGTGCCGTATATTTGTTCTATGTTCAACATTGCTGATTTCTTTCAAATTGTGAAGCATCTTTCATTTAGAAGGATTTGGAATCTTTCCTTGTTAAAAAGCAGTTATTATATTTCTCGGTTTTTCAAGATGTCCATTCATTTCGGAAGCCCTTTTTCTTTGAGTATTGAACCAACAACAGCTTGTAATTTAGGTTGCCCGGAGTGCCCGAGTGGATTAAAGCAATTTACACGACCAACAGGAAAATTAGATTTGGAATTACACAAAGAAATGCTCAATCAAGTAAAGAAAAGTGTTTTTTACATTAACTATTATTTTCAAGGTGAACCCTTCCTACATCCTCAATTTTTGGATTTGATTCAAGAAGCCAAAAAAGCACGAATTTATACAGCAACTTCTACAAATGCTCATTTCATTTCTAAAGAGAAAGCAATCGAAATTGTAAAATCAGGATTAGATCGATTGATTATTTCAATTGATGGTTTGACACAAGAAACGTACGAGCAATACCGTGTACATGGTCATCTAGAGAAAGTAATTGAGGGAAGTAAGCATTTGGTGGAAGCAAAGGAACAATTGAATTCCAAAACTCCCCATTTGATTTTTCAATTTTTAGCGGTTAAACCCAATGAACATGAGATTCCCGCAGTTTTTTCATTGGCAAAAGATTTGGGTATAGATGAGGTAAGAATAAAAACGGCTCAATTTTACGATTTTGAAAATGGTAATTCGTTGATGCCACAAAATGAAAAATACAGTCGCTACAAACGAACTTCATCCGGAAAATACAAATTGAAGGGTAATCCAGGAAATCATTGTTGGCGCATGTGGTCGGGAAGTGTATTTACGTGGGATGGAAAAGTGGTTCCTTGTTGTTTTGATAAAGATGCACAACATACAATCGGAACACTCAATGAGCAATCTTTTCAAGAAATTTGGAATTCAAAAAAATATAGAGAATTCCGTAAGGCAATCCTATCAAATCGCAAAGAAATTGATATTTGTTCAAATTGTTCAGAAGGAACCAAAGTATGGAACTAGAGAATATTTACTTCTCGTTCCAATGTAACTCCAAATTTTTCTTGAATGTCCGAAATTATTGCGGAGGACAGATCAAATATTTGTTTGCCGGTTGATCCGCCATAATTCACTAAAACAAGGGCTTGAAGCTTGTGAACGCCATAGGTGTCAATCGTTTTACCTTTCCAACCTGCTTGTTCAATTAACCAACCTGCCGCCAATTTCTTTTTTCCTCCTTCTGCTGGATAAACCGGTGCAGTTGGATATTTTTCTAAAATTGAATTTGCAACCTCATCTTCCACAACCGGATTTTTGAAAAAACTACCAGCATTGCCTAACTCGGCAGGATTGGGTAGCTTTGATTGTCTAATTGAAATAACAGCATTGCTTACATCGCGAATGGTTGGAGAGGAAATTCCTGATTTCTGCAATTCTTGTTCTATCGCACCATAAGTTGTATTTACCTTGCGAATTTTCTCTAAACGAAAACAAACCTCGGTAATAACATATTGATTTTTTAATGCTCTTTTGAAAACACTTTCGCGATACCCAAATTGACATTCTTCTAAGGAGAAACGATGTGTTACACCCGATTCAATATGATAAGCAAATAAATGATCAAATACGTCTTTGATCTCAACGCCATAGGCTCCAATGTTTTGCATTGGACTCGCACCTACACTTCCAGGTATTAAACTTAAATTTTCAATTCCTCCAAATCCGTTTTCAATTGACCAGATTACGAATTCATGCCAGTTTTCTCCTGCACCTATTTTAACAGTAACCTCGTGATCTGTTTCTGAGATTATTTCTTTACCTTTTATTTCGTTCTTTAATACAATTCCTTCAAAATCTTTTGTTAGTAGCAAATTACTTCCTCCTCCAATAATTAAAAACGGAATTTCTCGATACTCATTTAAAATTTGATTCAGTTCAATTGTAGAGGAAAATCGGGCGAAATAACCTGCTTTAACATCAATTCCGAATGTGTTAAAAGGTTTTAGACTTATATTATCTTCAATCATTGATTATGCTTTGAGAAGGAATTCGATAGTAATCCATTGATTTTTGGTTCGAGAAACCAATTTTTTAAAATACTTCTGTTTTTTGTATCGTTTGAGATTTGAAGTATATATTCCGAATGTGATAATACCAAAAAATTTAGCTAAGTCAGAAATAGGAGGGGGGCCGTCAATGTCTATTTCAGAAATTTCGTTCAGGTGATTCGAGACTTCATCTTGTGGAGCTAATTCCATTAAGGAAACCTTCAAGTTTAAAGATTGAGAATTGTAAATCCGAACAGCTTCAGCGTCTAAAAATTTGGATTTTAGAAGTTTATTCGCTTTAAAATCTAAATCTTTCAGTTCCCGAAATAATTCATCCATCGTCATTTTACAATCTTTTTTAAAAAGGATGTTATTACTGCAAAGATACGATTTTGCTCCTTCTGAGTTAAACAATAGGGAGGATTAACAAAAATTACATTTCCTAGCGGACGGATCCAAAGTCCATTTTCAAGAAAGAAATGATACGCTTCGTCTCGAATTGAGTTGAAATAAGATGATTCGCTTGAAACGTTAATTTCAATCGCTATAATTGTTCCAAGACACCGGACATTTTTAACGGACTCATTTGATTTTATAGATCGAGCAAATTTCAGATTGTTTTTTGTTATTCTTTCAATTGATTTCCAGGTGCTCTCTTTTTCTAAAAGATCTAAACTTGCACATGCCGCA
>Ga0315902_10007246_pt1 | contig 15203 bp, 16 predicted proteins | sample LakEriMetagenome_9_FD_203523 | JGI IMG/M metagenome (GOLD analysis project Ga0315902, IMG submission 203523) | Freshwater fungal communities from buoy surface, Lake Erie, Ohio, United States - Buoy 12 MA117 | ecosystem: Environmental > Aquatic > Freshwater > Lake > Lake biofilm | place: USA... | reverse complement strand
CCGACTCTTCGTCCTCGTTCTCGAAGAGCCGCGTGAACATGGGAACCAGTGCCGCCGACAGGACGCCGCCCAGCAACAGTTCGTACACCGAGTTGGGCGAGTTGTTGGCACCGTCGTACGCGTCGGCCAGAGCGGTTTGTCCGATCACGAAACCGAACACGATGATCTTCAGCATTCCGGTGAGACGTGACAGCCCGGTTCCGAGTGCCACCACCGCGTTCGAACGCAGCAGACTGTGACCCGGGTCGCCCGACGGCGGGACGGCGACCGGGTCGATGCGGTGCGCTTCGTCGTCACGCTCGTTCGGGGTCTGGTCGGTCACTGCCGACAAGGGTAGGTCGGCCCGGGTAGGGGAGCCGGGAGGGGGCAACTTGTAGGGTGAAAACATGCCCCATCGTTTCGATTCCGTCCAGCAGGTCCGAGATGGTCTGCGCAACGTCAACTATCTCGCCGACGACGGCATCGCGGGTGTTGCCTACCTCGCCGATCGACTGGCCAAGCCGGTGCTGGTCGAGGGTCCGGCCGGAACGGGTAAGACCCAGTTGGCCAAGAGCATCGCCGACCTCACGGGTGCCCGATTGATCCGTCTGCAGTGCTACGAGGGCCTCGACGAGTCGAAAGCCCTGTACGAGTGGAACTACAAGAAGCAGTTGCTCCGCATTCAGGCCGATCGCAACAGCGATTCGTGGTCGGAGATCCACGACGACATCTTCAGTCGTGAGTTCCTCCTCACCCGCCCGCTTCTCGAAGCCATCAGCGCTCCCGACCCGGTCGTGCTCCTGATCGACGAAGTCGACCGCGTCGAAGTCGAGACCGAGGCCTTGTTGCTCGAGATCCTGTCGGAGTACCAGGTGTCGATTCCCGAACTGGGCACCATCACGGCCACACAGATCCCGATGGTGTTCCTGACCTCCAACAACACGCGCGAGTTGTCCGAGGCGCTCAAGCGCCGTTGTCTGTACTTGCACGTCGACTACCCCACGATGGAGCGCGAAAAGGAAATCGTGCTGGCCAAAGTCTCGGGTATCACCGAGCATCTCGCCGATCAGGTCGCACGCATCGTGCGGAGCATCCGTCAGCTCGATCTGAAGAAGGCGCCGAGCGTTTCGGAAACACTCGACTGGGCTCGCACGCTCATGCTCCTCAACGCCGACACGATCGACGCTCAGACGGCGAAGGAAACGTTGCACGTACTCCTCAAGTACCAGACCGACATCGCCAAGGCCGCCAAGGAACTGTCGGTCGACCTGGCCTGAGACACCCGTGCTCGATCTTCTCTCCGGTTTCGTTCAGGAACTCCGCAACGCGGGGCTTCCCGTGTCGCTCACCGAGAACCTCGACGCCATGGAGGCGGTCCAGCACATTCCGCTCGAAGATCGCGACGCCTTCAAGTACGCACTCGGCGCCACGTTGGTGAAGAACAGCGCTCACTGGCGTTCGTTCGAAACGGTCTTCGAGGTCTACTTCTCGCTCCGCGGGCCGCAGTACAAGATCAACGAGGAATCGAAAGACGCCATCGACGAGATGTGGCGTGAGATGCAGGAGCAACTCCAGCAGCAGGGAGATGGTCGAGGTTCGTCGGGGGGAATGGACTCGCTCACTCCCGAAGAAATCGCGCAGATCCTCATGCAAGCGTTGCTCAACGGCGATCAGGCGCTCATGCGCGCGCTGGCCAAGCAGGCCGTGCAGCGATTCGCCGGGATGGAGCCGGGTCGCCCCGTGGGCGGCACCTATTACCTCTACCGCACTCTGCGCAACCTCGACCTCGACGGAATGCTCGACAAATTGATGGAGGCCTCGAAGCAGGAAGTGGGTGGTGAACTCACTCAGCTCGAAGAGCGTCTCGAGCGAGACGAGTACCAGTCGCGCATCGAGGAGTTCAAGAAGGAGATCGAGGCCGAGATCCGACGTCGTCTGGTCGCCGATCGCGGCGCCGAGGCCATGGCCAAGACGTTGCGCAAACCACTTCCCGAAGACGTCGAGTTCATGCACGCCAGTCGTGACGAGATGCAGTTGCTCAAGAAGTCTCTGTATCCGCTCACGCGCAAGTTGGCCGCTCGACTCGCCCGCAAACGCAAGCATGGTCGCCGCGGACCGCTCGATTTCCGCAACACCGTGCGCCACTCGCTGTCGTACGGCGGAGTTCCCGCCGACCCGCGTTTCAAGTACCCCCGGCCGGCCAAGCCCGAACTCATGGTGGTCGCCGACATCTCCGGCAGCGTCGCCGCTTTCGCTCGCTTCACGCTCATGCTCGTGTACGCGATCCAGAACCAGTTCTCGAAGGTTCGCTCGTTCGTGTTCATCGACGGCATCGACGAAGTCACCCAGTTCTTCAAGGGGACCGAAGACATCACCGAAGCCATCCACCGCGTCAACACCGAAGCCGACGTGGTGTGGGTCGACGGACACTCCGACTACGGCCACGCGTTCGAGGTGTTCTGGGAGCGCTACGGCAAGGACGTCGGACCGAAGACCACTGTGCTTCTGCTCGGTGACGCGCGGAACAACTATCACGCATCGCAGGCCTGGGTCGTCAAGGAGATCCGGGCCAAAGCGCGCCACGTGTACTGGCTCAACCCCGAACCCCGTTCGTACTGGAACACCGGCGACTCGATCGTGGGCGAATACGGCAACTTCACCGACGGCACGTACGAGTGCCGTAACTTGCGGCAGCTCGAATCGTTCGTCGAGAAGCTCGCCTGACCGATGACCCGGCTCGTTCTCGTCCGTCACGGCGAATCACAGGTGACCGTCAATCGAGTGGTTGGTGGCCCTCGTTCGTGCACTGGTTTGTCCGCGTTCGGGCGTCGCCAAGCCGAGCGGTTGCACGAGCGTTGGCTGAACCAGCCCGAATTCGTGCCCGACTTCGTGTACTCGAGCGCCTATCCGCGCGCTCGTGAAACTGCCGAGATCGTTCTGCCGGCGTTCAAAGGCCGCGACGTCCTCGTCGACCCCGATCTGGGCGAGCACGACCCGGGCCCCGATTGCGACGGACTCACGTACGTCGAGTTCGAGCAGAAGTTCGGCAACCCCGATTGGGAGAACGACCCGTACGGAATCACGTTCCCCGGCGGCGAGACCATTGCTCAGTTCCAGTTGCGTATCGGCACCGCGGTGCGCCGTTTGATCGACGATCACGAAGACGCCACTGTTGTCGTGTTCTGCCATGGAGGCGTGATCGACACGGTGTTGCGTCAGTCGCTGCGCACCTTCGGTACCGGATCGTTCGAGATCCACACCAAGAACACGTCGATCACCGAAGTCGAACTGGTGCGCACGGGACGTTGGCGACTGATTCGCTACAACGACGTCGCCCACTTGGTGGGTCTCGAGGCCTGATGGCCGCCGACCGACCCGTCGTCGTGATCGGTGCCGGCTCAGCCGGATGCGTGATCGCACGACGAGTCGCCGAATCGGGTCGATCGGTGGTTCTGCTCGAAGCCGGATCACTCGACGCCCCCGAGTCCATTCACTCACCTTCTTTCTTCGATGCTTTGGCCACACCGGGCTGGACGTGGGACGGTCTCGACGCGCAACGTGTGGCCGGTCAAGCAGTGCGCCCGTACGCACGCGGTCGGGGAGCCGGTGGATCGTCGGCCGTGAACGCGATGTTGGCCGTTGTGGGCGAACCCGCCGACTACGACCGCTGGGAGCGTGATCACGGATGTGACGGTTGGTCGTGGCGAGATGTCGCACAGATCTTCGCTGCGTTGCCCATCCCCGTGCGCGAGGTCGCGCCGTCTCGGTTGGCCGGTGCCGTGGGGCGGGCGTGGACCGACTCGGGTCGTCCCGGGGCCCTCGAGGCGGCCCGTCTCACTCAACGATCGAACGGCCGGCGGGCATCGGCATTCGACGTGTACGTCACGCCGGCGCGCGATCGTGTGGAAGTGCGGGGCGACCTCGCGGTCGATCGCGTGGTGATCGATGACGGTCGCGTGCACGGCGTCGTGACGTCCGATGGTGGGTCGATCGACTCCGACACCGTGGTGATGGCGGCCGGCGCCATTCACACACCGATCATCCTGCAGCGCTCGAAACTGGCCAATCCGTTCGTCGGGCAGGGACTCCAAGATCACCCGTCGGCACCGTTCACGATCGCGTGGCGCGACCCGGCCGATCCGGCCCGAGAAGCCGTCACCGGAATCGTGCGAACGTCATCGGGTGCTGCACCGAACGATCTTCAGATCCTGCCGATCGAACACCTCGGCCGCGAGGCGGCCGGATTCGCAACGCTGAACGCGGCCCTCATGAACGTGTGGTCACGCGGGTCGATCGTCGACGGACACATTCGCTTCGGGATGTTGTCCGACGAGCGTGACGTCGCCAGCCTCACCGTGGGCGTACGTATCGTTCGCGAATTGCTCGCCAGCGAACACATCCAGTCGCTGGTGGCGGGAGTGTTCATCGACGACGTGGGCACACCGATCGATCGCTTGGGTGATGATGACGACACGATCGCCACCTGGCTCGCGCAGCGGACGGGTGACTACGTGCACGCGGCCGGGACCTGTGCGATGGGCCGCCGTGGTGAGTCGGTGGTCGATCCGAGTGGTCGTTCGTGGGACGTAGCCGGGCTCTGGATCGCCGATGCCTCGGTGATGCCGAGGGTTCCCCGAGCCAACACGCATCTGCCCACCTTGATGGTCGCCGAGAAGATCGCTCGCGCCCTGGTGGCATCGCTCGTCGGCTGACCGTGCCACACCCCTGTGGTCGGCTGGACGCATGAACCGAGACCCACTCCTCGTCATCGACTGCGATACCTGCGTCATGCGCGACACCGAGGCATGCCACGACTGCGTCATGTCGTATCTCTGTCGCGACGACCCGCACGAGGCCGTGGTGTTCGACCTGGCCGAGATTCGGGCCATGCGTGTCCTCGCCGAGGCCGGATTGGTGCCTAACCTTCGGCATCGTGCGCCCGGCCAAGCTTCCGCCTCCTGACGCATCGTCAGCCGAGTACACCGAGGCGATCCTCGAGTATGCGCGATCACTTGGGCTCGATCGGGTCGGTGTCACGCACGCCGGAATTCTCGACCGTGCGCGCGTGGCTCTCGTCGATCGTCGCGAACGAGGGCTGTCCGACACCATGGGCTTCACGTTTCGCGATCCGATTCGCTCGACCGATCCCGATCGGGCGGTGACCGGCGCCCAATCGATCGTCGTGGCCGCGCTCAGTTACGCGATTGATGACTCGGGCGATGACGCAGAAGATGACACGGACGATGCTGGCGACGGCGGCGGTCCTCCACCGCTGTCGGCGCGGGTGGCCCGCTACGCCCGCCACGACTTCTACACGCCGTTACGGCAATCGCTCCAGCAGGTCGCCCTCCGGTTGCGACACGACGGATTCCGCGCGGTCGTCTTCGCCGACGAGAACGATCTGGTCGATCGAGAAGTGGCCTGGCGAGCCGGCCTCGGCTGGTGGGGCAAGAACGCCAATCTCCTCGTACCCGGTGCGGGCAGTTGGTTCGTGCTTGGCTCACTCGTCACCACGGCGCCGCTGCGCGTGACGGCGCAGCCAGCGCCCGACGGTTGCGGGTCGTGCCGACGCTGCTTCGACGACTGCCCCACCGGAGCGATCGTCGATGCGGGCGTGATCGACGCGCGACGCTGCCTCGCCTGGCTCGTGCAGAAACCCGGGATCTTTCCCCGCGAGTTCCGCGTCGCACTCGGCGATCGGCTCTACGGCTGTGACGATTGTCAGGAGTCGTGTCCGCCCACGGTGCGGCTCGGCCGGCGTGTTCCAGCGCGCACGGGATCGGGTGGTCCGGGTGCGCGCGTCGACGTGATGGAAGTGCTCACGGCCGACGACGCGCATCTGCTCGACCGTTTCGGCCGTTGGTATCTGGCCGAGCGCGATCCGCGGTGGCTGCGGCGCAACGCTCTGGTGATCCTCGGCAACATCGCGTCCACTCCCGTCGATGAACCAGTGCTCGGAGTTCTGCGCCACTACCTTTCTCACCGTGATCCGATGCTGCGCGCCCACGCCGTGTGGGCGGCCCGACGACTCGGACGCGCCGATCTCGTGACCGGTCTCGTCGACGACCCCGACCCGGACGTTCGAGCCGAACTCGCCGAGGTCGGTTCGTGAAGCACCTCCTCGTCACGAACGATTTCCCGCCGAAGATCGGCGGTATCCAGTCATTGCTGTGGGAGTGGTGGCGGAGACTTCCGCCCGACTCGTTCGCCGTTCTCACGAGTCCGTATCAGGGGGCCGACGAGTTCGACGCGGCTCAGCCCTTTCACATCGAGCGCGTGCGCGAACCCGTTCTTCTGCCGCACCCGTGGATGGTCAATCGAATCAACGACATGGCGCGTCGTGTGCAGGCCGACCTGATCGTTCTCGATCCGGCGGTTCCGCTCGGCGTCGTAGGTCCATCGCTCGCGCTGCCGTACGACGTGGTGTTGCACGGCGCCGAAGTCACGGTTCCGGGACGACTCCCGGTGTCGCGTCAGGTGCTCGGTCGCGTTCTGCGCAAGGCCCGTCACGTCATCGCCGCCGGCGGATATCCGGCCGCCGAAGCCGAACGCGCCGCTGGCCGATCGCTCGACGTGACCATCGTTCCGCCCGGCGTCGACACGTCGCGCTTCGTTCCGCTCGGAGACGACGAACGACGGGTGGCCCGCGAGCACTTCGGTGTGGCGCCCGATGCGGAGGTAGTGGTGGGTCTCAGCCGTCTCGTCCCGCGCAAGGGTTTCGACACCGCCATTCGGGCCGTGGCCCGGCTCAAGGACGAACGACCCGGATTGATTCTTCTCATTGGTGGTGGTGGGCGTGACGCCGAGCGCTTGGCCGGCTTGGCCAAGGAGTTGTCGGCGCCGGTTCGTTTTCTCGGTCGTGTGCCCAATGACGACCTGGCTCGGCTCTACGCGTGTGCCGATGTGTCGATGATGCTGTGTCGCAATCGTTGGCTCGGCCTCGAGCAGGAAGGATTCGGCATCGTGTTCGTGGAAGCGGCGTCGTGTGGAGTTCCGCAGATCGCTGGCCGTAGTGGCGGTGCGGCCGAAGCGGTGGCCGACGGTGAAACCGGTTTCGTGATCGACCCGCCCACCGATGTCGAAGCCGTGGTCGTCCGCCTGCGTCAACTCCTCGACGATGCCGGTCTCCGCGAACGAATGAGTATCGCCTCGCGTCAGAGGGCCGAGCGTGAATTCTCGTACGACGTGTTGACCCGGCGCCTCGGCGAGTCGCTCGGAGTGTGGTCGTGAAACCCGGTGACTGGATCCTGCGCGCCAATGTCGCGGCCACAGCGTTCTTCTTGGCATCGAGCACGGCGGCCGCGATCGTGTTCGACGGTTGGGTGAAGACACAGGGTGTCGTCGTGGCGCTGGCCTTGTTCGCCGGGGGAGTCGTCGCGTTTCTCTGGGGATACTGGAACGCCGTGCAGCGCAGTCGAAGCGACGAGATGGCGGTGGCCGAGCTCTACTTCTTGATGGGTCCGGCCATCCCCAAGCGCGTGAAGACCGTCATGTTGTCGTGCCTCACGGCGCAAACGGTGGTCTCGGTCGCCACCGCCATTGCCCGGCCGAGTACACCCGCGGCCGACGGTGGATCGACCGCGGGATCGACGCTGGCGTTCGGCGTTCTGGTACCGGTGCTCGGCCTCGGATTGAACGGGTTGTGGGCGGCGGCCCACGGGGGTTTTCAGCCCCGCCGTACGTCGATCGGCTAGAACAGAGACATGGCCGATACGGCGTCCCTCACCATTTCGATCGCCGCCCCTCTCGAACGCTGTTGGCAAATCGCCACCGATTTCGAGCGGTATCCCGAATGGGCCACCGACGTGAAGTCGGCGGTGGTGCAGAGTCGCGACGATCAAGGGCGCGCGACCGAAGTCGAGTTCCGCACGTCCGCACTCGGACGCAGCACGCACTACTCGTTGGTGTACGACTACTCGGCTGCTCCGCACCGCTTGGCCTGGCGGATGGCCAAGGGCGACATCATGCGTGCGGTCGACGGCGCGTACATGTTCGCTCCGAGTGAGTCGGGTGGGGTCGTCCTCACCTACAACCTCTCGATCGATCTGATCGTCCCGCTGCCCGGCTTCGTGAAGCGCCGCGCCGAGGTGCGCATCCTCAACACGGTCAAGGAACTCAAGGTCCGCGCCGAGTCGTGAGCGGCCGCCGCGCCGGCATCGACGTCGGCGGAACCAAGTGCGTGGCTGTGGTGATCGATGACGATCTGCGCGTGGTGGCCGAACACCGCATCGCGACGCCACACGGCACCGATTCGCTCATCGACGGACTCGCCGATCTCGTCGAACGAGTGGGCCCGTGTGATTCCATCGGGCTCGGTGTCCCGGGTCTCATCACTCGCGACGGTGTGATCCGTGCGTCGCCGAATCTCTCGTCGGCCATCGACTTCCCGGTGGGTCGTCGTCTCTCCGATCGAATCGGTCGACTCGTTCACGTGGAGAACGACGCGACGTGCGCGGCCATCGCCGAGTGGCGGGCCGGAGTGGCCACCGGTGCGCGCCACGCCGTGGTGGTGACCCTCGGCACCGGGATCGGTGGCGGTCTCGTGAGCGAGGGTCGCGTCGTTCGCGGAGCCAACGGGTTCGCGGGTGAGATCGGCCACATGATCGTCGATCCGAGTGGGCCGCGTTGTCCGTGCGGTCAGCACGGATGCTGGGAGCGCTTCGCTTCCGGAACCGGTCTCGTCTTCCTCGCGCAGCGAGCCGGATTGTTCGCGGGTGATGCCGACGTGCGGGGTGAAGACGTGATGGCGGCGGCCACCGGGGGAGACGACGCGGCCCGTGACGTGCTCGACGAGTTCGGGAAGTGGGTCGCGTTGGGCTTGGCGAATCTCACCAATGCGCTCGATCCGGAAGTGATCGTGATCGGTGGCGGATTGGCGGCATCGGGTGATGCTGTGATCGGCCCGGTTCGCCGTTGGTTCGCGGAACTTCTCTACTCCCCGCGACTTCGTCCGCATCCGCGTATCGACGTCGCCCGTCACGGTCCGTTGGCTGGGGCGATCGGCGCGGCTCTCCTGGCCGAGGTGGCAAACGAACCGCTCTCCGACGGCACCGGCCACTAGGGTCGAGCCCATGGAGTTCCGCCGTATCAGCAATCTGCCTCCGTACGTCTTCACGATCATCAATTCGCTGAAGATCGAGGCACGGCGCAACGGTGTCGACGTCGTCGACCTCGGATTCGGCAATCCCGACATCCCGTCCCCGTCGATCGCCGTCGAGAAGCTGGCCGAAGCGGCCAAGATCGCCCGAAATCATCGCTACTCGATGTCACGCGGACTTCCCAAGCTCCGCGAGGCCATCGCCGATCTGTACAAGCGCAAGTGGAACGTCGATCTCGACGTCGAGACCGAGATCACCAACACCATCGGATCGAAGGAAGGCTTCAGCCATCTGATGTGGGTGCTGCTCGATCGTGGTGACGCCGCCATCGTTCCGAGCCCCAGTTATCCGATCCACATCTACGGCCCGCTGTTCGCTGGCGCCGACCTGCGCCAGGTGCCCATGCGCAGTTTGTCCGACCCGCGTGTGCAGACCGACTTCGAAGGTGACTTCTTCGACAGTCTCACCACCGCCTATGACGTGGGTTGGCCCAAGCCTCGTGTGCTCGTCATCTCGTTCCCGCACAACCCCACGGGTTCGTGCGTCGACCTGCCGTTCATGCAGCGCGTCGTCGACTTCTGCCGCGAGCGCAACATGATCGTGGTGCACGACTTCGCCTATGCCGATGTCGGATTCAACGGTTATCAGCCACCGTCGATCCTGCAGGCCGAAGGGGCCAAGGAATGCGCGGTCGAGCTGTATTCCATGACCAAGAGCTTCTCGATGGCGGGCTGGCGTGTGGCGTTCTTGCTCGGCAACCGCGACGTCGTCCAGGCGTTGGTGAAGTTGAAGAGTTACCTCGACTACGGAACCTTCCAGCCCATTCAGATCGCCGCCACCGTGACCATGAACGAGGCTGGCGACTACCCCGAAGAGGTCTGTTCCATCTACCAGAGCCGTCGTGACGCATTGATCGACGGTCTCGGACGGATCGGCTGGGACATTCCCGCGCCGAAGGGATCGATGTTCGTGTGGGCTCCGATTCCCGAGCCGTACGCCGACTTGACGTCGGTCGAGTTCTGCTCGTTGATGGTTCGCGAATGCGAGGTGGCACTGTCACCTGGTGTCGGCTTCGGACCCGGGGGCGAAGGCTTCGTGCGCTTCGCACTCATCGAGAACGAACAGCGCATCGCGCAAGGTATCCGCAACCTCAAACGCGGGCTCACGAAACTCGGCTGACGTGTCGGCCCATGTGATCCGCCTGTGGTTGCCCGATCGCCCGGGAACCCTGGGGCGGGTCGCGGCGGCCATCGGCTCGGTGGGCGCTGACGTCACCGGAATCGAAATCCTCGAACGCGGCGCCGGGATGGCCATCGACGAGGTCACCATCGACGTGCCCGACACCACGTCCGTCGACGACGTCGTGGTCGCACTCGCCCGAGTGGACGGAGTGGCGGTCGAAGACGTCCGCCGTCTCGACGACGAACGTCTCGATCACGGTGTCATGGGCCTGTCCGTGCTGGCCGACTTCATCGAGTCGAGTGGCGACGTCGACGTTCTCGTGGCGGGGTTGCGGCGATTGCTCGAAGCCGATTGGGTCGCCGTCGTCGATCGTGGTCGTTCGGCCGTGATCGTCGCATCGGGTGAAGTGCCCGATCCGAGTTGGCTCGTTGCGTTCCTCGCCGGCACCATCCACCTCGATGACGGCGGGTCCGAACACACGCCGTCCGATGTGATCTGGGCGCATCTGGCCGGAACCGACTTGTCGTTCGCCGCCGAACGGCGTGGCCGGGCGTTTCGTGCTCGCGAACGCGAGCAGGTATCGGCGATCGGTCGAGCGGCCGGCGCCTCGATACGACGAGGTTGACGCGAGCTAGTTCGAGGTGGCCCAGTGGCGCGAACGCTCGACTGCGCGCAACCACGTGGTGTGCAACTCGTCGGCGGCGGTTCGATCGGACGCGGGTGCGACGACGAGATCGGTCTGCCAACGTTCGGCGATCGCGGCCAGATCGGGCCACACACCTTCGGCCAAGCCAGCCAGGAAGGCGGCCCCCAATGCGGTGGTCTCTTGGTCGACCGGTCGACGTACGGTGATGCCGAGTTGGTCGGCCTGGATCCGAAGAAGGAGATCCATGACCGAGGCACCACCATCGACGCGCAGTTCGGAGATGGTCACACCACTGGCCGACTGCATGGCGGCGATCGCGTCTCGGGTCTGCAACGCCATGGCGTCGATGACAGCCCGCGCGAGGTGTGCGCGTGTCGAGCCACGCGTGATGCCGACGATGGTCCCGCGCGCGTACGGATCCCACCACGGACTTCCGAGTCCGGTGAAGGCCGGAACGACGAACAGTCCGCCGCTGTCGGGCACACTCGCGGCCAATGGACCGATCTCCTCGGCGCGCGAGATGATGCCGAGGCCGTCACGCAACCATTGGATGGCCGCACCCGTCACGAAGATTGCTCCTTCGAATGCGTAGGTGGTCGTGAGGCCTCCGGCGCCGTCGGGAAGAGTCCACGCCACGGTCGTGAGGAGTCCGTCGCACGGTGCCGGGCAGTTCGGGCCGATGTTCATGAGGACGAAACTGCCGGTGCCATAGGTGTTCTTGGCCATGCCGGGGGTGAAGCACGCTTGACCGAAGAGAGCACTTTGTTGATCGCCGGCGATTCCCGAGATCGGTATTCCGGTGGGGAGTTCGGCGCAGGCGGTGGTACCGATGCGTCCGCTCGACGGCACCACGGTGGGTAGGGCCCGACGAGGAACACCAATCAGTTCACAGAGCTCGTCGCTCCACGACAACTCGGCGATGTCGAAGAGCATCGTGCGACTCGCGTTGGACGAATCAGTGGCGTGAACGGCACCGGCGGTGAGGCGGTACACGATCCATGCATCGATCGTGCCGAGGCGAAGATCGTCATCGGCCGACACCCCGTGTTCGATGAGCCAGGCCATCTTGGTGCCCGAGAAGTACGGATCGAGGACGAGACCGGTGCGGCGCCGAACGAGGTCGAGGTGTGGTGCGAGTTGCTCGCAGCGTTGGGCCGTCCGTCGGTCCTGCCACACGATCGCCCGAGCGAGGGGGAGCGAGGTTCGCGCGCTCCAGGCGACGACCGTCTCGCGTTGATTCGTGATGCCGACAGCGGCGGGGAGGCCAGCTCGTTCGACGACTTCTCGAAAGGTGGCCACGACCGCGGCCCAGATCTCGAGCGCATCGTGCTCGACCCAACCGGGTTCGGGGAAGTGTTGGGTGAACTCGCGGTAGGCGGCGATGCTCGGGCGGCCATCGGAGAAGACTGCCCGTGAGCGCACGCCGGTGGTGCCGGCGTCGATCGCCAGCACGTAGTCGCTCACCGCTTCTTGCCCTTCTTGCGATGTTGCGACGGACCCGTGCTCGTGCGTCGAGTCGGGGCCGGACGCGAGCGCGTGTTGGTCGTGGTCGACGACGCCGGTGGCGCCTGGCGAGCGCGCGTCTCGTTGCGCAGATCACGGAAGGTCTTGCGTTGGTAGCCGAACTTCGCGAGGACCGCACCGAAACCGAGGTACAGCGGATACGACGCGGCCAGTCCGAGAACTGACGCCCCGTTCACCGTGTCGCGAAGGAAGATCAAGAACGCCACGATCATGACGACCGCGTACACGAGCCATTCGCGGGACAAGCGTTGCCACGGAACCGGTCGAGAGGAATCCCACGCCATGTCGACATTGTTCCACCCGTAGGCTGACTTCATGCGCATCGGAGTTCTCACCGGTGGGGGAGATTGTCCGGGTCTCAACGCGGTCATTCGCGCCATCGTGCGCAAAGGCGAGTCGGTCCACGGTGACGAGATCCTGGGGTTCATCGACTCGTGGGACGGGGTGATGGCGCAGACGTTCATTCGTCTCGACATCTCGTCGATGCGCGGACTGTTGCCCAAGGGTGGGACCATCATCGGGACCAAGCGGGGTAGCCCCTTCGATCACGACGACGGGATCGATCGAGTGCGCCGCTGCTTCGACGAACAGCGACTCGACGGATTGGTCGTGATCGGTGGCAATGGATCGTTGACCGTCGCCTCGATGATCCACGAACAGACCGGCCTTCCGATTGTGGGCGTGCCCAAGACCATCGACAACGACATCGTGGGCACCGACGTCACGTTCGGCTTCCACACCGCGGTTCAGGTCGCGACCGATGCGATCGACCGGCTCCACACCACGGCCGAGAGCCACAACCGAGTGATCGTCGTCGAAGTGATGGGGCGTGACGCCGGCTGGATCGCGGCGTACGCCGGCATCGCCGGTGGAGCCACGGTCATCCTCGTGCCTGAAATCCCCTTCGACATCGCCGACGTGTGCGAAGTGATCGAACGTCGACATCATCGTGGTCGGTACGCATCGATCGCCGTGGTGGCCGAAGGGTCCGTGCCGGTCGAGGGAACCATGCCCCGTCGTGACTATGCGCTCGACGCGATCGGGCGACCTCGTCTGGGTGGCATCGGAGTCGACATCGCCGCCGAGATCGAACGGCGGACCGGTATCGAGGCCCGCATCGTCCAGATCGGACACGTGCAGCGTGGCGGAACGCCCACCGCGTACGACCGCGTGTTGTCGACACGATTCGGTTTGGCCGCGATCGACGCCGTGCACGATGGTGCCTGGGGTCAGATGGTCGCGCTGAGCGGAACCGAGATCGTGCGCGTCCCGCTCGAGCAGACGGTGGGTCGTATCAAGACGGTCGATCTCGAGTTGCTGCGCGACGTCGCGCAAGTGTTCTACGGCTGAGCGCCCGCCACCACGATCGCCGGATAGTCGGGTTGACTCGACACGGCTCGGCCCGGATAGTCGTAGATCGTCAGCGGTTCGGACGTGAGGCTGCCGTCACCGCGCGGCCACTCGACCGATGCGCCATCGACCGCGAGCGACACTCGTTCGACGCCGTCGATCTCGGCCAGGGTGAGAACGATCTGTGCGACCGCCGCGACCAAGTCGTCGCCCGTCGCCTGGAATATCTCCGACGACACGTCGACTTTCACCAGATCGGTCGCGACGTAGCGTGCACTGAGCAGCGTGGTGTCGCGGGGAACCGCGGTGCGCAGACCCACTTGCTGCTCGGCCTCGGTGGGGCCGGTGAGGAGGGCCGCCATGACGGTCTGCGGATCGAGTGACAATTCGCGGCGCACCGAGGTCAAGAACGATCGACCGGTCTCATCGGTTCGCTCGAGGTAGATCCGGCCCGAGCCGGTGGTGCCCACGTCGGCGAACTCGATGTCGACGAGCGCGCGCTGCTCGACATCGGGAATGGGTCGGGGAGTCGAGTCGGGGTCCAGACCGCAACCGAGCAACACGAGCGAGCCGACGGTGAGCGCGAGCGTGGTGGTTCTCATCGCAGAACCTCGGCCGGTAGCTCGATCACGAAACACGAACCCTCGGAGCCATCGTGACGGTTCTCGACCCAGACCCGCCCGCGGTGCAACTTCACGTGCTCGTCCACCAGGGCCAGCCCGAGGCCGGCACCTTCCGAGCCGCCGCGTCGCCCGGCGACTCCTCCGCGCGCGAATCGCTCGAAGATCAATGTCCGCTCTTCGGTCGGCACTCCGGGTCCGTGGTCTTCGACGGTGATCCAGACGAGTCCGGTCGACGTGTCGTCGTCGGGAACGAAGACCGCGACTTCGACTTCGGCGCCACCGTGGATGCGCCCGTTGTCGACGAGGTTGGCGATCACGCGAGCCAAGCGGCGGCGGTCACCCTTGATGATCATTTCGTCGGCGACCGGTGACACCGAAACCGGTGTTCGGGGTAGGCTGCTTGCGGCCACGGCCTGGCGAACGAATTCGCCGACGAGCAGTTCTTCCTCGTTCAGTCGAATGGCGCCGGCGTCGAAACGTGAGATCTCCAGGAGGTCTTCCACCAGACCTTGGAAACGAGCCACGTCGGCCACCAGAAGATCGAGCGCGGCCTGGGCGCGTTCGGGCATCTCTTCGCGACGCGCCTTCATCACCTCGACACTCGCCGACAACGTCATCAGGGGCGACCGCAATTCGTGGCTCACGTCCGATGTGAACCGCGCGTCGCGCTCGACGCGTTCTTGAAGAGCGGTGGCCATGTCGTTGAACGAACGAGTGAGTGCTTCGAGGTCGGGGTCGTCGGTCGCTTCGAGACGAGTGTCGAGTCGACCGCCGGCGAAGGCTTGAGCGGCTTGACTGGCC
>Ga0315902_10007244_pt1 | contig 15205 bp, 8 predicted proteins | sample LakEriMetagenome_9_FD_203523 | JGI IMG/M metagenome (GOLD analysis project Ga0315902, IMG submission 203523) | Freshwater fungal communities from buoy surface, Lake Erie, Ohio, United States - Buoy 12 MA117 | ecosystem: Environmental > Aquatic > Freshwater > Lake > Lake biofilm | place: USA... | reverse complement strand
CTTCCAGTGATAGCAATACTTTACCGGTGGCGGCGTCCCATATCTTCGCCATTTTTCCATGAACAGAACTTGGAGCCGTAACAATGCGGTTTCCGTCCGGGCTGAACCTGGCAGTTTGTACACCCGCTTTTTTATCTTCTATAGCTACTAAAAGTTTACCGGTTCGTGCATCCCATATACGTGCCGTTTTATCATAAGATGCCGTAAGAATTTTATTGCCATCTGAACTATACGCGGCAGATGTTACGAAATTTTTATGCTCATCCATTGTAACAAGTAGTTTACCGGTTTGTGCATCCCACAGCTTGGCAGTAAAATCTAATGAGGTTGTTACAATACGTTTTCCATCAGGGCTCATACAGATGTTTACTACCGCACCGGTGTGCCCGATAGGCAATACCAATTCTGGCTGCTGGGGTAAACTAATCAATGGAAAAAGAAAAAGAGATACAAAAAAAAGCAGTTTCATGGTTTGAACTTAGCCGAAAAAACCATGAAAAAGCTATGACTTAGATCATTCAGTGGTTTAGTATTTATCAGATTTTCAGGTGTGCCTACTTAAGCAGAAATGAGCCGGATTTTTTCGACTAACGTCAGACAGATTACAGTACTTGGAAAAAGAGAATTGGAAAAACTGCAAAAGTGAGGCCGAGTGTCTCCCGTAGTGTCCCCCATAAACAACAAAGGCCTGTAAACTTTTGATTTACAGACCTCTTTGCGTTTCAGTTGCGGACCGGACGGGACTCGAACCCGCGACCTCCGCCGTGACAGGGCGGCATTCTAACCAACTGAACTACCGATCCTTGAATTTTGGGACGGCAAAGATAAGGGTTTCACCCTTTTACGGAAAAATTTTTTCCGTTTTTTCTTTGGCTGCCTTCCTGAAATTCCACCCGAAAGCTTGCCTATATTTGCCATTCACCAGATTACGATCGCATGCTCAAAATTGGCTTGTTTGGAGTGGGTCACCTAGGAAAATTTCATCTCAACAACTGGAAGGAAATTGACGGCGTTGAAATAACAGGCTTTTTCGACCCCAACGATAAAAACGCAAAAGCGGTGGTTGAGAAATACGGGATCCGTCGCTTTGAACGTGCGGAAGATTTGATGGCACTGATTGATGCCGCAGATATAATTGCCCCCACCAACTTTCATTTCGATTTGTGCGCCCTGGCCATCCGCATGGGCAAACATGTTTTCGTGGAAAAACCCATGTGCGATACCATGGAACAGGCCCAGGAGCTCGTAAAACTGGTGAAAGAAGCCAATGTAAAATTTCAGGTGGGACATGTAGAGCGTTTCAACCCGGCTTTCCTGGCTATCAAAGACCTCGAACTCAACCCCATGTTTATCGAAGTGCACCGCCTTTCGCAGTTTAACCCCCGGGGAACAGAGGTAAGTGTCATCCTTGACCTGATGATTCACGACATTGACATTATCCTGCACCTGGTTAAAAGCGATGTCAAACAGATTCATGCCAACGGCGTGGCGGTAATGACCGAAACACCGGATATTGCCAACGTACGGATTGAATTTGACAACGGCTGCGTGGCCAACCTCACCAGCAGCCGTATCAGTATGAAAAAGATGCGCAAAATCCGGCTCTTTCAGCGCGACGCCTATATTGGCATCGACTTCCTCGAAAAAAAGGCCGAAGTGATACGGATGAAAGGTTCAGGAGATGAAGATGCGTTTACATTTGACATTGAAACAAAAAACGGCACAAAAACGATTGCTGTTTCCAACCCCCTCATCCGGGACGGGAACGCCATCCGCATGGAACTTGAGCACTTCAGGGATGCCATTCTCCATAATAAACCCGTTCCGGTATCGGAAGTGGATGGACTGAGAGCCATGGATGTGGCCCACCAGATTCTGCAAAAAATTCAACGCTCCGTTATAGCCTAAGCACTTATGTTTCAAACGTCACGTATCCATATAAGCTGGTATGTTTTTGCAGATTGGCTGGCAGCCTTGCTCAGCTGGACGCTTTTCTACCTGGGCCGGCGTTTGTTACTGGGAGAAACGGAATCACTCTTTGATCAACCCCTGGATGCTAACTTTTTTTACGGTATCTATTTCATTCCGCTGGGATGGCTGGTGCTGTATCACCTCTTTGGCAGCTATAAAAATCTGTACAGCAAATCAAGGTTCCAGGAACTGACAGTGACCTTTTTCTGTACGCTGCTCGGTTGCCTGATTCTGTTTTTTGCAGTTTTGCTCGACGACCGCATTATCTCCTATAAATTTTATTACAAAGAATCACTGCTGCTTTTTGCACTTCAGTTTGGATGGACGTGGCTGTTCCGGTTCATTATCCTGAACCGCATCAAAGATCAGTTCCTGCAGGGCAAGGTACAAATCAATACACTTATCATTGGCGCTGGCAATAAAGCCATTCAACTGTATAAAGATATCCGTGCATCAAGAGAAACCACGGGCTATCACTTTGCCGGATTTCTGTACCCGGAAGCAGGCGCATCGAACGGACTCGCCCGGTATATCCCCTCCCTGGGTTCCATTAAAGACATTACCCGTATCGTAAAAGAACAAAAAATTGAACAGGTTCTACTGGCAACGGAAGACAGGGAACAGGCACAGCTGGAAGAAACACTGAACCTGCTTACCGAACTGGATGTACAGATTAAGTTACTCCCCAACACAATGGCCATTCTTTCCGGCTCTGTACGTACGAGTAACGTGATGGGAACCGTGCTCGTGGAACTCCATAACGGCATGATGAGTGAGTGGCAGCAGAATATAAAACGGCTGCTGGATGTGGTTGCTTCTGCGTGCGCACTGGCCTTGCTTTCTCCCCTGCTGCTGCTGATTGCACTGCGGGTGAAACTATCTTCTGCAGGTCCCGTTTTTTATTCACAGGAACGCATTGGGCTGAAGGGAAAACCTTTTCATATCTACAAGTTCCGTTCCATGTATGTCGATGCTGAAAGAAACGGCCCGGCCCTCTCTTCCGAAAACGATAACCGCATTACACCCTGGGGAAAAATCATGCGCAAATGGAGGCTCGATGAGTTGCCGCAATTCTGGAATATCCTGATAGGCGATATGAGCCTGGTAGGTCCCCGGCCGGAACGCAAGTTTTATATTGATCAGATTGTAGAGAAAGCTCCCTACTACCGCTACCTGCTAAAAGTAAAACCGGGCTTAACCTCCTGGGGTATGGTGAAGTTCGGGTATGCAGAAAATGTGACCGAAATGATTGAACGGAGTAAATACGACCTCGTATATATTGAAAACATTTCCCTGGCACTGGATATAAAAATCCTGATTCACACAGTACGCCTGATTTTCCTGGGAAAAGGCCGGTAGTTGCATGTTTAGACCTTACAGTAAGTAAATCTCATAAGAACCGTTTATTTTTGATAAAACGCTGTTAGTGAAAATTCTACTCCTGCTACTTTTCGTTGCACCTGTTATTTTTTGCAATGCCCAGAAGCCCTACTGGCAACAGCAGGTCAACTATAAATTAACGGTTCAACTGAACGACGCAGACCATACCCTCAACGGGTTTGCAAAGATGGAGTACATCAACAACTCGCCGGATACACTGCATTTTATATGGTTCCACCTGTGGCCCAATGCGTACCGGACCGACAAAACCGCTTTCAGCGATCAACTGCTGGAAAACGGCCGTACCGACTTTTATTTCTCATCAAAAGAAGACCGCGGCTATATCAACCGTCTTGATTTCCGTGTCAACAATGTGGCAGCCCGTACGGAAGATCACCCGCAGCACATCGATATCATCAAAGTACTGTTGTCCCAGCCCCTGCTACCGGGCCACCGTATAGAACTCACCACCCCGTTTCATGTCAAACTGCCCAAAAACTTTTCAAGAGGCGGACATACTGATCAATCGTACCAGGTTACACAATGGTACCCGAAACCCGCCGTGTACGACCGCAACGGCTGGCATCCGCAACCCTACCTGGACCAGGGTGAGTTCTACACTGAATTCGGAAACTATGAGGTGCAGATAACTGTACCAGAGAGCTATGTAGTGCATAGCAGTGCCCCACCGGAGGATACTGAAAAAAAATGGCTGACCGGCAGGAAACCACCGGCAGTTCCGGTAAAAACAAAAACTGCTAACGGTGCACCCTACCCTAAAAAAATTAATCCCGCACCTGTTGCAGAGTCAACCAAAACACTTATCTACCGGCAAAACAACATTCATGATTTTGCATGGTTTGCCGACCGCAGGTTCATTACGCTGCACGATACCCTGCAGTTACCCTCCGGAAGAATTATTGACGTTTATACAGCCTATCTTCCCGGCAGTGAGAAAATATGGAAAAACAGTACCCGTATGCTGAAGACTGCGGTGCTGCACAGGAGCAAATTGGTAGGCGAATACCCGTACTCTCACATAACAGCCGTGGAAGCAAAGATGGGATTTGAGGGAGGCATGGAATACCCCTGTATAACGGCTATTACACCCACTGCTTCTGAAAAAGACCTTGAAAGTGTTCTGGAGCATGAGGCAGGACACAACTGGTTCCAGGGGATTCTTGCATCGGATGAGCTCAGGCATCCCTGGATGGATGAGGGAATCAACAGTTATTACGGTAACCGCTTTAAAAAAGAAGCCAGCAACTATCACCTCCCAACCACATCCGCCAACAAACGCTTTGATATAACAGAAGAGCTGTTTCTTACTGCTGTGGAGCAGATTAAAAAAGACCAGCCACTCAGCACCCCTTCCGACAGCCTGAGCGAATTCAATTATTTCCTGGTCGCTTACACCAAAGGTGCAGCTTTCATGCAATTGCTGGAGCAAACGCTGGGACGTGAACGGTTTGATGCTGCCATGCAGCAGTACTTTCAGCAATGGAAATTTAAACATCCGCAGCCTGCTGATTTAAAAAAGTCGCTGGAAGAAAGCTCCGGCGTTCAGCTGGATTCACAGTTTTCACTTCTTTATCGAAAAGGCCCTCTCGTTGCGCCTGCACGCAAACAACTGAAACCTTCCTTATTCTTCGGAACCAATACCCACACCAGCAATACGTTCATTCTTTCCCCGGCTTTCGGATACAATAAGTATGACGGCTTCATGGCGGGTGGTGCTGTCACCAATTACACCCTCGCCCCTACCCGTTTTCAGTTCCTGGTTGCCCCCCTTTATGGCACAACCAGCAGGCAGCTGAACGGAGCAGCCAGGCTCAGCTATACATGGTATACAGACAGGAAAATACAACGGATACAGGCTTCTGTAAGCGGTATGAAGTTTACGACCGGTGATTTTACAGATACAGCCGGAAATGTTTACAGAACCGGGTTCAGGAAGCTGGTTCCGTCTGTGAAGCTGGTTTTGCAGGAAGCAAATCCGCGGAGCACCCGGGAACGCTTTATTCAATGGAAAACATTTTTCATTCAGGAAGACCAGCTCCGCTTCAGAAGAGATACATTCCCTAACGGCGATTACTATACGGAAATAAAAAAACAAGCAACCAGCCGCTACCTGAACCAGTTGCGCTTCGTGGTGCAGGACACAAGGGCCCTCTACCCCTACCAGGCCGAATTACTGGCAGAGCAGGCAAAAGAGTTTGTAAGGCTGGCCTTCACCGGCAATTATTACTTTAATTACAACGATCATAGTGGTGCGCATGTACGCTTTTTTGCCGGAAAGTTTATATACCTGAACGGACGAAGTATTATAAACCGTTTCCGCACAGATGCCTACCATCTGAATATGAGTGGACCCAAAGGATATGAAGACTATACTTACAGTAACTATTTTGCAGGCAGAAGTGAATTCGAAGGAACAGCCAGCCAACAGCTGATGATTCGCGACGGAGGCTTTAAAGTAAGTACTGATCTCCTCGCTTCCAAAATAGGTAAAACAGATGACTGGTTGATGGCACTGAATTTCTCAAGCGACATACCCGAGCAGATCAATATACTCAACATACTACCTGTAAAAATTCCACTCAAAGCTTATCTCGATATCGGCACCTATGCCGAAGCCTGGAAAACCGGAGCAGAAGGAAGCAGACTATTGTACGACGCCGGACTACAGGTATCCCTGCTAAAAAACACGGTGAACATTTATTTCCCGCTGTTTTACAGCCAGGTTTACAGAGATTATTTTCTTTCAACCTTCCCGGAAAAAAGATTCAGAAGAACGATTTCTTTCAGCATTGATATACAGAATTTCAATCTCAGGAAAATTGACCGGCGCCTGATTTTCTGATGAACCGTATTTCGTACATACCACATGCATCCATCGACACCGCCAGGTGGGATGCCTGCATAGAGGAAGCACACAACGGATTGATTTACGGTTATTCGTGGTACCTGAACGCAGTTACAGAAAAATGGGACGCACTGGTACTGAACGATTATGAAGCGGTGATGCCACTTACCTGGAACAAAAAATGGGGTATTCATTATTTGTACCAGCCCTATTTCTGTGCATCGCTCGGCGTATTTTCGCGGCAGCAGATCGATGCAGACCTGATGCATTCATTCCTGAAAAAAATCCCCCCCCGCTTCCGATACACAGATATCTACCTCAATCACGGAAATCTTTTTGCAGTGAAAGATTTTCCTTTAACACAACGGGTTAACTATTGTATATCCCTTAACCAGTCGTATGCAGCCATCAGCAGTAAGTACCGAAACAATCTCACACGGAATATTAAAAAAGCAAAAGAAGCCAACCTGGAAGTAAGAAGACATGTTCCGCTACCGGATATTCTGTCCCTGGCAAAAGAAACCTTACAACGGGTTTCAGACATCAACGATCAGCAGGTGGAACGGTTTCATACATTGTACCAGGCAGTAGTTTCTTATTCACGGGCAGAGACGCTGGGTATTTTTGCCGTATCGGGTGAATTACTTGCCTCAGCTGTTTTTTTCTATTCACATAAACGCTGGTATTACATACTGGTGGGCAATCATCCCAACGGAAAAACGCTGGGAGCCTCCCACTACCTCATTGACCGGTTTATAGCGCATCATGCAGAAACAGACACCGTGCTTGATTTTGAAGGCAGTGATCTCCGGAACCTGGCTTTTTTTTACAGCAGTTTTGGTGCACATGAAGAATTCTATCCGGCATTGCGCATGAACCGTCTCCCTGCACTCCTCAAATGGCTGAAAGATTAATTAGCCTTTTCCAGTATAGAAGAAGCGATCACCAGGTCAACCGGGTTGGTGATCTTTATATTGGTCGTTTCGCCATCCACCAGGCTTACTTTCAACCCAAAGGCTTCCACTACAGTTGCTTCATCAGTAAACCTTTCTTTATAATCAATTTCAAAGGCAGGCAATAGTATTTTACTGTGAAATGTCTGCGGCGTCTGAACGATCCGCAGCAGGGACCTGTCCAGTGGCTCATTCCCATCTTCCGTAAGAATACGGACACTGTCCTTCATTTCAACAACAGGAACAGCGCTTCCTGTTTCAATGGCAACCTGGTAACACCGTTGAATGAGTGAAGAAGTAACCAGGCAACGAACACCATCGTGAACGAAAATAACAGACTCTTCGCTTATGTGGCGGAGACCCTTTTGAACAGAATGAAACCTTGTTTCACCACCAGCTGTGAGAACAATCTGGTGCTTATCAAAAAAACCATCCACTATTTCCCGACCTAATTCGAGATGTTCTTCGGGCAGAACCAGTATAATCTGTATATCCGGGAATGCATCAATAAAAGCTTTTAATGTATAAAAAAGCACCGGCTTCCCCTGCAATAAAAGAAATTGTTTCGGTAACAGCGATCCCATTCGTGTGCCGGAACCTCCTGCTACAATAACTGCAAATTTTTTCATTCGTACTTACTATGTTTTAGCCACGCTCAGTGGCGGATATCCGTTTTACAGGCACTACTATCAAGACCCTTTCGGAATTTAAATGATGGCCCCTTTCAGGCATTACTTCAGCAGGTGTTTACATTCCTGCAGCAAGCGTTCCCGGTTGATTGAAGCTGTACCCACTTCTTCGCATACCAGTCCACCGGCAATGTTCGCAACGGCGGCCATCAAAGTAAGATTCCGGGTGGCAGCATAAACCAGCGATGCTATGGCAATAACCGTATCGCCTGCACCGCTCACATCAGCAATCTGCCTAAGATGCGAAGGTAGTACAGCCGCTTCTTCGCCTGCCTGAAAAAATACACCCCGTTCCGATAAGGTAATCAGTGATACCTGGTGTTGTAACCGGCTATGAAGCTGCTGGTGAACAGAGCGCATGGCCGCAACACCTGCATCATCGCCAGGAAGATGAAGTGCTTCCTTCACTTCCTTAAAATTGGGTTTGAAAATATCAACCCCTTTATAATGAAAGAAATTCTTCTTTTTAGGATCCACCGTTGTGATAATACCATGATGGCGGCATAATGAAATAATCTTATCAATCACCAGCTCGGTAAGCACCCCTTTATTATAATCTTCGAATATTAATACATCCGGCTTTTCAACGGCAATAAAATTCTGTACAGCAAGTATCAGCCTGTTTTCATCTTCATAACCCAGATCTGTTGTGATTTCGTGGTCGAGCCGCATCATTTGCTGGTTACGGCTGATGATCCGGGTTTTGTTGGTAGTAACCCTTTTGGGACTTGTCAGCAGGTAACCAGTATTAATTTGACTTTCCTGCAACAGACGGGTTAACACCTCGCCTTCCTCATCAGCGCCTGTCACGCTGAGCATTGTTACAGCAGCTCCCATGGCAGCAATGTTCAACGCTACATTAGCCGCTCCTCCTATCCGGTATTCTTTACGATCCAATGTAACGATGGGAACAGGCGCCTCGGGCGAAATACGGTCTACATGTCCCCACATATAGGTATCGAGCATCACATCTCCTATGACCGCTGCTTTCACCCCTGAAAGTTGCCTGAATAACTGATCAAAATTCACCGAATCCATATTATGCCTGTTTACGATTACTTGCAACTGCAAGATAATAAACCGGAATGCCGATTAAAGTTATGATGAGCCCCGGCCATGTAAATTGGGGTTTATATGCAATCAACAGACCACAAAAAGAAAGCCCCATAAGAATGTACAATACCGGTAAGAACGGGTATCCGAATGCTTTATAAGGACGCTCAGCTTCCGGCCTCTTTTTCCGCAGAATAAAGATACCCGCAATTGTAAGCATATAAAAGAGTACGACCACAAATGAAATCATATCAAGCAGCTGTCCGTATTTCCCGCTTATACTCCATAAACAGGCAATAACACATTGCACCCACAAACTCCATTGGGGTACAGCGAAGCGGTTTAATTCTCCCGCCTGGCGGAAGAACAGACCGTCTTTCGCCATCGTATAATATACACGTGCCCCTGCAAGGATGAGACCGTTATTACACCCGAATGTGGAAACCATAATCATGAGTGCAATAATGATGGTGCCTGCATTGCCGAATATTTCATTGGAGGCAGCTACGGCAACCCTGTCTTTTTCAGCTGAAGCGATATCCTGTAAAGGAAGTACGGCTGTATACATTACGTTGGCAGAAACATAAATGAAAGTCACTATCAGTGTGCCCAGGAACAGGCTTAATCCGATGTTCCGTTTCGGGTTTCTGATTTCACCGGCAATAAATGTTACATTATTCCACGCATCACTGCTGAAGATAGAACCTACCATGGCTGCAGCTATGGCACCAAGTGCCGCAATCATCGTGTATGAACCTATTGTTCCATCCGGAGCCAGTGATTGCAACTGCCAAGCATTGCTCCAGTTGGCCGACCAAACATCAAGCTTCAGAAAAATGAGGCCGAATACAATCAACCCAAACAAGCTCACCAGTTTGGTTACGGTAAAAGTGGTTTGAATCAGCTTGCCTTCCTTTACACCTCTTGTATTAATGTAAGTCAGTAAACTGATCAGGGCTATGGAAACCAGTTGAGCCGGCGAAATCTTCAGAAAACCAAGGTCAAGTACCACCAGGTCTTCGCTCACCGCAGGAATGAGATACGCTAAAAACTTGGAGAACGCAACACCCACAGCGGCGATAGTGGCCGTTTGAATCACGGTGAAAAAACTCCAGCCATACAGGAAACCCAGCAGCGGATTATAGGCCTCCTTTAAATACACATACTGGCCGCCTGCTTTTGGAAACATGCCGCTTAACTCACCATAACTAACCGCTGCAATGAGGGTCATGAGTCCCGTAAGCAACCATACAGCAATCAACCAACCCGAACTGCCCACATTACGTGTTATATCGGCACTTACAATAAAAATTCCGGAACCAATCATGGAGCCGGCCACTACCATGGTGGCATCAAGCAGCGATAAGGTGGGCTTAAATTCCTTTTGTGTTTCTGACATATTACATACAGCATGATCCTGCATACCCTGAAGGGCAGACAGGCAGTGAACAATTTGTTTCCACCGGGGAAAACAAACGGAAGATAAGAATTAATCAGAAACCTTACTTGCTGCGCGTCTTTTTGTACGACTCGTTAAGCCCTTTCACCACTTCACGGGTAATATCAAAGGTGGAGTCCTTATAATAAAGTGAGAGATTGCCTTCTCCAACAGAAAAAATAAACTGGTAACCGGCTGTTTTATTATACTCTTCCAGAAACTCGTTGATTTTCTTTTGAATTTCATCAAATGCCTTTGCCTGGTTGGACAGATGCTGATTCAGCAGCGTTTCTCTGCGTACACCGAGCTGCTGATACCGGTTCTGGTAATCTCTCTGAAAGTTTTCAGCTTCAATCTGGGTGATGGATTCACCGCGCTTAAGAAAATCGACCCTGTCTTTTTCAAGTTTATTCACGCTGGCCTGAATTTCATTTTCAATACGCTGCTTCTCTCTTTCTATCTCATCATTTTTCAACCTGAAATATTCATAATACTCTTTAATAGTATCTAAATCGATATAGGCAATGCGCACCGGCATCTCAGCAGTTGCCTTTTTTTCTTTGCCGGTATTTGCAGATGCAGCTTTATTTTTTTTCACCTCACCGCCGGAGAAATGGAAGTAATACAATACAGAAACAGCGGCCAAAAGTAATACGGTCAATATCGTCTGGAAATGCTTCATAATATGTGAGCAAGCTACTGGAAAGCTTATGTAATTTAAATCCGAAACATAAAAATTAAGAAAGCCTTAACAAGGCCTGAGCTATAAAAAAAAGCCCTGTATGATGCATACAGGGCTTATGAAAAGATCAGCGTTGATCCTTATTCTTCATCATCGAAGCTCATGGCTTCCTTCGTGGTGAGTAACAGTTCGTACTCTTCCTTGCTTCCAACAATCATGTTTTCAAACTCACGAAGTCCGGTACCAGCAGGAATTGCATGACCCGTAATGACATTCTCTTTCAGACCTAATAAATAGTCTGTTTTACCCTGAATGGCAGCGGTACTGAGCACCTTGGTGGTTTCCTGGAAGGATGCGGCTGAAATCCAGCTTTGTACACCCAGAGAAGCCTTGGTAATACCCAGCAATACCGGTTGTGCCGTTGCAGGATGCGCTTCACGCACCTCAATCAGGTTCTTATCCGAACGGCGGAGAACACTGTTTTCTTCCCGCAGTTCACGCAGGGTAATGATTTGACCGGGACGGAATTTCGAACTGTCACCGGGATCCGTTACCACTTTCTTATCGAAGATGCGGTCATTTTCATCAATGAATTCGAAGCGATCCACCAGGTCCTCTTCGAGGAACTTGGTATCGCCCGCATCAATGATTTCCACTTTCTTCATCATCTGCCGCACGATCACTTCAATGTGCTTATCGTTGATGCGCACACCCTGTAAGCGGTATACTTCCTGAATTTCATTCACTACGTATTCCTGTACAGCAAACGGGCCCTTAATGGTAAGAATATCGCCGGGTGCAATCTGTCCATCGCTGAGCGGTGCACCTGCCTTCACAAAATCTCCTTCCTGTGCCAGGATCTGACGGGTAAGGGGCACGAGATATTTTTTAACCACCTCATCCTTGCTGGTTACAACAATCTCACGGTTACCACGCTTGATGGCACCAAAGCTTACCACACCATCAATTTCAGAAACGATGGCAGGGTTACCCGGATTCCTTGCTTCAAACAATTCAGTTACACGGGGCAGACCACCGGTGATGTCCCGGAGTTTACCCAGCACACGCGGAATTTTCACCAACACCTGTCCGGCTACCACTTGATCTCCTTCCTCAATCACCAGGTGTGAGCCTACAGGCAGGTTATATGATTTCACCTCTTTACTTCCTTCTACCAACAGGGCAGGAATCTTGGTTTTATCTTTCGATTCAATCACCACTTTCTCACGGTGTCCTGTTTGCTCATCAGCCTCTTCACGGAAGGTTACGCCTTCAATGATATGTTCAAACTTGATCTTACCAGCCACTTCTGCAACAACCACGTTATTGAACGGATCCCAAGAGCAAATCACGTCTCCTTTCTTCACCTGCTGGCCTTCTTTTACCTGCAGCGTTGAACCGTAAGGAATATTGTTGGTAATGAGCAGGCGGTCATTCTTCACATCCATAATACGAACCTCGCCTGTGCGTCCAATCACCACCTGTATTTTATCACCTTCGTTATTGGTTGTGGTAACAGTACGTAACCCGTCGAACTGAATGGTGCCATCGAATTTGGCACCCAGTGTGGATTCAACGGAAGCAGATCCTGCCACACCACCCACGTGGAAGGTACGGAGCGTAAGCTGGGTACCAGGCTCACCAATGGACTGAGCAGCAATAATACCAACGGCATCGCCTTTCTGTGCCAACACACCGGTTGCCAGGTTTTTACCATAACACTTCACACACACGCCCCGCTTGCTTTCGCAGGTAAGAACTGAACGGATTTCCACTGTTTCAATACCGGATTCTTCAATCCGCTTGGCCACAGATGCAGAAATTTCCTGACCGGCATGAATGATCAGCTCATCCGTTTGGGGATCATACACATCGTGCAGGGATGTACGGCCTTCGATACGGTCACTCAGCGGTTCAATAACATCTTCATTATCTTTCAGCGCACTGGTGGCAATTCCACGAAGTGTGCCGCAATCTTCATCATTAATCACCACATCCTGTGCCACATCCACGAGACGACGCGTAAGGTAACCGGCATCGGCCGTTTTCAGGGCCGTATCGGCCAGACCTTTACGGGCACCGTGTGTGGAAATGAAGTAATCCAATACACTCAGACCATCTTTAAAGTTGGACAATACCGGGTTTTCGATAATCTCGCTTCCGGTAGATCCGCTTTTACGGGGCTTAGCCATCAGACCACGGATACCAGCCAGCTGCTTCACCTGTTGCTTACTACCACGGGCACCGGAATCCAGCATCATGTAAACAGAGTTGAACCCTTGCTTATCGGACGACATCTCACGGATGAGTGTTTCAGTTACACGTGTATCAACACGGCTCCAGATATCGATAATCTGGTTGTAACGCTCATTGTTCGTGATAAGACCCATGTTATAGTTATCCCATACCTCATCCACTTCAGATTGTGCCGACTCAACCAGTTCATGCTTGATTTCAGGAATGATCAGGTCGTTAATATTAAATGACAATCCACCACGGAATGCGGTGCGGAAACCAAGTTGTTTGATATCATCCAGGAACTTTGCTGTCTTGGGAACATTGGTGATTTCAATAATATCGCCAATGATTTCACGCAGGTTCTTCTTAGTGAGCAGTGCGTTTACAAAACCAACTTCGGTGGGAACGAACTCATTAAAGATAACACGGCCAACCGTTGTTTCAATCAGCTTGTTCACCAATTGTCCGTTTTCACGCACATTGGTTTTCACTTTAATCCAGGCATGTAAATCCACACGCCCTTCATTATGCGCAATCAACACTTCTTCCGGTGAATAGAAAGCTTTACCCTCTCCTTTTACCACTTCGGTTTCAGTAGACTTCTTCCCTTTTGAAATGTAATACAGACCGAGTACCATGTCCTGTGAAGGCAGGGTAATGGGTGTGCCATTCTGCGGGTTGAGGATGTTGTGCGATGCCAGCATCAGCAATTGTGCTTCGAGGATGGCTGCATTACTGAGGGGAACGTGCACCGCCATCTGGTCACCGTCAAAGTCAGCGTTGAAAGCCGATGTAACCAGCGGATGCAACTGAATGGCCTTTCCTTCGATCAGCTTGGGCTGAAATGCCTGGATAGACAAACGGTGCAGTGTCGGGGCACGGTTAAGCAATACAGGATGTCCCTTCAGAATATTTTCAAGAATATCCCAGATAACGGCTTCTTTCTTATCAACCAGTTTACGGGCACTCTTTACGGTTTTAACGATACCTCTTTCAATAAGCTTGCGGATGATAAACGGCTTGAACAACTCTGCAGCCATATCTTTCGGGAGACCACACTCATGCAGTTTCATTTCCGGACCCACCACAATTACCGAACGGCCGGAGTAGTCAACACGCTTTCCAAGCAGGTTCTGACGGAAACGTCCCTGCTTACCTTTCAATACGTCACTCAATGATTTGAGTGCACGGCCGCCTTCAGCTTTCACCGCATTGGACTTACGGCTGTTGTCGAACAGAGAGTCGATGGCCTCCTGTAACATACGCTTTTCATTACGGAGAATCACTTCCGGCGCCTTAATTTCCAGCAGGCGCTTCAAACGGTTGTTACGGATAATCACCCGGCGGTATAAATCGTTCAGGTCAGAAGATGCAAAACGACCACCATCCAGGGGAACCAGCGGACGGAGTTCGGGGGGTATTACAGGAATATACTGCATGACCATCCACTCAGGACGGTTGGTAATATGCTCATTGGCATCACGGAATGCCTCCACCACGCTCAGGCGCTTCAACGCATCGGCTTTACGCTGCTGTGATGTTTCTGTTGCTGCTGCATTCCTCAGATCATAACTGAGCTGATCCAGATCAATACGTGCAAGCAGATCGTGTACTGCTTCTGCGCCCATTTTGGCAACAAACTTCTGGGGATCCTCATCGGGCAGGTATTGATTGTCTTTGGGCAATGTATCCAGCAGATCCAGGTATTCTTCCTCTGTGAGTAAATCGCCGGTTTTGAGATTTTCCTTAACACCCGGCTGAATCACCACATAACGCTCATAATAAACAATGGTCTCTAGTTTTTTGGAACTCATTCCCAGCAGATAACCGATTTTGTTGGGAAGCGACTTAAAGTACCAGATGTGCACAACAGGCACAACCAGCTTTATGTGTCCCATACGCTCACGACGTACCTTTTTTTCCGTTACTTCCACA
>Ga0315902_10007240_pt1 | contig 15206 bp, 17 predicted proteins | sample LakEriMetagenome_9_FD_203523 | JGI IMG/M metagenome (GOLD analysis project Ga0315902, IMG submission 203523) | Freshwater fungal communities from buoy surface, Lake Erie, Ohio, United States - Buoy 12 MA117 | ecosystem: Environmental > Aquatic > Freshwater > Lake > Lake biofilm | place: USA... | reverse complement strand
TGCCTACCGAGTCAATCAGGCCATCAATCTCGCGCCTTCGATCAATGAAGGCTGCGAAGCCGGCGTACGATTCCGACCGGCGATGTGGCTCGACGGGCGCATCGCGCTGTGGCAACAAACTGCCAGCAATGAAGCCCGTCGCAAGCTGAATGATCCAGCAAATGATGCAGAGAATATTGGTAAAACACGCCGGCAGGGTATCGATGTCGAGCTCAATGCACGGCCTTCACCGCGGCTGAATTTCTGGGTAGCGGGCGCGGTCCAGCGTTCCCACATTCTGAAGGCTGATGCCAGCTCGCTGGCCACGGAGGGCAAGGAAATCGATCATGTGCCGCAGGCGATCTACAACCTGGGCGCCGATTATCATCATAGTGAGCAGCTGCGTTACTCTGTCTGGGCGAACGGTCAGAGTAGCTATTACCTCGAGCGAACTAACAGCACGGGACGTTTCGGCAGCTACCTGCTCAGCCATGCCTCTGCTACCTACCGTATCAACAAGGCCGTGAGCGCCGAACTTCAGGTGCGTAATTTGTTTGACAGGTACCAAGAGTACGTGTGGTACGACGGTACACAGTCTTTACATTCGCCGGGAGCGGGGCGCGCGGTGTATGTGTCGCTGCAGGTCAGGATGTAATCCATGAAGCGCGCGCGTCGGTGGTGGCTGAGCCTGCATCTGTGCATCGGGCTTGTGCTGGGTGGTGTCTTTGCGCTGCTAGGTGTGACTGGCAGCGTGCTAGTGTTCTACCCAGAGATAGATCGTGCGCTGAACCCTGAGCTTCGGCCGTCAGCATCATTGACCCACACTGTGTCAGTGCAAGCGGTAGCCAACCAGCTGAGAAGACTCTATCCGGAACGCGACGGTGGCTGGCGAATCGAGCTGCCACTTGATGACAGTACGCCGATCACCGTGCGTTATGCGCAATCGTCGGAACGTGAGGGGCGTTCATTTTCACCACTGATGCTCACGCTTGATCCTGTGACACTGGAACGAACCAGTCATCGTGCCTGGGGTGATTACCTCGTGACCTGGATCTATGACTTGCATTACACCCTGCTGCTCGATGCGACAGGCAAAGTCATAGTCGGAACGGTCGGGCTGGTGATGATGCTTTCTTTGCTGTCTGGTCTGTGGCTGTGGTGGCCATCAAAGTCTCGGCGGTGGTTGGCATTACGACCCGTAGTGAGAGAGGGTCCGGTGCGACGCACTTACGATCTGCATGTACTGGCCGGTGCTTATGGCGTGGTGCTGCTCAGCGTACTTGCGCTGACCGGTGCTGGTCTCGCGCTACCAGATCAGACGCGCATCCTGCTCGACAAGATGCTGGGGTTGAAATCTATGCCTGAGGTCGCAACCTATCGGGTCGTTGACAAGGCGATCCCGATGAACTTGGATCGCGCAGTGTCGGTGGCACGCGAACATTTTCCTGAGGCTGAGTTGCGCTGGGTCGATATGCCGGCTATCGGTGAAGGCCCTCTGAGTGTTCGGCTGTATCAGTCAGGCGAGCCGGGGCGACGCTTCCCCAAGACACGGTTATGGCTTGATCCCTACAGTGGCGAAATACTCGCTGTTCGCAATCCTGCGCAGAATACTGCAGGCAACACGGCGCTGGACTGGCTCCACCCATTGCACAATGGTGAGGCTTTCGGGCTCATCGGCCGTTGGGTGACTTTCTTCTCGGGTTGTGTACCTCTGCTGTTGTTTGTCACTGGCGTGATTCGCTGGCGACAAAAGCGACAAGCCAAGAGCAAAGTAGTAGCGCGCATTTGAATTGCGATGCAGGGCATCCAAAAAAACAATGGGCCCCTTGGGGCCCATTGGTCGCTGATGGCTAGCGGCTCGCTAACTGCGTATCAGTCGAACACCGGTGATTCCACACCGAGAATCTTGTGCAGTTTTGGAGATGTTGTCGTGTACTGCATATGAATCTTCTTTTCGGGGAAGATATACGGTGCAGCACCAAAGGCAGCGAGCGCCGCCTCGTGGAAGCCGGACAGGATCAGCTTTTTCTTTCCGGGGTAAGTGTTGATATCGCCCACAGCGAAGATACCGGAGATATTGGTCTCGAATTTTTCCGTATCGACTGCGAGCTGCTTGCGCTCGATGTCCAGTCCCCATTCAGCGATCGGGCCGAGCTTGGGCGACAGACCGAAGAAAACCAGCAGATCGTCTAGTGGCAGGCGGCGGGTGACGCCATCGGCGCCGGTGACCTTGATTTCGCTAAGCTTATCGGCTTCTGCTTCGAAGCCGGTGACCTGACCGATCAGCAGTTGCATTTCCATCTGTTCGCACAGCTCCTTCATTTTCGCGACAGATGCCGGCGCAGCACGGAACTCTTCACGACGGTGCAGGAGAATCACTGATTCAGCTTTGCCTTGTAGGTCAAGTGCCCAGTCCAGCGCGGAATCTCCGCCACCGCAAATCACGATATTGCGGCCCGCGAAACGCGAGGGGTCTTTAACGCGATAGAACAGCTGCTTACCTTCAAAAGCTTCGATCCCATCGACTTTCAGGGTGCGTGGCTGGAACGAACCAACGCCGGCAGCAATGAAGACAGTTTTAGTGATGAAGCGGGTACCCGTCGATGTCTCGAGGTTGAAGCGACCATCCTCGCGTTTTTCGACCGCGGTAACTTCCTGCCCGAGGTGAAAAGTCGGTTCGAAAGGTTCGATCTGCTTGAGCAGGTTGTCGGTCAGCTCTTGACCGGTGCAAACGGGCACGGCTGGAATGTCATAGATCGGCTTGTCGGGATACAGCTCGACGCATTGACCGCCGACCGCAGCCAGTGAATCGATTACATGGGCCTTGATTTCCAACAGGCCGAGTTCAAAGACCTGAAACAAGCCTACCGGACCGGCACCGACAATGACGGCATCAGTTTCTATCGGGGTGTTGACTGAGATGTTCATGCTTGCGAGAGCTTTCTTTCAAATACCAACCCCGGCTTGCGGCCGGGGTTCGGGGGCAATACCGACTGCATGAATTGCGCCGCGTACGACGCCATTCGCTGCACGGCGATTAGCGGTCCAGGTACTGGAGCTTTTCCTTCACATCCTTCCAGTCGTCCGCGTCGGCCAGCGCGGACTTGGATTTCGTAATTGACGGCCATTTTCGAGCCAGGTCCACGTTAAGTTTGATGAACTGCTGCTGTTCGCCCGGAACGTCTTCTTCTGCATAGATCGCATTGACCGGACACTCGGCAACGCAAACAGCGCAATCAATGCACTCGTCCGGATCGATTGCCAGAAAGTTCGGGCCTTCACGGAAGCAATCTACCGGGCATACATCCACGCAGTCGGTGTAACGGCAGCGGATGCACGATTCGGTAACAACGTGGGTCATAGGGGTCCTATCTGTGAATATTTTTGAAACATATGCCGGCGACGAGTGGGCGCGGGCACCTGTTCAGGTGCTTTAATTGCAAAGCTTTGTATTTTAAGGCAAACCGAGGTGCCTCACAAATGCGCTTTAGATGGTTTTTAAATAAGCTAATGCGTTCACGCGGCGATCTCATGTCGGTGCAGGAGAGGCATATTTCGGTGGCCGGCGACGGATTTTGGTTTTTCAGGAAGACTTAGTGAATATTTTTGGCCGGCGCTTCTCAAATTTACTCACGTCGCCAGAGTCGCTTGGGAAGAGTTGCCGAGGTAGAATCGGGACAATAATCTCGAGGAAATCATGGACACTTCCGCCGCCCGCAAGGCGATATTCAGTCGCATCCGCAAAGCCCAGCAACGCCCCGCCGAGCCGACCGCAGCCGAGCTGGCTGAGGCACAAGCCTATCTGGCATCAAGCAGTCCCGGACCGCGTCCTGAGATTGGCGACGATCTGATCGGACGTTTTCGGCAGCAGGCCGAGCGTACCTCCCAGACCACAGATACGGTGCAGTCGCTGGAGGGCGTGCCCGCCGCTGCTGCTCGTTATCTGAGCGGACTGGGCGCGGCGCCCGCTGCGATTGCATGGGAGACGATGTCCTCTCTGGACTGGCAACAGGCAGGACTGGAGGTCGAGTTTCGGCCGCCCGTGGACAAGGATCTCGTGGGCATCACCGGTTGCTTTTGCGCGATTGCCGAGACAGGCACGTTGATGCTGCTGTCAGGCAGCGAGACTTACGCCTCCGCTGCGCTGCTGCCAGAGACGCATATCGCGGTGATTCCGGTCAGCCGCATCGTTCGTTCGATGGAAGATGCATTTGCACTCGCCAAAAAAGAACGTGGCGAGCTGCCGCGCGCGACCAATTTCATCTCCGGCCCGTCGCGCACGGGAGATATCGAGCAAACGATTGTGCTCGGTGCGCATGGCCCTTACCGCGTACACCTGATTCTCGTGCATAGCATTTGAGCCGCCGCTGACGATGAGCTTACCCCTCCACGGAGCCCTAACAATATGAAGCCCAAGGTGCTGGTTACGCGCGAGACTTTTCCTGAAGTGATTGATTATCTGTCGCAGCATCTCGAGGTCGAGCATAACCAGACTGATGAAGCGTATGACGAAGCCGAGCTGATGCGCCGGCTGCAGGGTAAGGCAGGTGTGTTTGCCAACCCTACGCATCGCTTTGCGGGCGAGCTGTTCTCCGAATGCCCGGACCTCAGGGCTGTGTGCAACATGGCCGTGGGCTACAACAACATCGATGTTCCAGCAGCGACCGCCGCGGGCGTGATGGTGACCAATACCCCCGACGTGCTGAACGAGACCACCGCGGACTTCGGCTGGACGCTGATGATGGCGGCGACAAGACGCGTGAGCGAATCGGAGCATTTTCTGCGTGCCGGGCAGTGGAAGAAATGGCGCTATGATGATTTTCTGAGTGCGGATGTCCACGGGAGCACATTAGGCATTATCGGTATGGGCCGCATTGGGCAGGCAATCGCGCGACGCTCAGTGGGATTCAACATGACGGTTGTTTATCACAATCGCAGCCGTCTCGCGCCCGAGCTCGAGGCAGCGGCGAACAATGCACGGTATCTCGCCATGGATGAACTGCTCCGTACGGCAGATCATGTGATCCTGGTGCTGCCGTATTCGCCGGCATCGCACCATCTGATAGGTGCAAAGCAGTTGGCCATGATGAAGCCCTCCGCGACGCTGGTAAATATCGCGCGCGGCGGCATCGTTGACGATGCTGCACTGATCGCTGCCCTGAAGTCGGGTCAGATCGCCGCCGCGGGCATCGACGTTTTCGAAAATGAGCCGGCGTTCAATCGGGAATTTCTAGCGCTGAAGAATGTCGTTCTCACGCCGCATATTGGCAGTGCATCGGTGGCTACGCGTCGGGCGATGTCTTATCTCACTGCGGATAATCTGATCGCCGCGCTAACCGGTAAGCGACCACCGAATCTGCTGAACCCGGACACATTCAAAACATAATTCAGGAGAGCCGGATGGCCGTCATCACTATCGTGCAGCAACACGTACTGTCCATGGATGATGCGCGGGCCGCCGCGCAGAAAGTCGCCGACCAGATGCAGACCGATTATGAAATGAGCTGGGAGTGGCAGGGTGACGTGCTCGCATTTAAGCGCAGCGGCTTCTCCGGCACGCTGGCGCTTGCTGAAGGTGAGGCCACGCTGGAACTCAGTCTCGGCATCATGCTGAGAGGTTTTGCGAAGAAGATCGAGGAGCAGGTGACGAAGAACATGGCCAAGGTATTTGGCATGGACCTTGATTCTTCGGGCTGATTAGATTTCCAGCAGTTCGACGTCGAAGATCAGTGTTGCATTCGGTGGGATGACACCGCCCGCGCCACGGGCGCCGTAGCCGAGTTCCGCCGGTATCACCAACCGACGCTTGCCGCCAACCTTCATGCCTTGCACGCCCTCATCCCAACCACGGATCACATGGCCGGCGCCCAGAGAAAATTCGAAGGGCTCATCGCGATCCACACTGGAATCGAATTTCTCGCCTTCGCTGCCATCCGGGTTCTGCAGCCAGCCGGTGTAATGGACGCTGACGAAATCCCCAGCGCTGGCTTCGTTGCCTTCGCCGGTCGTCAATTCCTCATAAATTAGCCCGGAGGCCGTGGTGATTTGAGACATGATGACTTCCTTTGTTGAAGAGACCGGCCGATACCGGACGTCGTATGAGCAAGCCCCCGAACTATATCAGTATGTCGCATCTACTTGACCATCCCGCCGAGCGCCGCTGGCTTTTATAATGAGAGCACTCCCTGATGATCATGACACCTCTGTTCAGAACATTCTTTCGCGCATTGCTGTCTCAGATGCATCCACGGATGCTGCTGATGACTGTGCTGCCTTTCTTGCTCGCGCTGGCCTTGTGGGGATTGGCGTTATGGCAGGGTTTGCAACCCATGATCGATCAGCTGCATGCCTGGTTTTCGGATTACGGGCTTTTCCGGCAGAGCGGCGAGATGCTGGATTCCCTGGGATTGTCATCGCTGCGCACTCTGCTGGTGCCGCTGATCGCGATGTGGCTGCTGCTGCCATTCATGATCGTGACGGCGCTACTCCTGATTGGTTTGCTTGTGATGCCCTCCATCGCCAATCATGTTGGCCGTCGTGACTATCCTCAGCTGGAACGCAGGCATGGTGGCTCATTTGCCGGTAGCGTCTGGGTCTCGGTGTCATCATTTATCGTGTTCCTGTTCGCGTGGCTGGTTACGCTTCCACTGAACCTGGTACCGCTGTTCGCATTGATCGTGCAGCCCTTGTTATGGGGCTGGCTGACTTGCCGTGTGATGACCTATGACGCACTGGCCGATTTCGCCGATGAGCAAGAGCTGAACACGATTCGCGCATCACAACGCCTGCCATTGCTGGTGATCGGTGTCGTGACGGGTACTCTCGGCGCAGCGCCCGGTCTGTTGTGGCTGGGTGGCGTGATGTCAGTGATATTGTTCCCTGCGCTGGCTGCAGTGGCGATATGGCTTTATCTGCTGATCTTCATGTTTAGCGGCTTATGGTTCCAGCACTATTGCCTGGATTCGCTGGCGTTCTTGCGCAGCACGCCCATAGCCAGCGTTGATCCTGATCGCATCATTGATACGGAGCTCTCAGGTATTGGTGCATCAGTGGCCCAGGATGACAGGTAAAAAAATCATTATTTCCGAGGGCGAGGTCAACATGGGATTCGGCATCATCATCATCGGCGATGAAATCTTGTCAGGCAAGCGCAGTGACAAGCATCTCGCGAAAATCATCGAATTGTTATCCGAGCGCGGACTATCCCTGTCATGGGCAGAGTATCTGGGCGATGATCCTGCGCGCATCACCGACACTCTGCGCCGCACGATGAAGAGTCCGGATATTGTTTTTTCCTGCGGCGGTATAGGTGCCACCCCAGACGATCATACCCGTCAGTGCGCAGCGGCTGCACTGGGACTGCCGCTGTTGCTTCATCCCGAGGCCAAAGAAAAAATCCAGGAGCGGATCGCTGATATGGCGCAGGAGGCGGGTAAAGAAGTGGACCTCAATGCGCCGGATAATCTGCATCGTCTGAAGATGGGTGAGTTCCCAGTTGGCGCAGAAATCATTCCGAATTCGTTCAACAAAATACCCGGTTTTGCGATGCGCAATGCCAAGGGTGGCGTTCATTATTTTGTGCCAGGTTTTCCAGTCATGGCGGCGCCCATGATGGCCTGGGCGCTCGATACGCACCATGCAGACTTGTTTCACCAAATCGCACACGCAGAAAAATCGGTGATTGTCTACGATGGTATCGAATCGACCCTTACGCCACTGATGGAGGCGCTCGAAGCAGAGTTCGCTGATATTAAGGTGTTCAGCCTGCCTAGCGTTGGCGATGGAAATCGGCGCCGGCATATCGAATTGGGTGTGAAAGGCGATCCCAATACAGTAGAGCAAGCATATACAAAAATGCTCGCGGGTTTGGATGAATTACGGCAGGAATACACGCCAAATTAATCCGGCTTCACTCTGCAGAGCATGACCTCAGCGTGCAGGGGTTTTCATTCTGTCCCGCAGAGTCAGCAGTAACTTGATCGAATAGATGACGATCATCGTCCCGATCAGATCACCGACGAACATCGCGGAGAAACTGGATAAAAAACCCTGGGATACGCCGCGCATCGTGTACCAGATCGCGTGCAGAAATGAGCTGGCGGCTGCGTACAGAACAATCAGCACCGATAGCGAGGCGGGCGTCAGTTTTTCCAATGTCGATGGCAATCCCCGGAAAAGCGCGAAGCGATAGATAAGATAGGGCGCTCCGGCCGAGATGAATGGCACGACAGCGGCGGTGATCGGATCAGGTTGTGTTCCGCGCATAGCCAGGAAAGACGAAGCCAGCAGCAATCCGATGGCACCCTCGCCCCCCAGAAGCAGTGTGTTTAGCAACCTCAGTCCTGCAGGAAGAAATATCCAGTTGGCGCCGGGGTGGACTTCCAGCGCAGAGAAAAGCCACGCATTTATATAAAAGAAACCAGTATACAAAAGCGCAGAGGCGGCAATGGACAGAGCTTGTAGTGTTGAGATCATCGTATGCATCGACCAGAGATATCGGTTGTCAAGCTCTAGGGTACGACGATTAGATACAATACTTTTTTGGCGAGCCACATCGCGTCGAGTATTCGGTTTTACTAGGTTCTGGATCGAGCCGCGACGCTCATTTACCCCCCAAATGGGGGGTCGTTTCAATGCTTGATCAGTCTATCACTTACCGACAGTAAGTAGTCAATGCCCGGGCTGTTCCAGCATGCTTTTGGCTGGGGGGTAGTGGGAGCGCTGAGGAAGCTGGCCGCTTGAGCCGGCTGCGGCCCGCGATTCAGAGCAATGAGGCTTATTTTTTGGCTCCGCCTTGTTTGGAGTGCGCCTCATCCCTTTGCGGGGCTGGTGCGTTCGCTGCCTTCATATGGTGTTCCATGGTCTCGACCGCAATCTTGCTATTGCGTGCGAGCTGAGCGATGCTGGCACTGACGTTGTCCAGCGCAGATTTCATTAGTGATAAGGTGCTTTCGGAGCCGGCTGGGGTGAGTCTTCCCAATTCGTCTATCAAGTTCACGATGTGCTGGCTTGATCGGTTCACTTGATCTTCAGTGACGCGTGTCAGTTCTACCTGAGCGACCGAAGCGATGCTCGCTAGATGGCGGCCATAGGTGAGCGCGATCTCGGCATGTGGCTGAGCCTGGTGGGCGCTGAGACTGAAAAATTCCTGAGGGTCCCTCGCAGTCAGCAGCCGCTGCGTTCCCGCCAGCGATGTTTCAAGGCTGGCTTTGGCAGCGTTCAGGTTCAGGCCGACCATTTTCTGCATGCTGTCGATCAGTGTATCGGCCAGACTGGTTGCGAGGCCCAGCTGTGCTTGTACCTTGTTGCGTGCTGCTGCCGAGATCTGCGCGGTGGGATCGGACATTGTTGCTCCTATGAAGGTTGGGTTGAAAATGCCGTGATTGATGCATGCTTTGATCAGGCGGTTAGATAGAACAATAACTATGCGCCGGGTTCATTGCGATGGCTCATCGCTTGTCGCCATCGGCCGGTTGCCAAGAGCGGTGAAGCTGTCTTGCTGAGGAGCGTGCCCGGCTGGGTTACGATAGCTGTTGCTGCCCCATGTTTTCCTGAGACGAGATTTTGAAAGCTTTTTACAGTGACCGTTTTGTGCTGCCTCTGCCTTCCGGCCATCGGTTCCCGATGCAGAAATACCGGATGTTGCGCGAGGCAGTGGCTGCCTCACTATCCGACGTTGTTTTCGAGGAGGCGCCGACGACCAGTGATGGTGTGCTGGCGCTCGCCCACCACCCGGGTTACATTCAGCGTGTCAGTGGCGGGCTGCTCAGCGAGAGTGAGCAGAAGACGATCGGCTTCCCCTGGTCTCCTGACATGGTGGAGCGATCTCGGCGCTCGGCAGGGGCAACGATTGCTGCATGTCGCGCGGCATTAGAGGGAGGTGTGGGCGTCAACCTTGCTGGCGGCACGCATCACGCGCATGCCGATCGCGGACAGGGATTCTGTGTATTTAATGACGCCGCGATTGCGGCACGATTGATGCAGGCAGAGCGTCGCGTGAGCCGCGTCGCTATCGTCGATCTCGATGTGCATCAGGGTGATGGTACCGCTGCCATTTTGGAAAAAGATGAATCGGTATTTACCTTGTCTATGCACGGTGAACACAACTACCCGTTCGACAAGGCGTGCAGCGACCTTGATGTGGCGTTGCCTGATGGAACAGGAGATAGGGATTACCTGGCTGGTCTGGATTCTGCGCTGTCAGAGATGTTTGCGCGGTTTGCTCCTGAATTGCTGATTTTTCTAGCGGGGGCCGATCCATACGAGGGTGATCGATTGGGTCGCCTGCGTTTATCGATGGCTGGCCTGGCAGCGCGCGACACGATGGTGATGGAGGCGGCTCGTGCGCGTGACCTGCCCGTAGCGATTGCAATGGCAGGCGGCTATGGCCGCGTGATTGAAGAGACGGTCGCCGTCCATTTACAGACAATACGCATCGCCGCTCAGTACTGCCGTGGGATGGAGCTGGCTTGAACGAAACCTATCAGAGCAATACGGCGATGCTGGCCGATGTGCTCGCGCCGATGGTGTTTGTGCTTCTTTGGAGTACCGGCTTCATCGTCGCCAAGTTCGGCTTGCCCTACGCACCACCGCTGACTTTTCTGCTGCTACGTTATTCCTGCGTTCTGGTCATTCTGCTGCCAACACGGCTGTGGCTGCACGCGCCCTGGCCGCAGGGGCAGGTGGGGCATATTGCGATGGCCGGTGTGCTGGTGCAGGCGGGGTATTTGTCGGGTGTCTGGTCGGCGATCAAGCTGGGCATGCCGGCGGGACTGGCAGCGCTGATCGTGGGGTTGCAGCCTGTGTTGACGGGTTTCTCTGCGCGTTGGGTCGGCGAGCGCGTTGGTTTGCGGCAGTGGTTGGGCTTGCTAATGGGTCTGGCCGGCGTTGCGCTGGTCGTCAAGGACAAGCTGACGCTTGATGGTGCTTCCGTGGCGGGCGTGCTGCTGTGCCTGGTGGGTTTGTTTTCAATAACGTTGGGCACGCTGTACCAGAAACGCTTCTGTCCTAAATTCGATCTGCGCTCCGGCGCATTGATCCAATTCGCCGCTGCAGCTGCCGTGACCTTGCCACTGGCCTGGTGGCTTGAAGGGCTGGATCCGAGTCTGCGCACAGTACAATGGACGCCGCAATTCATCGGCGCGCTCAGTTGGTCGGTGCTGGCACTGTCGATAGGCGCTATGTTCCTGCTCTATGCGCTGATCAGAAAAAGTGCAGCGACGCACGTCTCCAGCCTGATGTACCTGACGCCCGCAGTCACGGCACTGATGGCGTGGTGGCTGTTTGATGAAACTTTCACGCTGAGCGGTGCGCTGGGCATCGTGCTCGCAGTCGCAGGCGTGGCTTTCGTGGTCATGAAAAAATGAGAGACACTACAAAAACAAGAGATCATTTCCGCCATTTCCTTCCCATCAGCACCCGATGGTCCGACAACGATGTATACGGTCACGTGAATAACGTTGTTTACTACCAGTGGTTCGACACGGTGGTGAATGAATTCCTGATCGCTCATGGGACGCTGGACATTCATGAAGGCGATGCTATCGGGCTGGTGGTCGAAACGCATTGCAATTATTTTTCGTCGGTCGCATTCCCCGAGCGAGTGACGGCCGGGCTGTGTGTCGCCAAGCTGGGTACATCCAGCGTACGTTATGAGGTAGGCATTTTCCGGGGCGATGATCGCAAAGCCTCTGCGCAGGGACACTTTGTTCATGTCTACGTCGACCGTGTCACCCGGAAACCTACGCCGATATCCGACAAAGCGCGCGCTTTACTGGAAACCATTCTGGTGACGGATGGAGGTGAAGCATGATCACTAGCCCTGAACAGAAAATCGTTGACGAGGCAATTACCTCACGGCGCTCCATACGTGCGTTCCTTCCGACCCCGGTGGCGCGTGCCGATATCGAGGCATTACTCAGTGTGGCTTCGCGTGCGCCCTCAGGCTCCAACACTCAGCCCTGGAAAGTTTATGTACTCACCGGCGAGATACGACAACGGCTCTCTGACGAGATACTGGCGACCTACCTTGATCCTTCCCGATTGTCGGAGCATCAGGAGGAGTATCACTATTACCCGCAGCAGTGGGTGTCGCCTTACGTGGATCGTCGGCGAAAGATTGGCTGGGACTTGTACGCGCTCTTGGGCCTGACTCGAGAGGACAAGGCTGGCATGCAGGCACAGCATGGCCGTAACTACTGTTTTTTCGATGCTCCCGTGGGGCTGATCTTCACGATTGACCGCGTCATGGAGCAGGGCTCTTGGCTGGACTACGGCATGTTCCTGCAGAGCCTGATGATCGCCGCGCGTGCGCGAGGGCTCGATACCTGTCCGCAGGCAGCGTTCACTCAGTTCCATAAGGTGATCGCACGCGTGCTGCAGATACCGGATAGCGAGCAACTGGTGTGCGGCATGGCGCTGGGCTATGCGGACCATAGCAAGATAGAAAACACCCTCAAAACCGAACGCGAACCGGTAGCTGGCTTCGCAACATTCCTGGAGTAATAACAATGAAAAAAATAGCAGTGATTGCGGGAGACGGAATTGGAAAAGAGGTGGTGCCCGAAGGTCTGCGCGTGCTGGATGCTGTCACGCGCAAGTTTGGCGTAGAACTGTCCTATGCTCACTTCGATTTTGCCAGCTGCGACTACTACGCCAAGCACGGGCAGATGATGCCCGATAACTGGAAAGACCAGATTGGCGGTCATGATGCGATCTACTTTGGAGCGGTAGGCTGGCCAGATACCGTACCTGATCATGTGTCGCTGTGGGGTTCATTGCTGAAGTTTCGACGTGAATTTGATCAGTATGTGAACTTGCGCCCCTGCCGACTGATGCCGGGCATCCCGTCGCCATTGGCTAATCGAAAGGCGGGAGATATTGATTTTTATGTGGTGCGCGAGAATACTGAGGGCGAGTACTCGTCGGTCGGTGGTCGCATGTTCGAAGGCACATCCCGCGAGGTCGTGTTTCAAGAGAGTGTGTTCAGCCGAACTGGCGTCGATCGCATTCTCAAGTATGCTTTCGAGCTGGCGTTGCGTCGCCCGAAAAAGCACCTGACGTCCGCCACCAAGTCAAACGGTATCTCGATCACCATGCCCTACTGGGACGAGCGCGTCGCTGAGATGGCCAAGTCATACCCCAGTGTGAAGGTCGACAAGTTTCACATCGATATTTTGTGCGCGCATTTCGTCAAGAATCCCGACTGGTTTGATGTCGTGGTGGCATCGAACCTGTTCGGCGATATCCTCTCTGATCTGGGGCCGGCCTGCACCGGAACGATCGCGATCGCACCCTCTGCGAACATCAATCCGGAGGGGCTGTATCCATCGCTGTTCGAGCCGGTACACGGATCGGCGCCTGACATCGCCGGCAAAGGTTTGGCCAACCCGATTGGACAGATCTGGTGTGGCGCGATGTTGCTAGAACACTTTGGCTATGCAGAGGCTGGTGCGGCGATAGTTCGCGCGATTGAAAAAGTACTCGAAGCCGGGCCGGCCAATGCGCCGTTTACGCCGGACATGGGCGGTAATGCCGCGACCTCCGATCTGGGCAAAGCCATCGCTGGCGCGGTCTGAGCAGCTGACGACCTCGTTCGGCCCAGGATTCTGGGCCGAACCCTCCGCGACTCGCCGTCTCCTTTTTGCGGACTCCCGCCGATTAACGGCACTCGGGGGATCGTGCTGTTCATTATTTCCTGTAAGAAAATTGCTTACGGTCTAATGTTGACAAAAAACAATTTGCGATGATAATCCCGTTTAATTGACGTTTATAAGCCTTTAATTCCCTTGCGGTTTTTCGGCATTTTGCTAGACTGCAAGTCCATTTTTGGCATCAAAGCACGGAGTCAGGATGCGCAGTTTTATTCTCAGGGCGGGCATGCTTGCGCTCGCGGGGGTGATTTTTTCGCCTGTTGCGGTCAGCGCGACCAGCCCCAGATACGACAAGCAAAGCAGGCAGGTCGTTGGCAAAAAAGTAGTTCAGAGTGCGGCTAAGCGTGTGGCCTCGGGTCGCAAGCCACAAATTGTGCACGCGAACTTGAGTACCAACGGCAAGCGCAAGGGTGCATACCAGCGCGTCGCCTATGCATCCGCACTCGCGGGCGTTCCGCCCATGCTCACGGCCGGGGACCTCGCCGGTCTCAGCTTGACGCGCGATCCGCTTGATCTCAACTCGAACGCGGCGCTCGTGCTTGACCACACCACGAGTGAGGTGCTGTTCGAGAAGAACGCCGAGATTTCTCTGCCCATCGCGTCGATCACCAAGCTAATGACCAGCCTAGTAGTAGTGGAGGCTAATCAGGATCTGGACGAGATTCTCAGTGTTACTGAGGAGGACGTCGATCGTGAAAAATTCAGCCATTCGCGTCTACGCGTCGGTTCGCAGTTATCGCGCGCAAACATGCTTCATATTGCGTTGATGAGCTCTGAGAATCGTGCCGCGTCTGCCCTTGGACGTCATTATCCCGGCGGCATTCAAGCTTTTGTCAACGCAATGAACGCCAAAGCCCGAGAGTTGGATATGACCAACACTCGGTTTTCCGATTCGACCGGGTTATCCAGTTCAAATGTTTCGAGCGCACGCGACCTCGCCAAGCTGGTGATGGCCGCTTATCACCATCCGTTGATTCGGCAGTACTCGACCGATAGCCGTTACGTGGTCGATCCAGGTGGTCGCATGCTGCAATATCGTAATTCGAACGGCTTGATCGAGAACCCCGACTGGGAGATTGGTCTGCAAAAAACAGGCTACATTTCTGAAGCGGGTCGTTGCCTTGTGATGCAGGTTCATGTGTCCGGCCGTCCGATAGTGATGATCTTCCTTGATTCCAAGAGCAAGCAGTCACGTCTCGCCGATGCTGGTCGCATTCGCAAGTGGCTGGAAAATCGCGGCGCTTCCGCATCGTCAGAGCGTTCGGCCAAACGTAGCTGACCGAGCAGTGGTGGGTGTCTTAGGCCCGATGTCATTAAACGCGGACTCTATAGTCCGCGTTTTTTATTGTAATTCCCGTTTACAGGTCGTCTTTCGTTAAAACATATTCTGGTCTCGTGATCTGGATACGACAGTCTGCGTTCATCAGTCTGCGATTGAACCCATCAGTGCGGTTGCGCTCTCCATCACTCACGAAATATCCCTTCAATTGAGTCACTCTCCGCGCATCTGCAACAGGTGGAGCGCGCCGTGTCGGATGACTACGATAGTCCATGGAAAGAAGCGATCGAGCGGTA
>Ga0315902_10007239_pt1 | contig 15209 bp, 13 predicted proteins | sample LakEriMetagenome_9_FD_203523 | JGI IMG/M metagenome (GOLD analysis project Ga0315902, IMG submission 203523) | Freshwater fungal communities from buoy surface, Lake Erie, Ohio, United States - Buoy 12 MA117 | ecosystem: Environmental > Aquatic > Freshwater > Lake > Lake biofilm | place: USA... | reverse complement strand
AGGGATGAAAAGCTGAGTAAACTGTTTTCTGAAAGATTGGTAGCAATTGCAACCGAACAATATATTCAATCCAAAACCCGTGTGAAATTGACCAATGTTTTAAATCTGCAACGAAGAGCGGATAGTTTGTTGCAGATTCTGAATGCCAGGACAGCAGGTGCAGCAGTCATCCAGCAAGGGCTGATAGATGCCAACCCGGCATTGCGGACAGCTCCCGTTCAGGCAGAGATCAGTGCAAGGGATAAAATGATTGCCTCAACCATTTTTGCCGAAGTTGTCAAAAACCTGGAAATCGCGAAAACACTGCTGAATCAGGAAACACCGGTCATACAAATGGTTGATTCAAGCAGTTTGCCTCTGACTATTGAAAAATTCGGAAAATTAAAGGGTCTATTGGCAGGTCTTATTGCCGGATTTTTCCTCACCTCTGTGCTTCTCCTAATGAGAAAATGGTTTTCATCGCTGAAGGCCGGTAATTAATTGAAGATGTCTGAACAATTACAAAATTATTTCGTCCACCCAACAGCTGTAGTGGATGATGGTGCAGTGATCAGCATGGGATGTAAAATATGGCACTTTAGTCATATCATGTCTGGAGCCGTTCTGGGGGAGTCTTGCAATATTGGACAAAACGTAGTGGTATCCCCGGGTGTTGTACTCGGTAAAAACGTGAAAGTCCAAAACAATGTAAGCATCTACACCGGTGTCAATTGCGATGATGATGTGTTTCTTGGACCATCATGTGTTTTCACCAATGTGATCAATCCAAGAAGTGCCATCAACCGCAGATCGGAATATGCCCAAACCCATGTGGGGAAGGGCGCAACCATAGGAGCAAATGCAACCATTGTCTGTGGCAATGATATTGGCGCATATGCCTTTATCGGTGCCGGGGCAGTTGTAACCCGATATGTACCTGATTTTGCATTGGTAGTGGGTAACCCTGCCCGCCAAACGGGATGGATGAGTGTTGCCGGACATAAGCTGGCTTTTGATAAAAACGGAATTGGTGTTTGCCCTGAAACAGGACAGCAATACATCTTGAAGGATTCTGTTGTTAAACTTGTAGCACAATGAAAAAAATCAAATTTGCTGTTGTAGGATGTGGACATATCGGTAAAAGACATGCTGAAATGATATGTCGAAATCCAGAGGCTGAGTTGGTTGCCTTGGTTGATGTGTTACCGGTTGAAAAACTTCGTGTTCATGAATTTGGTGTTCCTGTCTATCAAACAATAGAAGATCTGTTTGCGGCTCAATCTGATATTGACGTTGTGAATATCGCAACACCCAATGGCTTACATGCAGAACATGCGATCAAAGTATTGGATGCCAGAAAACATGTGGTTATAGAAAAGCCAATAGCCCTTAGCAAGAATGACGCAGAGCGGATCATCTATAAATCCCTTCAAGTACACAGGAATGTATTTGGCGTGATGCAAAATCGATACTCACCTCCCTCTGAATGGATCAAGAAGCTTATTGATGATGGATTATTAGGGAAGATTTACATTGTTCAATTGAATTGCTACTGGAATAGAGATGAACGATATTATATCAAAGACAGTTGGCACGGTTCAAAAGAGTTGGATGGGGGTACACTTTTTACGCAATTCTCTCATTTCGTTGATATTTTGTATTGGCTGTTTGGTGATATTGACAATATCAAGAGTCGCTTTTTTGATTTCAATCATGCTGCTTTAACTGATTTTGAGGATTCAGGATTCGTCAGTTTTGATTTTGTGAATGGTGGAAGCGGTGTGTTGAACTTTTCGACTGCCCTTTGGGATAAAAACCTGGAGAGTAGCATGACCATCATCGGGGAAAATGGCGCCATAAAAATAGGCGGTCAGTACATGGATAAAGTTGAGTATTGTCATATCAAGAATTATACAATGCCCGAATTGGCCCCAACCAATCCGGGAAATGATTATGGCGCCTATAAAGGCTCAGCACAAAATCATAACTATGTTATCAATAATGTAGTGGATGTGCTCAATCAACGTGCTACGATCACAACAAATGCCTTGGAAGGCCTCAAGGTTGTAGAGATCATCGAAAGGATCTACGCCAGCCAGCAAAAATGAATTTACTTCTCCAAAAAATTCGCTCCCAGTTTACTTCGGAAAACGAAAGAACCAGCCTGGTGAAGAAAAATATTTTCTTCTCCATGCTCCTGAGTGGAGTGAATATATTATCGGGTTTGCTGCTTGTTCCTGTATCACTTGAAATATTGGGACAAGAGCAATATGGTGTATGGCTTACGATTGCTTCTCTGATGATGTGGCTGGATTTCTTTGATGTAGGGATAGGCAATGGTCTCAGAAATAAATTGGGTATTGCCATAGCAAATGAAGAAAATGCCTTAGCCAGGAAATATGTTTCCACTACATACACATCCGTTTTTTTCATTTCAGTTTTTATTTTTTTACTGGCAGTATTACTCTCCGGAATTGTTTCTTGGGGAAGATTGCTAAATACTTCTGCTGCCTCCGCAGATGAATTATCGTTTTTGTTTTTGTTCCTGATTGGTTTTTTCTCTTTAAAATTATTACTGAGATTAATTACAAGTATCCTATTCGCTTTTCAGATGTCAGCCTGGTGTGATTTTATCAATACCTCAGGCAAATTGACCAATCTATTGTTGCTGATACTTCTTTCTAAAACGGGAACGACTGGATTGGTTTCTGTTGGACTGGTTTTTGGATTCAGTTCTGTTGTATTTCACCTGATTTTTTCGTTTTTTTTCTTCAAAGGGAAATTTGCATTTATTGCCCCATCTTTCAAACATGTCGACTTTTCACTCTTAAGAAGTCTAATGGGACTGGGAGGTAAATTTTTTATACTTCAACTTTCGGTTGTTCTTTTATACTCGAGTAATAATTTTATCATTTCACACCTGTTTTCGCCTGCAGAAGTTGCACCCTATTATGTAAGCCAAAGTTATTTTGGGGTGATCACCATGTTTTTTACCATCATTGTACAGCCTTTCTGGTCGGCTTCAACGGATGCCATGGCGAGGCAAGATCAATTGTGGATAAGCCGGGCTGTACAGAAATTATTATTGATCTGGCTTTTGGTTTTAACGGGTATAATTATCATGGTTTTGTTGTCTTCTACAGTATATAAGATCTGGTTAAAGGGTGAATTGCTGGTTCCAATGAAGTTGACAATATGGATGGCCATTTTTACTGCTGTCCAAACCCTCTCAGCAGTTTTTGTAAACTTCATCAATGGCTCCGGGAAAATATTTGTGCAGATGGTGTATAGTATTGTTGGCGCATTTGTAAATATTCTATGTTCCTTTCTTTTAGTACGGAAGTTTAATTTAGGTCCCGAGGCAATAACCATTTCATTGGTCATTTATCAGTCAGTAGGTCTTGCAGTGGTCTACTATCAATTTCGCAAAATACTTTCTGGGACAATAAGCGGAATTTGGGAATGGTAAATATGATAATTAAATCTTCAACATGCGATTACTGAAAAAAATAATAAAGAAATTAAGTTATCATCTTTCAAAGAAAGGAATTGAACTTTTTTTTATATCAAAAAAAGATCCGGGATCCGTATTTGTTACAAATATATTGGGTAAACCATTGATAGCAAATGATCCTATGTCTTTTTTAGGACAATACAGAGATATTGTTGAAAGAAATGAATATAATTTTTATTCTGAAAATGTAAGTCCATATATTATCGACTGTGGTTCAAATATTGGATTAAGCATTATTCAGCATAAAAAGAATCATCCTCTCGCAAAAGTTGTAGGATTTGAAGCTGATCCTGAAATTTTTGGTTTGTTAAAAAAAAATATAAACTCATTCGATATTCATGATGTGTCTATTGAGCAAGCAGCAATTTGGATTCATGATGGCGAGCTTGAATTTTATCAAAACGGTGGTTCAGTTGGAAATATTACAGGAAACGAATCAAGCAAATCAGTTAAAGTTAAGTCTATTGATCTCAGAGAATTTTTGAATGTTCAAGTCGACCTTTTAAAAATAGACATAGAAGGGGGGGAGACGATTCTTCTAAATCATGTGAAGGACCTACTGCATAATGTCCGTAATATATTTGTTGAATTTCATTCACCTGTTGGGGAGCTCCAAACTCTTGATTCAATTTTAGCAATTCTAAGCTCGGCTGGCTTTCGTTATTACATTGAGTCTGCAGATGTTTTTTCTGATCAGCCATTCTTATCAAGAAACCACTTATGCGGATTTGATAATTTAATCACAATTTGGGCATACAGGTAATCAGTCAATCAATCTTTGAAAATTAAAATATTACACATAAGTTCTTATGATCGTGGCGGAGCAGCAGTTTCCTCTATGCGCGTCCACAAGGGTTTATTAAATGCGGGTGTTGATTCTTCATTCTTATATGGACAAGGAAATAATTGTGCAGATGGTAGTTATTCTATCTCTCGCTTCAATAATTTGATTCATAAATTCGGAAGGCGAATAAGTAAATTGAAGTTTAAATATGGTGGTTATTCTTTGAAAGGATTTTATAGTTTTCTGCCTCCACATATTCACATAAAATCGCAAATAGAAAAGCATAATCCTGATCTGGTTCATTTGCATTGGGTTTCCGATCTTCTTCATCCTGCTCTATTAAGTGACATAAAGAAGCCAATCATTTGGTCCCTCCATGATTTAAATCCATTGACAGGCGGATGTCATTATACTTCATCTTGTAATTTATTTCAGATTGAATGTCATGCTTGCCCAGCTTTGGGTTCAGTTAGATGTGACGACATAAGCAGATACCAGTTTCTAAAAAAAGCGAATGCTTATAAGTCCGTGAAAATAAATTTTGTGGGATCCAGTAAATGGATAACCTCTACCGGTATGAGCTCTGTGCTGGGAGGTGGCCATTGTTTCCATCATTTGCCTACACCTATAGATACTGTTGCCTTTTCTCCAATTACAAAACAGGCTGCCCGTTTAAAATTAGGCATATCCACCAATAAAAAGATCATTCTCTTTGGTGCCGATCGGGCAATGACTGATCCCAGAAAAGGTTTTCATCTTCTTTTAGAGGCATTACAGGTTTTTAATGGGGATAAAAATCAATATAAAATGTTGATTGTGGGTGATGATTTAAAGAGCGATTCCATAGAAGGCTTTGAGGCACATTCAATTGGAATAGTAAAAGATGAATCTCTCATGCATGCTTTGTTTTGTTCTGCAGATCTTTTTGTAGCACCTTCTGTTGAGGAAAATCTTTCTAATATGATCATGGAGTCTATTGCTTGTGGAACACCTGTACTGGCATTTAATATAGGCGGTAATCCTGACATGATTGATCATTTGAGTAATGGATATTTGGTTAATGAAGTATCCGGTAAGGCCCTTTCAGATGGCCTTTTCAATTTTTTTGGTGCAGAAAATTTGGGAGTTGACTTTTCCGGCAACGCTAGGAAAAAGGCAGTTGAATGTTTTGATAATTCCGTCGTAATTCCACAGTATCTGGATTTATACAAACAAATATTGAATGGCAGAGACAGCGCCTGAGTATTTGAGCCTTTCAGACACAAATATTGAATCGACTCCATTGATGGAGCGATTAAAAGATCATTTGATCCTGTTCATGGCCATTGCATTGACAGGCATGGAATATTTCTTTCATTTCAAACAGTTCCTGGTCCTCTTTTTTCTGATCATTGCTTTTTTATTTTTCAAAAAGAGAAAATCGCTGAATAAAAAAGCATTGCTGATCATTGGAGTTTTCCTCATGCTTGAGCTGCTTCAAGGATCTTTATATTACTTTTCACTTGATACCTTCCTAGCTACCGTGATAAGATTTTTTCTTGCCTACATGGTTGTTGTTTTGTTGGGAAGATCCATGATCAGTATTTATATTCAAATCCTCTATTTTTTTGCGCTAATTAGTTTGGTTATATATCCGACAATCTTCATTCCGGGGGTGGCAGACCTCTACACTAATTTTATTTCAAAGCCTTTCTTCCCTCTCTTTGATACCTCACACCTGTCGCCGAATGAGCCCTATATGCCCAATATGATCATTTACAATTTTAATCCTACTGTAATGTATCCGCCTGAAATCAGGAATTCAGGACCATTTTGGGAACCTGGCGCATACTCTATTTTTCTCCTTCTTGCCTTTATCTTTAATACAGTTGAAGGTAGTCCCATATCCTCCAAAAAGAATCTTGTATTCATTCTTGCCATTTTTACAACGATATCGACTGCTGGAATCTTAGCGCTATTCGTATACCTGATCGGATTGATTTTATTCAAAGGAAGAGTAACCGGACTAAAATTGATAGTTTTTGTAATGATGTCGGTTATTGGAGTCACTCTCTTTTTTAGCTTGCCATTCTTATATGAAAAAATAGTTGAAAATATAACTTTGGCACCTGAAACAACAGGTTCTAGATTCGGGTCGGCTTTGGCAGATATCTACTATATATCTGAAAATCCTTTTATTGGCTATGGAAGACTTACTGAAAACATATTTGGTGTAAATGCTGCATGGTCGCAGGAAATGCATAGAAATAATGGGGTGACAGATGTTTTTGTTAGACTGGGATTGATAGTTGGTTTATTTTATTTTTTCATACTGTTTAATTCTATACATAAGTTTGTTAAATACCATCAGCAACCCAATAGAATGACGACATTGATAGTTGTTACTATCTTGTTGATAGGGTTTAGTCAGCTTGCATTTAATAGGATCATCTTTCTGAGTATGATTTTTTTATTCATTCCCTTTGGTCAAAAGGAAGAATCACCTGAATACAATCCCTCATTGCAAAGTTCGTCTTGAATCTTCATATGGATCAATCACCCGCCGTTTATATTTGCATTCCCGTCCACAATGACGTAGAGCTGACTTTGAAATGTCTCATGAGCATTTCACGTCAGACCTATCAAAATTATACGGTGGTTTTAGTTGATGATGGTTCAACAGATCAAACAGAGGAAAGGGTAAAAAAAGAATTTCCTAAAACTGTCGTGCTCAAAGGGGATGGCAACCTGTGGTGGAGCGGTGCAACAGCCCTGGCAGTTTCATATGCTTTGAAAAACGCAGCACCTGAAGATTGTATCTATACCTTGAATAACGATACAGAATTAATGGAAAATACCCTCGAGAAACTGGTTGAGGCTCACCGTAATCATCCTAAAGCTCTGATAGGCACCTTGAATGTGGTTTTTGAAGATAAAGAGACGATTGAACTTTCCGCTTTTTCCAGACAGATGGGTTGGCCGATGAAAGACAGAATGAAAAAACTGACACTTACTCAAGATAGTCTGCCACATCATAAAGATGTGCTTGAAGTTTACGCACTCTCTGGAAAGGGCGTGCTTGTCCCAGTTTCTGTATTTGAAGCTATAGGCAATTACAATGCTACAGATCTGCCTCACTATCACGCCGATACGGAATTCACCATCAGGGCATATCGTGCAGGCTTCAAGATTTTGCTGAGTACAAAAGCAAGACTTTACTCGCATCACAAACGGACAGGTATTGGCACTCGTGCTACCCAAACCACATTCCATACTTTTTTGGAAAGTTTCAGGACCTTGAGGTCGCCGCATCATTTATCCAGCCTTACCAATTTCAATAAAATTATCCATGGCAAGTGGTATCAATTTTACCTGATGATGGATCTTTTTTTTATTACAGGTGGATTTCTAAAAAGAACCATTGCCTCACCGTTCAAATGAATCGCAAGTTACTTTTCATTCATTATGCCATTATTGATAAAGAAGGTTTTGGGCGCACATTCATGTTCGCTCGGGAAATGGCAAAAATGGGACATCAGGTTACCTTCCTCACAACACTGCCATCCAGCAGATTTGCATGGCCATACCATACAGAAACCAGGGATAATGTAAAGTTGTTGGCTTTCCCGGATATCTTGCCTGATAATTTCAGGAGGACTGGTTTTGTTTTTTTTTCTGCCCTTCTGAAATTGGTATATCTGATTGGCAATCACAATTTCGATCTGGTTCATTCAGATACGGGACACAGGCCTTCTGCTGCCATTCCATCGGTTTTTTGTCAGTTAGTCTACCGCATTCCACATGTAACCGAATGGTGGGATGATTTTGGCAGGGGAGGTCAGTTTGATGATAAATCCTTTTTTAAGAAGCTGACCCATGGTTTTTATGATCTTTATTTTCAAAAGCCCTTCATTAAACTTTCGAGCCATACAGTAGTCTTATCCCATTACTTGAAAGCAAAAGCTATGCAGTGGGGGGTGCCGGAAAATAAGATTACAATATTACACGGAGGAGCTGATGACCTCAAGATCCCCTTTTCTCCAAATAGTTCCGCTGCAAAATCTAAAAAAGGAATACCTCCTGACACCTTCACTTTCGGGTTTATCGGCATGAATAGCGGGGAACTTAGGGATATCCTACCCTTTATTGAGGCAGTTGTCAGACTAAAGGATAGATTTCCGATTAATTGGTTCACAACTGGGGGTACCTTATCCCCTGAGTTTAAAAAACAGTATGGTATAGGGACCGAACTGCATGAATTTGGGTGGCAATCCTATGATGATTACGCAGTGTCTTTGTCAGCTGCCGATGCCTTTATTTTGATTCAACAAGATACCAATGGAAATCTTGCTCGATGGCCCAATAAACTGGGGGATTACCTGGCCGCAGGCCGTCTCGTACTCTGTAATCCAGTAGGTGATATGGCTGAATTGATGACTGCACACCCGAAAGCCTTTGTAAGAACTGAAAACAATACTGAATCCATCATGAGTCAAATTGAATGGATGATGGATAATAAAGAAGAATTAGTTGGACAAAGATCATCCATTCGTTATATCTCAGAAACCAAATATTCATGGAAATCCAAATCAAGTGAACTGCTTGATATTTACACAAAACTGATTGATCGTGAAAATTAACAAGAGAATATGGGGAGCCATCAAAAAACCTCAAAAAGCCCTTCGATACATGGAGCTTTTCATCAAGACCCGAATTTCAAAAAAGAAAAAAGTCCTGGTGATGATTGGGGTGGACAGCAGCGGTGAGTTGGATATATTGCATCCCGGTTACGAAAATTGCTATTGCTTCGAAGCCAATCCGGATCGGTTCAATAAATTGGTAGCAAAATATAAGTCCAATACCAATATCCATCTCTTTAATGTAGCCGTTGCAGATTACGACGGAGAAATTGAATTCAATATCAGTAAGAATAACAATGGTGCTTCCTCCAGTGTTGGCAATTTTAATCAGGAATGGCTAAAGGAAATTGATGAAGAGGATGTTGTAATGGTAGATACCATAAAGGTCCCCTGTATCAATCTGCTTAATTTTTTTATCAAAAATAATATCAACTGGATCGACGACTATGTAAGTGATATCCAGGGAATGGATTTTCATGTTCTCCACACACTTGAACCCCTTATCACTGAAAGAAAGATCGGAACGATTCGTTGTGAAGTAACAAAAGATGAATATAGAAATGTATACTACGATCTACCCGACAATTCGTTTTCAACCTACCAGGAACTGTTGAAAAAAAACTATGTTCTGATAGCACAGGGCACCGGCATATTGAAGGATCATGTTTTTGATCCAATTCCTGAAAAATGCTGGGAAATGGATTGTAAATGGATGTTGAATTAAATTATTTAAACACGCTTCTCATATGTACATGTACGATTTCTACGGTTTGAATATCTCCGTCTTCAGTGAAAAAGAACTGGATCAGCAAATTGAGGCTGATCTTTCCGGTAATCAGGTCAAAACCTATTTTGGTTATTCCATGGGCTATCTGCCCTTGTTTAAGAAGAATCCAGAGCTCTATACCTGTGCAAATGGGTATGATCTGATGGTTACCGATGGCAGGCTTTTTTATCTTTTTGCAAAGCTGTTCGGGGCTCCACTGGATTTTGATATTTCAATCCCCTTTCTGTCCAGAAAATTAATGAAGATCGCCAACACGCGAGGCGCATCCATGATGGTTGTTGGGTCATTACCCGATATCAATAGAAAAGCAACTGAGCATTTAAGAGAAAACTATCCTCATGCAATTGTATACGATGGTGAAGATGGCGGTAAGTTCACCAGGGAAGATCAGCTTAAAACAATCGAGCATATCAATTCCCATTGCCCTGATATTTTATTTTTGGGAGTTTCCTCACCCAAGAAAGAATTGTTTGCAACTGAATGGAAAGATAAACTGAAAGTGAAAATCATTGTTCCCTTTGGAGGTATGATCGATGGCCTGGGCGGTAAGGTTTGGCTTACGCCACCATTGCTTAAAAAAATGGGATTGGCTACCTTCGTTAGAGTAGTACAAGAGCCAAGACGACTATTATGGCCCAACATATTGACTGTTTTTTATGTTTTCGTATTATTGATACCAACTGCAATTATTCAGATACTACTCCTTAAAAATAAAAACTATTTTATCCCTGCCTTATCTGGGATAAAAAAACACTAATTCCTGATGTGTGGAATCTATGGATTGATTTTGAGAAGTGATTCTCAAAAAAAACACCCCTTTATACGTAAGTCACTCCTTGAGTTAGCAAGGGAAAGTGAATCAAGAGGAAAAGATTCTTCTGGATTTGCTCTTCGAGATCCATTAACCAAACAGATTAGGGTTATCAAGGGAGATATTGCGGCTACTCAGCTTGTTAACCAGCCATCTTTTGTAGACATGCTCAGTCATGGTCTTGATGCATATAAAAAGGGAATGGGATTCTGTGGATTTGGTCACGCACGACTGGTGACTAATGGAACACAGTTGCATGCTGAAAACAACCAGCCTGTAATCAAGGATAATATTGTCATGATCCACAATGGGATCATTGTAAACCATGATGCAATCTGGGAGAAGTTTCCGCAGATTAAAAGAGAATACACCATCGATACGGAAGTCATCCCCGCACTGTTGCGGCATTTTCTTGATCAGGGATTTTCATTGTCCACATCGATGAAAAGAACCGCTGCTGAATTGCAAGGCACCTTCTCCATTGCAGCACTGCTGGCCGACCAAAATAAATTTCTTTTTGCCACCAACAATGGCTCTTTTTATTATCTAACCGACCATCAGCAATTCTTTGTTTTTGCTTCTGAAGAATCACATCTGAAAAAACAACTGCATGCCAACCGATGGGGTTCTGTAGCCAACGATCTAACTATACAACACCTGCAATCGGGTACGGGGATAACATTGGATCTGGATGAAATGAAGTCGACCCTTTTCACCCTCGATCCTGAAGAAAAAACAGATGCTCTTGATTCTCATTGCACCTCATTTGAAATAAGGCTGGATACCATTGAAAATACCAGCAATCGAAAGGATGTTGTCATTGACCCCGCCAAGTTTATCAATAGGAAAAAAGAGCAGTCACTTTTTCAGTTGCTTGAAAACAATCAGGAAAAAATTGCATCTCTGAAACGTTGCACCAAATGCATATTGCCCGAAACCTTCCCCTTTATCTCTTTTGATACTGCCGGTATCTGCAATTATTGCCGGAACTATATCGTAAAAGATAGAAGGTCAAAAGAAGCGGCTTTTCTGGAGTTTTTAAACTCACAAAAAAGAAAAGATGGTAAAATGGATTGTATCGTTCCCTTCAGTGGCGGAAGAGACAGTACCTATGCCATGCATTACCTGGTCAATGTTGCTGGTATGCGTCCCTTAGCATATACCTATGATTGGGGCATGGTAACAGATCTGGCCAGAAGAAATATTGCCAGGGTCTGCGGAAAGCATGGCATAGAACATGTGATCGTTGCAGCAGATATCTGGAAAAAACGAGCTTATATCCGGAAGAATATCATCGCCTGGCTCAAAAGGCCTGAACTGGGGATGATTCCCTTGTTCATGTCGGGCGATAAATCCTTCCATTTTTATCTCAGAAAACTGCAAAAACAGACAGGAATAGATTTAAATATATGGGGAGAAAATTATCTGGAGAAAACTGATTTCAAAACCGGATTTGGCGGTGTGAAGCCTGAGTTTGATAAAAAAACCATATACTCTTTATCACTTTCAAACTCCCTCCAACTGGCTTGCTATCTGTCAGCCTCAATGATCAAGAACCCTGCTTATTTCAATGACTCACTCTTTGATAACCTCAAGGCACAGTTCAGCCGGTTTTTTCAAAAAAAGGTCGCATATTATAATTTTTACGACTTCCATGTCTGGGATGAAAAGACAATAGTGGATACCATCGTTTCTGAATACGACTGGGAGTTTGCTGTGGATACCGACAGCTCCTGGCGAATAGGCGATGGCACGTCTGCATTTTACAACTATATCTACCAGACCGTGGCGGGTTTCTCTGAAAACGATACTTTCAGAAGTAACCAAATCAGAGAAGGGATGATCACAAGGGAACAAGCCCTTGCCTTGGTCAACAAAGAAAACAATCCGAGGTATGAAACCTTGAGATGGTATCTTGAAATTGTAGATCTTGACTTTACTGAAGTCATCACGAAAATAAATGCTATTCCGAAATTGTATCATTGATCAACAGATCAATCGTCTCTGATTTGAAATTCAATTTTTTTCTTTTACTGATACTAAACCTGCTCGTCTCTTCAGCAAGAGTTATGGGTCAGCAAAATTCCTTTTATTACACCCAACCGCAGTATCGATCATACCTGTCCTATCTGGTCCTCAGCGGAAATATCGATCCTCGCTTTTCGCTTGTTCAGCCATTTCATGCCGACGAACTGGTTCGGGAATTCAAGAAAAACGATCAGCTGAAAACCAAGCTGGATAAGAACATCATCAAAGACCTGGAAACACTATGCCTCCGGGATACCACCACTGATAAATGGATCACAGATGCCCGGACCGAACTGAAATCTTCCAAAGAAGCATACTGGAATTTGTCATTGGGATCCGGATATCAGCATCGGGACTTCAAAATCCGCTATCAGTTGACAATAGATCCTTCCTATGAAAGAGATTCCCTGTATTTCGGGACGACAGGTAAATTGGGTAAATCCAATATCAGCCGGGCAAATGAAGCCTATATAGAATGGTCTCCCGGTAACCATCGCCTCTTCATGGGTAGGATGAATAGAAATCTTGGAATCATCAATGATAATGGCCTGTTGATCTCATCCAACCCATTGTCATACGACCAGCTGAATTATATCTACCGGAATGATCGCATGCAATTCATGACCCTGTTCACCCGCTTGAATGATCAAATGTCATACGACATCAGGAGCATACCCGTCGATACTTTTCTGGCCACCCGTTTCATGAGCCTCCACCGACTGGATGTCCGGCTGAATAAAAAAATGACAATTGCCTTTACTGAATCGATCATCTTCGGCGGAAGGGATAAATTCCCTCAACTGAAATACCTGAACCCGGCCAATATCTTTTTCTTCTCCAAGATGAATGATCGAAAGGCAGATATTGATGGATCAGCCAACTCATTCCTTACAATGGAATTCCAATACAAGGCGAGTCGCAAGCTAACCCTCTACTCCCAATTCCTGCTGGATGATATGGACTTCACTAAATCACTGCGTGAAAAATTCCCTGATAGGATTGGCTTGCAATCACAAGCTATCCTGACCGATCTTATTCCGAGATCCATGTTGTCGTTTAAATTCAATCATATCAGCAACTGGACCTACAATTCATTTTACACCTGGGGTAATGCCACTTTCTATGGGAAGAGTTTGGGCTTCCCAACACATGGATCGCAGGAGATTGAAATGGATTTCAAGTCATTCGCAAAAGCACCTTTCATTTTTGAAGCTGCTGCAGGTGCAGGACGATTCAGAAAACAGGAATTGGATAAACCCTTTCCGGGAACCAAATCAGATTTTCCAATTGGACAAGAAGAAAAGTTCCTGAAATACAAACTGTCCTTATCCTGGATTCCCAACAGAAACATGACTGCCGGTTTGCAGATAGAACAACGCTTCATTGAAAACCATCAAAACATAATTTTCAAAAAGTTAAACTTGTTAACAATAAGCGGAAATATCCAAATCTTTGGGATATTTGACATGCTAAAGAAATGACTTCCTTTTACAAAAGTCATTACCTGTGATGAGCACTGACAAAACGCCAACATGACAACCATCACCCACGAGCAGAGCGTCAGACACACGGTCACCAACCCCAATGGCTTCCATCACGTTTCCCAAATACGTTTGAATGATACGCCATACCCCAACCGCTACCTTTCCAATATCAACCAATCACTTGAGATAGGAGATAAGGTTCTTGTTTTCTTTGAGTCAAAGGATTCAAGGAAAAAGCGGATACTGAATAAATACCCCAGCTTCATCAGCATACCCTATTATTTGCTGGACTTCATCCTGAAAAGGGTATTCCCCAAGTTGAAATTGACTTATGGCATCACCCAATGGCTGACCAAAGGTCGCAACAAGGTGATCTCCCTGCCCGAATGCCTAGGCCGTCTCCATGCCATGGGTTTTACCATAGTGGACCAATACGACCAAGGATATCATACCTACATTGAAGCCAAAAAATCCAGTGAACCACTGGCCGATCCAAACAAAGAAACATATGGTGTCTACATCAGATTGAACAGGATCGGTAAAAACGGGAAAATCATCAAGGTGCTGAAACTAAGAACCATGCATCCTTTTTCAGAATTCATACAAGGCTATGTTTTCGATAAAAACGCATTGGCAAAAGGCGGTAAACTGAAAGATGATTTCCGGATAACCAGCTGGGGAAAAATTCTCCGGAAATTCTGGATTGATGAACTGCCCATGATGTCCAACCTGTTCAAAGGAGAAATGAAACTGGTAGGCATCAGGCCATTGAGCCCACATTTTTTTAGCCTTTACCCGGCTGATGTGCAGATGTTGAGGGTGCAGGTAACACCGGGACTGATCCCTCCCTTTTATGCGGATATGCCCAATACCCTGGAAGAAATCGTAGAGTCAGAAAGACGTTATATACAAGCAAGCCTGAAATCTCCATTCAAAACTGATTTCATCTACTTTTGTAAAGCCATGCGGAACATCCTATTCCGCAAGGCACGCAGCAAGTGACAAACCCCATCCGAATACACCGACTTCTTTTCATGCTTTTCATCTGCCATCAGGTGAATGGTTATGCCCAACCCATTGTAGTCAATGGCATCCAGGAACAAATAGCAAGGGAAAGGCAATTGCTAGGCCAATGGTCCCTGAACCATTCCTTCTCCGTCAGACCCCTCAAGGCCAGTCCCGATCTCCCTATCTCCGATAGCT
>Ga0315902_10007238_pt1 | contig 15209 bp, 17 predicted proteins | sample LakEriMetagenome_9_FD_203523 | JGI IMG/M metagenome (GOLD analysis project Ga0315902, IMG submission 203523) | Freshwater fungal communities from buoy surface, Lake Erie, Ohio, United States - Buoy 12 MA117 | ecosystem: Environmental > Aquatic > Freshwater > Lake > Lake biofilm | place: USA... | reverse complement strand
CTCGCTTCAATGCATTTTCTGACAAACACAGAATTCTGGGCGTACTTTTCTTCTGAAGACATGATTCCTGACGCCACGTCCATGGAATGGGTCCTCTCCAGCCTCAAGTCGTACGGAATCGAAATCCACTGAACAACAAAAGTCTTTTTCGACTCCACGTGTTCACTGCAACAACCCACATGGATTGGACCCACGTGCTATCTGAACAACCCATGTGCTCGGTGCAACAAACCACGTGCATATTCCAACATATCTCTGCAACATGGCTGAATTCATGGTTTGCGTGAAGCTCGTCAAGCTGGTAATGGATGAGGTCAAGCAAATCGTCAAGAACAACATCGAGCTCGGAAAGAAAGCAAAATCTCTCCAAAGGGACATGTTGCTCATCGACTTGGTCGTCAATGAAGTCGAATCTTCCGGAGTGGTTTTCTCTCCGCAGTTGCAACTCGCAATGGGAAATCTATGCGACAAGATGAACGAAGTCAAGGAGGCGATGCTGGCGATCGAAAGCAAGAACAAATGGTATCACAAAGTGTTCAAGCACAAGAGTCGACTTGAGAGCGTCGTCGAGGCCGGGACCAAGATTTCAGATCAAATCAATATGTTACCTGCAGCCTTCGAGTTCACACAGATGTCTGATATGCTCGCTGGATCCACGTCGCTGTCTGAAGCGATTCAGCACTTTCTCAAGGATCCTTCAGTCAGAAGCTACTGGAGCGAGCTGAACGTTTGTTTTCCCGGTGGATTGAATTGATTCCGTGCTTAGAATCTTGAGCCAAAGTTTGAAGACCTTTTCGGCAAAGTTCAAGCACAATTGCCTTTGCTCTTGGATTCTGCAACGACGAATGAAGATGCCCAAGTTTTGAGGGAAGCTTGGGGAGCTGGAGATGAAAGGGTGAAACTTGTCAAATTTTCGAATTGGATGGGATCTTCGTCTCTGGAAGAAGCTGTCAATACTTCTTTGTTGAAACATTTGCTTAAAGGTCAGATTTCCGTGATTTCATCTTGTTGAATGATTAGACTTCCATCGGAGACGAAAAGAAATGCTTTATCCTGATCTGGAGATTCTCTGGGTTGGAGAACACCTTGCAGAGAAAGAAACCAGACAGATTCTGGCAGAATGCTTCAAACAAGTCACGATGTCTGGAAAGTCTTTCAATGTCACGTTCTGTTATTCTGCGACGGAACTGCAAGAGAAACTCAAGAAGACTCCTCGTATCGTAGGACAGATTCTCTCGAATCGAGTCATTGCAGTGACTTCAGTGGATAAATGGAAAGGCGTCCATAAGATGATCAATGAATGCCTTTCTCATGCTAAATTGATTGATGCCAAGTCTGTGAAGCCAGCTCCTGCTTTAGCTGGAGAAAAAGAAACCAAATCTCCTTCGACGGGAAGTGCTGCAGCAAGGAATCTTTCGATCGACATTGCAAAGTGCTTCGTGATTTGCCTTTCCACATGACGATTGGCAAAGAATCCTTGAAGAAAACCATCCTGACACAAGGCTCCAGCCTCGTACCCTTTACTGAAGAAGAACTCGACAAACTTATCGCATAAAAGCTTACATTTGCATAAAGCGATTGTGAGCGAAGCAGGTTGCTTGAATTCCCAGCAGCCCAAACCAATCTCTTTCTTTCTAGAGTGACAGGTGGAATTGAAAGAATCTTGAACTTGAGTTCACGTACTAATCCAGAAAGATAACAGCACAATGTGGATGAGATGTGTCCTTGAAACCAGAAATCTCTGGGTTGAACTTGATTACATCATACTTTTGAGTCTTGCTGAGAGAAGGGCTACAGAAAACGCAGCTATTCAGCTTGGAATATGGGGAAGCGATCTCATACAGTTGCCTCGAGCGATTCTTACGCATTGTACAGGTTGACTAAGTTAACCCTCGCTGCAGAAGGAATTCGAAGAAACAGCCCTGACATATACTCCAAAGACAAAGGAATCTGTCTTGGGAATGCACGATCCTCGTTGTTTGTGTTAGTTTATTTGGCGAGAAAGACACCAAGAATGTTTGAAAACCAGCTTGAGGCCAGCATGAATCGACAAGGGAAAGAAATGGAATTGTTTCCCCAGCGAGAAAGCTCAACGGATAGGAAGTAAAGATTGAAGATAAACCTGCTTTGTCTAAACTGAAGCATTCGAAAGTTAATTCCCGCACAATTTCTTCCAAGAAACGAGGAAACGAAATCCAGCCAAGGCCTCCATAACGAGAAGCAACGCAGAGAGCTGAACGAAACATCTCTTCAAATACTTCTTTCTTGACTTGATTCGACTGAGAGTCAAGAATCACAAGCTCATTGGGCACTCCTGAACATTGTAAGACAGATCTGGCTTTGCGTAAAGGAAAGGACAAGTTGAAAGACCTCCCCTCCCATCTTACACAGATAGAATGGAGAAATAAAACCTCTTCGATCCAAGGAAAGCAGGAAATTGGGATGAAATCAACCAATTGGTTATCTTGAGCATCTTGTCTTCTAGAGTCGAAAATCAAGACAGGTTCTGTTTCTGATTTCAAGTGTGCCAAGTGCTCATAAGAAATGGAGCAGCATTCAAATGACTTCTTACAGGAAATGACAGATTTGATAACGAATTACGTTCTTCTGGTGATAGGCTGTTTCGAGGATGAAAAAGAGCATCTCTCACATTAAGTGCCAAACAAACGTCTGGAACTTTGGCAGAGTTCGAGGATTCCATCATGAGAAGAAACCAGACTGAGAGTGCTCAAGTCAGCACGAGGAAGCTGGGTAAACAGATAACACTAGTCCTTTTCATCATCGCCACGAGATTCATTGCTGGGAACTCTAAGACGAGTAGCGAAAGTGTTCGTCCCCATCAGGATGACTGGAATACTCGAAGCAGCAAGAGCATTTTGAGAAACCTCAAGTGAATCCAAAGTTTTGATGGTAAGGAGACATGAACTCGTCAAGAACAAAGACTGGACAGAGTCTCTGTGCAAGTGGAACAAAGATCTCTCAAAGGGTTCCAAAGATCCGTAGAAACCATAGCCATACTTGAACAGAGCTTCAATCAACCCAAAAATGAAGAAAAGCCTCATGAAGAAAGACAAAGTCGAGCAATGCAAAATTGAACAAGATAGCAAAGGTCATGGAAAGGATGATAAATTCTCTGAGAAAACTCGTTGGTACAAACAAGATAAAAGACATTCTTTTTGACGCAAGATAAAGTGAATGCAAAACGAGTCTTTCATATTCGAGAAGAACATGTAATTGATGTGAAAGGACGCTTTCTGCCAATCTCAATCTTGTCCAACACCTCAATGCCTTGCCGGACAATCCTTGAGAATTTTGTGAACGATGTCTTCAACGAGAACGAACTTGATGCTCGCATTCAGGGGTTACACGAAGAAGAGAAGCCGATCACTCGCAGTGAAGATGAAGAGGATCGTGCTCGCATGGATTTAGATTAATGCTTGATTGGATTGATCAGGTTCTACGCAGTTTTATTCGTTGTTTGCAGTCTAGATTATCAAGGCAAATCATTCTTGTTTTCGCTTGCTCGCTGCAGTTCAACATCTAAACGTTTAGCTGGCCAGAAGAGCGGTGCAAGTGGAAAATCTGTGTTGCGAAGAAGCCCCAGGTTTACTCTCTCTCAGCTTCTAGATCTCATTCGTCGTCTTCGTCTTCTGTCGCCACGCATGTTAGTGGAGGTCTCACAGTGGATTTGTCGCAGCATCCCCGTGGAGGCGCAGCTACCGTACGCGGGTGCGGTAAACTGACTGCTTTGAAGAGGGATGGGCTAGACTAGTTGGAGTCACTGTTCCCTCCGTCCCAGATGAAGAGAAGAAGACTCCTGATCAAGAGATCAATCAAGAAGACGCTGTAAGTGAAGATGAAGATGATTCATGGATTTAGATTAATGCTTGATACTCGCTTTCAGGGGTTACACGAACAAGAGAGGCCGATCGCTCGCAGAGAAGATGAAAAGAATCATCCTCACAAGATTGCGAAGATAGCGGAATGCTTTTCTAAATGAGAGAGGTGAGGAACTCAAGACTTATGAAATGAACTTTGATGCTAGTTGCTTTGGTTATGGGGAAGTACTGATTCAGAATGGAAAACCTGTTTGTTGCGTTTTTTATGCTTCAATAGATTACAAGCAGAGAGATGTTGAGGAGAAATCGCCTCCAGGCAGTGGTCGATGAGGTTTCCAGAAACAAACGAAGAACAGCAGAGAAAGAGATGAAGTCAGCTGTTGAAGCTGGATCACAAGTCTTCAAGCATCATGCAGACAAGCTACAAAAATTCAGAGGAAAAGTTTCTCGATCTGGTTGGCCAAATATGAAATGACGATCTTGAAACTCAATGAGCAATCCAAGAAGACTGCCTACGATTGTTTAGAGATTACCCTTGAAGAAGAAGCTGGGAAAACTGGTCTAAGAATACCAAGAAGAAAAACTTAAGAACTGAAAGACCTTCAAGAAATTGGCGGAAGAAGCCTGGAATGGGAGGGCAAGACGACGGAATCTCTACAAGACGGCTACATGGATCCACACATGAAAGACGAAAGACTTGCAGTTGAACAGTTCTTCAGCAAGTTTAAACAAAGTCTTCGCCTTTCTGGAGAACACATGTTTACTGAAGACAAGATCGAAAGCCTGAAGGATGGTCTCAGGCCAGACATTCGAAAGCTACTGGCCTTTACTGACTTTGAGACAGTTTCCGACCAGAAGCAAGCAGCCCTAGAAATTGAGAACCTGAATGAAGAAAAGGTTGACAAGGAGAAGAATGACGTTTTCCTTAATCGTTTTCCTTGATCGATACCTACAATGACGTTCTCACTGCGTTCCCTGAAGTTTAAACAAGGTGCTACTTACGTCAGAAGAAGAAACCAAGGATCCCGAAGATGAAGAAAGAGACAGGAATGATTGGATATGCGATGATGATTTCAACGTCCGCATCATCTCAACGACATCATGCCCGGTCCTGCAAAGGTGCAATCCCAATTCACTCAGATCAAGGAAAACGATCAACTCACTATGGGAGAGAAGAAGAAGGCCACCAACTTGGTCCTGACGTTCGCAGACATCTTCGAGACCCAGGCACAAGACTTGGAGTTCTGTACACTGTTTCATTCCTAATTTCACTGAGCTGACACATGCTTTACAAAAGATGCTCTCTAAAGAAACTTCGTTTTTGTTGGGGGAATGAGCAGGAGAAAGATTTTATAACATTACGAAACTTGCTGGCAGGTAAAGGTTTTGTGATCCATCCTGATTCTTCAAGCACTTCTAATTGTCTGGTGATGCAAGTGACGTGGGAATGAGAGCAGTACTTCTCCAGAAGAGAAATGGAGAGCTCAGACCAATTTAGTTTGCGAGCAAAAAATTCTCAGTTTCTCGGAGAAAGTATTGGTCCTCTCAGAGAGATTTTCTAGCAATGATTTGGGGAATCGAACGATTCCATTACTATCTTTATGGAAAAAACTCACTCTGCTTACTGATCACGATAGTCTCAAATGGCTCAAATCTCTGAAGAAATGAGCACGATTTCAGTGTCCTTCCCAAGCCTGGGTCTGAAAATGTTGATGAGGATGGACTCTCAAGATTTCAAATTTTCTCGACTGTTTTTACCTACGAACAAGTAAAAATCTTGATTCAAACTGCTCAGATTCCTGTAAATATGTCGAAAGCTGAGGAAATAAAGCTGAAGAAAGGAACCAAGAGCTACAGACTTGCTGGAAATGCTTTATTGATCAAGAACAGAGAAGAATGGCTACTACACGTTTCTCCGGAAGAAAGACCTGTTCTTATGAAGCAGTACCACGAGAGAGATCATCTAATGTCATCAGATACTTGAAGCTGAGGTATTTCTGGCCAAAGATGCAAGAAGAAGTCGCTCAAGTTGTTTCACAATGTATGTGCTCTCGAGGAAAGAGTCGAGTCCCTCAGAAGACAACGCTGAAGTTTCAGACTCTTCGTTGGAAACCTTTCTCACATCCGGAGATGGATCTGGTAGGAGCACTATTAGTGATATCTCATGGATTTGGATGGATCACAGTCGTAGAAGACTACTTAACAAAGTATGTTCAGATCTTTCCAATTGTTTCGGAAGATGCTTTGACGATTGCAGCGTTGCTGGTTCATGAAGTCTTCTATCGGTTTGGGTCTCCTACAAACTTACAATCAGATCAAGGTTCTGAATTCAACAATCTATTGCTGAGAGGAATTCTGGATGCTACTGTGGTGATTCAAATTATTTCAAGTGCTTATCATTCGATGAGCCAAGGTTCAGTAGAAAGGTTTAATGGGACAATGAAGACGTACTTGTCGAGAATTCCCAAGACGAAAAAATTGCTGGGATATGGTTCATGTATCGACTTTACTATCTCCGTTTCAAATGCTATATGGATATCGTCCTTAATATCCACTTGATATCATCATGGATCCAAGGACTCTTCTGGATTGGGATGATTCTATATGATTAAGAGCTTTTCAGATTTCAAAGAACTTCCAAAAAGCTACGATTCAATATGCGCAAGACAGATCTCTAAAAGAAAAACTGAGAATCGATGCTACTCGAAATTAATCCAGGGTTTATTGGACATCTGGTAATGAGAAAGAACTCTAAGACGTCTGCAATCGGAGCTGACTTCTGGTTTGTTCCCTAATTGGTGGATTGTATCTCAGATGATGGTTCGGTAAGGATTATGCTTCCAGAAGGTCAGACGATTCCTGTGAGTTATCGTGACTTCAAAGCTAAAGATCCAGTCACTCAAGAAAGAAGGATGACAAAAGGTTGACGTTCAAAGAACTTCAAAAGGGAACTCAAGCTGAGGTTCAAACTGATTCAGACCCAACTGTTTTCTCTGCCGATTTCTTAGAGTGGAGTTCAGATCCGAAGTTCTTTCCTCAAGTTCGACACTGCTTTGGAGAATCGATTCTAGCTCTCGATGGAGATCTATAGTTTCTGGATCCTGAACACTTTGAAGTTGTGGGTGCTCTCAGAAATTACAAAGAATCTTCTTGGGCTCCTGAATTACCTCATAGAGGTCTTCCTAAACAGACCTTCGTCTTTCCAGACTTCAAAGATCTCGACTGGATTGTGGACAAATTGGGACGAGAATTCTCAGAAGCAAATCTGGTTATTCCTGTTTGGAAATCAAGGCTTTGGTGGCCTTAGTTTTCTCATCCCAAGATCTACTGATGCTTTCAGGTGGCAAGGAAAGCCGATTGGACCAGCTCACCGGCATCCAGCTATCCTACATTTGAGCAAGATTCCTCATCTACGTCAAACATCTGCAAGAAAAGAGAAAATGAATGATTTGGTACTAGCAGTTGTTGAAGATCAAGCAAGTGCTGCTCGACTCGTGCTCAAGCAAGCGCATGCAAGCTGAAGACAAGCACAACCCTCTGGATCAATCCTCGCAACCAAGAGCTAACCCAGAAGCCTCGAAACAATACAGCGATTCATTCTCTCTAATCTCATTCAAATTACAACAGGTTATGAGCCCAAATGCTGCCTTTGCAATGCTGGAACCAGAAAAGAGAAGTCTTCTCCTAACTGGGAAGAATTATACTCTATGGGCACTCTGGATGCGAGGTAGATTGCTCAAGAAAGGTCTTGGAGTCATCTGCTCTGAAGATGAGAAGGATTCTCGTCTCACTCCCGAAGAGGAGGCAGAAGCGTTTGACTTATTGCTCTCAAGTATGAGCGAATCCACTCTCTCGAGGGTGTTCACTGCAACCAGCTCACGTGACGTTTGGGTCATACTCCGCAACCTTTACGCGGGTAAACATGCAAGTACTGCACTTGCGTACGAAAACGAAATTCATCAGCAGCGATACAAGGATGGGACTTCAATTGAAGATCACTTCAACAGTTTTAGACTACTGGTTGCTCAGTATCCCGCTGTTGGAGGAACAATGTCCGATGTCAGTGTTGCACTTGCAATGTTGCGGACCTTCAACGACTCAGCAACCTACAAGGGAATCATTACTACTATTCGAGTGAGTGCCAAGTTAGAAGAACTCACCCTTGATGAGATTGAATCCACGATGGTGATCGAGGCACGTGACATTGACGTGGAGTCAAAAGTGGAATCCGGATTCGGAGCATCCGAACATCCACCGTGCCCTCATTGTGGAAAAACTAATCATCCACCTGAAAGGTGCTGGATCAAACATGCTCAAAAGAGACCGAAAACGAAGACTGTCAAGTTTCCCAAAAAGAAGGGCTACAAGAAAGATTCAGACAAGTCTGAAGGTGCAGGTGCAGCAATGCATCAAGTCTACAGTGTCATGGCTAGAGCTGGACCGGAAGAATGGATCATTGACTCAGGAGCATCCGCTCATATGACTGGAATCAAGTCATTACTCAAGGACTACAAAGAAGATGCAATGACTACCGTGACACTTGCAAATGGAGATATTCTGCCTGCAAAAGGAGTTGGAAATATCTCCTTCAAGACCGAACATGGTTACGTCACTTTTACAGGTGTTTTACTTGTACCAGGACTGGATCGGAACCACATTTTGGTTCCTGAGCTTACCTCAAAGAGTCTTGCAATACGAATGCTGAAGGGAAAGTGCTTGAGCTCTACACCTTGCTTCCAAATCGATTGTTGTCACTCGAGTCTATTGCTCCCCTCTGCACTGGATGTCTACTTGGAAAGTTTGATCGACGACCATTCCGTCGTACTCATCAAGCTGGGTCGGTTTGTGAAAAGTAATATGGATATCAAAGGTCCGATGGATATGATGTCCATCGGAAAACATCTTTACTTTCTGATATTAGTTGACGATGATTCGGGACTGACAGTTGCTTACCCGATGCAAAAGAAATCGGATACTCTCAAATTTTATACAGGATTTGCCGAAAAAGCCTGGAACCAAACAGGTAAACGGATCAGCTATCTAAGATGTGACAATGCGAAAGAGTTCCTGAGCTCAGCATTCAATCAGTACCTTAGTACCCAAGGTATGGTTTTGCAAGACATTCCGGACTGCACTCCTGAATTGAACGGAAATGCGGAAAGAAATATCCGCACTGTCATGAATATGATGCGCTCTATGCTTAAGGGTGCCGGAATGCCCAGGAATCTATGGGCTGAAGCAATAACAGCAGCGTGTTATATCAAGAATCCATTTACAAGTTCAAGCAAGTCAACTCCACATGAATTGTGATTTGGAAGTAAGCCTGATGTGTCTTGAGTTCGAATCTATGCTTGCACTGCATTTGTGCATGTTCCCAAAGAAAAGAGAAAAGCTCTGGACGATCGCTCTGAAAAATGCATCCTCATTGGATATGGATCTGGGAACATTTACAGGCTCCTGACCAAGAAAACAAGAAAGCTCATTATTGCTAGAAATGTCAAGTTTGACGAAAGTTTACTGGGATTCGATAATTCAGAAACAAGGTCGAACCATTATACATCAATGATGATGATGATGATGAGAAAAAGGACGCGCAAGCTCCTATTGAAGATTTTAAGGAACCTACTGGCGAGAAACCTGCGTTCAAGAAAGCAAAAGAAGTGCAACCAGTTGACTTGATTGTGAGGCACATTCACATATCTGTAATACAACGTGAGCTATTTACATCTTCTTCAGTCCTCTTGGAAGCAAACAATGAAGTTGAATGTGTACATTCTCGTGCTTGCAGATCCAAATGATGCTGTAGAGCCAGTCTGAAGTAGAACTTGAAAAGCAGCTCTAAGCATGTACTCCCGAGAATTAGCTCCTTGTACACCCGAAAGTTTGAAGGCGACAGCAATGCTTTCTTGCAGAGCAAATTCATTGAGGAAAAGTTCATTGAAAGAGAGTATCTTCAATGAAAAGACGATCTATAAACTGAGAATTAAAACCTGCATGAAAAAAGATTGATGCCAAGTGCATAAAAGCAGCGATGAATTCGTCCTCAATTCATTAGAAATCTGATTAAAACATTCGGGATCAAGATTTGCAAAACGGTTCGGACCACTGAATACAGATTTCATAAAGGCAAGTGAAGAGGACTATCGTGCCAATACGGACACGTACAGGACCTTGATTGGATCTCTTTTGTATCTTGCTTGTTCCACTCGACCAGACATTGAATTTGTTGTGTATTTATTGGCTCAATTCATGGTCCTGCACCCACGTCAAACTAGCGAAAAAGAATCAGGAAATATCTCCAACGAACCATTGACTTCGTTTGGTTCGATTCAGCCGAATAAAAAGAACATCTAATTGAAACAGTAATGACAGTCTGACTTTGCACGATGCTCACAAGTCTCATGGGGGAGTTGTCTTCAAGAATAAATAAACACAAGATAATGACTGCTTCTTCATTCGAGGTTGACCTAGATTCTTGTCTTGATGCAACCACGTATGGGACTTGACTTCCTAGACTAAGTTATGCAACGTACGGTGAAAAGCTCTTGAAATATGAATCTACGGCTGCCGTCATTGAAATCCTTCAAGAAAATCAGAGCATCGTCAAGGTTGTTCGAGACTTTGACTCCTCCAAGTTGAAAAGATATACGGACTTGAGGTACCGATGTCTGCAAAACAAGGATACGCGTGGAATGATTCGAGTCACTTAAGTTCCATCAAATCCACAGAGTAATGATGTATTCACAAAGCTTGTAGGTCCAAACTGCTTTAGAATATTCAGGGCTCTGCTTGGATGCAAGGGTATTTCGAACTCGTGAATAATTCATTACTTCTGCTTTGTGATACATCCAATTATTTTTTTGCAAGTGATAAATTCATATTGTGAAGAATGACGGCATCGCTTGGTCCTCAATACGCAGTCAAGGCGCCCACAAGCATTTTCGTTTGTTTTTCGAGACAAGCTCAAATGAGCCTCCCCTTGTTTATGCCAACAATGAACTTTGAATGGAAAAACTACGAGACACTCGGTCCCCTCTATTTTAGACTTCAAGAGAAGCGTTGAAATTGACTCGTTAAACAGAGTTGAACTTGCCTAGATCTAGCCCAGTGTTGGTCGATACTACAAGGCGGACGTTTGATTATCCGATTCCCATCTATGAAGAATCGTCACATATGCTGCCTAAGGGGACTCAATCATGGATTGGCTGGCCCTTCTTTACTACTAAAGATATTTTGCCTTCAGCTATGTCAAATCATTCCAATTTCTCGCTAAGTGATTCAGATCAAGTCATGCAGGGGCTGGTGTCACAAGTTGCAACTTCTGTTCCATTCCTGGTGTGATGGAACAGTGCTTCAAACTCACTTTTGAAGCGTCTTTAAGTGACTGAAATGGTCAAGATAAATCGGGACAAATGACCTCAGTCTTCCAATTGAGCTTATTTTGATTAGCTGAATTGGAACATTCGGTAGCGAGGATCAAATTTTCGGCCATCAAGACAAAAACGTAAATCTTTATTTTGCTGGCACAACTGGAAATGCCCAGGCACTGAAATACACCACAAACATTGACTGGTGCATAAGCTTATCACAAAAAGAATTATGAATTCCAATGATCACTACTTGGATTGTTGCAAACTTCTCATCTCTGAAGCATGAGAAAGAAGGTTTTCTCGATTGGATAATGGCCATCAATCGCGGTTTTGTGAATATTAAGAAAAACACGATTTCAAAGTGCTTTGAACCCTGGTCACATGTAGTTTCACAAACGGGGCCATGAGATACTCTGTTGAAGTGCAGCGAGCAAGCAAAGCAAGAGTGATTTACCTTTGAATCTAGCCTACAAGCCATTTATGAAACTGCGTAGAACCTGATCATTCCAGCAAGCATTGATTCAACTCCATGCGAGCAAACTCGTCTTCATATCACTGCGAGCGATGACCTCGTTTTATTTTTCTAGCTCTGAAATGCAACCGTCCAGTTTGAACTCGCGAAAGACATCGTTCACAAAATTCTCAACCCTCCCCCACTCGAGATGCAATGCTCTTGTAGCATGAATGTCAAAATTTGCCACGAAGACATCAAAATAAGGCAAATCAGACTCTAAGTCTCTTCTGTCCAACCTTACCCAATCCGCATCATGTGCATGTAACAATTTGAGTGCATTTGAAGATGACCATTTAGGTATGAAAGAAATTGCATGTTTAGGCAAGTGAGAAGAATTTGCAGCAGATAATGGCATTGTAACCTGAAATCCCCATTGATAGAGACTTTTTGATGAGCCGAATGAGACGATCATTCATCACGCTCTCTTCGATAGTATGCACCAGAATTGAACAGGACACATCAACAAAATCTTTTTCAATGTCTTCCAGACCCCAACTGGCTATACATCTGAAAACAAGCTTGGAACATCTGCACAGATCAGAATACCTAAAAAGTCTCAAATATGTAAGTTCGACCACAGATCCAGACTCAAGCTCAAAAGTTCGATTACCAAGCTGACGTATAATCGTGTATGGACCTTTTCAATATCATGTTCTTTCTTTCTGTGCTTTATTCAAACATGTCACAGACAGAAACATCCAGGATGCAATTGATCATTTGAAAAACGTTTTCAGCAAATAAACTCTCAACATTCTCATCAGACCAAGACGAGAGTACCACAAAACAGTTTGAATGTCTCGCACACAACTTTTGAAGATTTCTCGTAGATGTGATATTTCAATATTTTGTCACAGTACAAATCAAGCCAAGTCAGGTAAATTTGGAAAGAAAAACTATATAGTATCCACACACAAAATGCAGAGTATAAGGACCAATATCCAGAGGATGGTGTCGTTTTCGTTTGCGTCTCATTCCATCTTTTTTTCCAGTGCACATGAACACATGTATATCAAACTTCGACAGATAGTTTGAAACCGAGAAGAAATCCTTCGTCCTTTGAGCGTCTCAGAGTATACATGACGTATCTCTCGAATAGAGAGAGCTTCTTTGAACAACTGTTTCGCCTCTTTCTGTTGAAAATCAAGCAAGTGCTGCTCGACTCCTGCTCAAGCAAGCGCATTCAAGCTGAAGACAAGCACAAGGCTCTGGATCAATCCTCGCAACCAAGAACTGATCCAGAAGCCTCGAAACAATACAGCGATTCATTCCCTCTAATCTCATTCAAATCACAACAGTTTATGGGCCCAAATGCTGCCTCTGCTATGCTGGAACCAGAAAAGAGAACTCTTCTCCTAACTGGCAAGAAGTATACTCTATGGGCATTCTGGATGCGAGGTAGATTGCTCAAGAAAGGTCTTGGAGTCATCTGCTCTGAAGATGAGAAGGATTCTCGTCTCACTCCTGAAAAGGAGGCAGAAGCGTTTGATTTATTGCTCTCAAGTATGAGCGAATCCACTCTCTCGAGAGTGTTGACTGCGACAAGCGCACGTGACGTTTGAGTCATATTCTGCAAACTTTACGCGGGTAAACGTGCAAGTACTGCACTTGCATACGAAAACGAAATTCATCAGCAGCGATACAAGGATAGGACTTCAATTGAAGATCACTTCAACAGTTTTAGACTACTGGTTGCTCAGTATCACGCTGTTGGACGAACAATGTCCGATGTCAGTGTTGCACTTGCAATGTTGCGGACCTTCAACGACTCAGCAACCTACAAGGGAATCATTACTACTATTCGAGTGAGTGCCAAGTTAGAAGAACTCACCCTTGATGAGATTGAATCCACGATGGTGATCGAGGCACGTGACATTGACGTGGAGTCAAAAGTGGAATCCGGATTCGGAGCATCCGAACATCCACCGTGCCCTCATTGTGGAAAAACTAATCATCCACCTGAAAGGTGCTGGATCAAACATGCTCAAAAGAGACCGAAAACGAAGACTGTCAAGTTTCCCAAAAAGAAGGGCTACAAGAAAGATTCAGACAAGTCTGAAGGTGCAGGTGCAGCAATGCATCAAGTCTACAGTGTCATGGCTAGAGCTGGACCGGAAGAATGGATCATTGACTCAGGAGCATCCGCTCATATGACTGGAATCAAGTCATTACTCAAGGACTACAAAGAAGATGCAATGACTACCGTGACACTTGCAAATGGAGATATTCTGCCTGCAAAAGGAGTTGGAAATATCTCCTTCAAGACCGAACATGGTTACGTCACTTTTACAGGTGTTTTACTTGTACCAGGACTGGATCGGAACCACATTTTGGTTCCTGAGCTTACCTCAAAGAGTCTTGCAATACGAATGCTGAAGGGAAAGTGCTTGAGCTCTACACCTTGCTTCCAAATCGATTGTTGTCACTCGAGTCTATTGCTCCCCTCTGCACTGGATGTCTACTTGGAAAGTTTGATCGACGACCATTCCGTCGTACTCATCAAGCTGGGTCGGTTTGTGAAAAGTAATATGGATATCAAAGGTCCGATGGATATGATGTCCATCGGAAAACATCTTTACTTTCTGATATTAGTTGACGATGATTCGGGACTGACAGTTGCTTACCCGATGCAAAAGAAATCGGATACTCTCAAATTTTATACAGGATTTGCCGAAAAAGCCTGGAACCAAACAGGTAAACGGATCAGCTATCTAAGATGTGACAATGCGAAAGAGTTCCTGAGCTCAGCATTCAATCAGTACCTTAGTACCCAAGGTATGGTTTTGCAAGACATTCCGGACTGCACTCCTGAATTGAACGGAAATGCGGAAAGAAATATCCGCACTGTCATGAATATGATGCGCTCTATGCTTAAGGGTGCCGGAATGCCCAGGAATCTATGGGCTGAAGCAATAACAGCAGCGTGTTATATCAAGAATCCATTTACAAGTTCAAGCAAGTCAACTCCACATGAATTGTGATTTGGAAGTAAGCCTGATGTGTCTTGAGTTCGAATCTATGCTTGCACTGCATTTGTGCATGTTCCCAAAGAAAAGAGAAAAGCTCTGGACGATCGCTCTGAAAAATGCATCCTCATTGGATATGGATCTGGGAACATTTACAGGCTCCTGACCAAGAAAACAAGAAAGCTCATTATTGCTAGAAATGTCAAGTTTGACGAAAGTTTACTGGGATTCGATAATTCAGAAACAAGGTCGAACCATTATACATCAATGATGATGATGATGATGAGAAAAAGGACGCGCAAGCTCCTATTGAAGATTTTAAGGAACCTACTGGCGAGAAACCTGCGTTCAAGAAAGCAAAAGAAGTGCAACCAGTTGACTTGATTGTGAGGCACATTCACATATCTGTAATACAACGTGAGCTATTTACATCTTCTTCAGTCCTCTTGGAAGCAAACAATGAAGTTGAATGTGTACATTCTCGTGCTTGCAGATCCAAATGATGCTGTAGAGCCAGTCTGAA
>Ga0315902_10007237_pt1 | contig 15209 bp, 16 predicted proteins | sample LakEriMetagenome_9_FD_203523 | JGI IMG/M metagenome (GOLD analysis project Ga0315902, IMG submission 203523) | Freshwater fungal communities from buoy surface, Lake Erie, Ohio, United States - Buoy 12 MA117 | ecosystem: Environmental > Aquatic > Freshwater > Lake > Lake biofilm | place: USA... | reverse complement strand
CCTATAACTTGTATTGCACCTAATTTTTCTGGAAGATAAATTGTTTCTCCTTTTGTTAAACAATTCATTAAATATTCAGCAAAACCATTTAATAAATTAAGCCATGTTTTTTTATCTAATGGTTCTTTACTATTTTTCTTATAACTGGCATAAGCAGTATTAAATGTTTCTAACTTTTTTCCTTTACTCATTTTACTTTGTTGTTTGTTCAGGATTATCTTTAGTGTTATTAGTTGAATCTTCTTGATTTTGATTAAACACTCCTATTAATAATTGAACAGTAAGTTCTACAGCTGCATCAAATAAAGTGCTTTCTAAATGAAATTCTCTTTCATAAACAGGTGTACAACTAGAAGTTTGTTCACAATACATAGGATAAGTATAACCCTCAATAGGGTCTTCTAATAACAATTCAATTCTAATAACTTCTAATTCTACTTTAGAAGTTATATATAGATATTCATTAGAAATAAAATAGTCAGGTTTATCAGCAGTATATTTATCATATTGCTTATATTTTTTATCTTCCCAAGTTATTTCTGAAAATCTTATTTTACCATCTAAAGAAGTAACTGATCTAATAATGTGACCATTCATTCCTGTTATAGGAGAAGGTAATGGATTTTCAATTCTGTAAATACAACAACCTAAAGGTGGAATACATGGGCATTCTGATAAAGGTGCTTTAATCACTTTTACACAAGGCAATACTTGATAATTTATACTAGCAAGTGTTTGTCTTTTATTATATTTTTCAGATAATAGTTTACTTCTTATAGTTCTTAGTTTACTATAAATGTGTCTACTTTTTAATCTGCTATCATCTGATGCTACACCTTTAGAATATAATGATTGTATTCTTTGTATGGCTTCTCTTATAATCATAATTAAAATTTTATTGTTTTTCAAGAAAAGTTTTAAGTATACTTGAAAAATCAGTACATGGTCTTAATTCATATTCTCCATCATGTCTAACCCAAACCACATATCTTTCTTTTACTTCTATTCCTGCTTCTTCTAAAAGTATTTGATAATAACTTAACTGAAGTTGATATTTATTAAATTGTGTATTTGCTAAATAATTAAAAGGTTCTAATAAATAATCATATTGTTTATCTAATTCAAAATTAGTTTTGTAATCCATTAATACAACATGATTGTTTTCTTTATCCCATAATAACAAATCACAAGTTCCTGCATATTTATATTTTTTAGAATACATTTGTAATTCAGTAAATATTAAATCATATTTAGAAATACAATATTCTAAAAACTTTTTAAGTGCTTCTTGTTGTAATGTTTCTGGTTCTATCTTTGGTTCTGTCCACCATGTTTCTGCAAATAAGTGAGCATTAGTACCATTTTCTGCTGCAATATTTCTTTTGTCATCCCATTCTTTAAGGATTTCTTCTACAGATATTTTTCTTTTTTTAGCAATTCTTTCTGCCCAATACATTTCATCAAATGGTTCAGTATGTTTTTTAACCATTGATGATACTGAAATCATTGTTCTATTGTTTGCTCTATATATGTGCCTTTCAGGTTCAAATGATAAGTCTTTAAATGTTTCTACTAATTGTGCTTGAATGTTTTCTATTATGTTCATTATAATCTATGCATATTTGTTTTAACAAATATAGGATAAATTATTCTTTTTAAGCTATTTGTAATCCAAATAAAGTTAATAGTTCTTCAGCTGTTTGAGCTGTTTCTCCATTAACAATAGTATAAGCACATTCAAATAATCTTATAGTTTCATTTGCATCTAATGAAATATGTACAGAAGTATTATCTACAACTTCATAAAAGTTTGTATTTAATGTATGTTCTACATCATTAATAAATATCTGTGTACCTATAACTAATATTTCTTGTATTGATTTCATATTTAAACTGCTTTATTTAAAATTACATTTGCCATTCTTAAAGTTGTACTATCACCTGCATTTCCTAATTGTATAGCAACTATAAAATATTGATTTACAGTCCAATCAATAGATACATCAGAAGGTGCAGTAGTAGCTAAAGATGCTGAATCTGTCAATGCTCCTGAAGTAGTTGTTAAAAAGTTAGTTGTTGCTCCATCTACATTAGCAGTTCTTTCCACAAGAAAAAACCTACCATTCAAGTTAGTAGTGGCATAGGTAGCCAACAATGTAGCTCCTGATAAACTAGCACTTGTATTAACATATATCCTAACTGTTGGATTAGCAGCAGATCCTGCAGGTTTTGTAAACTTTGTCGCAATCTGTAACCCATCCCCAGTTCCAACTTTATTTGCATCAATCAATTTAGAATATACTAAGGTATTATTTGTTGTTCCAGTATGCGTTGTATTGGGAGAGGCTTGTGCTAATAATTGTATTTTTGGTACTGTATTTTCCCATCTTAATGTAGATCCATTATACTGAAGTATTTCTCCATTGGCTAAAGTTGTGGGATAAGCAACATCATGCAATTCTCCTAACTCATACCCATTATCTACTTTAACATATATTTTACCATGAACAGCATGTGCATATTCTACATAACCTATAATAACTAAATGCTGAGGAGCCGTTGGTTTAATGTTTGTAATTTGTCCTGCTGTTGTTGGAGATAAGTATAAGACATCACCATCTGCCCAAGTTTCACCTTGTAAACTTCCAGTAGTATTTATTTCTGTAAGTTGTCCTACAGTCATAATAAATCCTTCTTGATTTGTATTAATATTTTCTGCTATTAATCCTATAGTAGAAGCACTATTAATATCAGCATCAGCTTGTGCTAATTTAAAAGATAGTCTTTGTCCTGTAGCACCACTAACTCTTACAGCTTGATAGTTAGCTTTAGTAACATTAGTATTAGGTGTAATTTTATTTACTGCTCTAACAATTAAATCTTGTCCTATACTTAAATCTACAACACCACCTTTTAATCTTAATTGTGCTGTACCTGTAGTGTCATTCCAACTTATAACACCTATATTATTTGTTTGTGTAGGAGTTTGATCTAATTCTAATTGTCCTGCTTTAATTTGATATTCACCTAAATCTACATTTTGTGTTGCACCTACATAAGGTACACCACTACTTGAACCAGTTTCATAATAATCAAGCTTTCCTGTTATAGGATTAAATTTATACATATTATGTAGTTGTAATTGTTAATACATTATCATTAGCATCATAAGTAAAGGTTTGAGTAAATACTAAACCTGTGTAATCATAATACTCTGCAGTTTCTACATTATTAGTATCACCACTAGGATTACCTGCAGCAACTCCTGAATAATAAGTATAAGTAGTGTTATTACCTGCAATTGTATTCCAATTTGCTCTAAGGATTGCAGTATTACTGCTACAAGCACATTCTACTGCTCTTTTAATTTTAGCTATATCTTCACGCATTGTTATCAATATTTTTAGATTTTTCAATTGTCCTAGACACACCATATATTCCCATATCAACAAACATTGCTATAAGAATAGTTTCAACAGTCATGCTCTCATTACATGTTTTAAATAAACAAAGTATTAAAACAAAAGAAATAAGTATTGACCATAAAACAGTTCTAAGTGGTCTTTGGTATTTTTTAATTAAGTCAAATACATTAGTTAATTTACTCATATATTTTTATTTATAATGTTTTCTTGTCTAAGTATTCTTTCAGATAACTCATTAATCTTTTTTTGAGTTTCTATATTAGTTTGTTTAAACATTTGCACATCTTCTACAATATGTGCTTCTATAGTTTCTATTCTTACTAGTTTTTGTTTTATGTCAAAAATATCTTTAATTTCAACTTTAACAGTATTAACATCTGTTTTAATTGAATCAATATCTTTTTTCATAACTGTTCTTTCTAAAGCATCACTTTCTTGATTTTTAACAATTACATCTATTTTTGTTAATAATGATTTTCCTAACCATGTAAGTATTCCAACTAATGCTGAAAATAAAAAAGTTAAAACCCAAATCATAAACTGATGCATTTGCAAATCCTCACTCATCTCATTGTAAATTTAAAATACCTGTATTAAAAAATATATATGGTTGGTTGCCATCAAAAGTTATTGAATAAGTTTTAGTATAAACACAACCTGTACTTGTTTCTAAATTAACAGTAAAATTAACTGTACTTATTTTATCTAATGGATCTGTATATTGTACAAATAATCTACCACTAAATAAACTAGTATTATTTATTGGTAAAGTAACAGGTACAGGACTAACATTACTGACTACAACATTTCCATTAGTTATAGAATTTATAGTAATTGTTGCTGTACTAAAAAAACTAATTGGAATATTATTTCCATTTTGATCATATATTAATCCATCAAAACCTAAAGTATAAGCAATAATATTTCCATAAGTATCATATACTTGTACATAAGGTGAAAAAACATAAGTATCACAATCTGCATTACAATTTGCTATAACTGTATCATAAAACTCACATCCTGTAGAATCTACAATAGTTATATCTATAGAACTGTTTAATGGAAAAGTTTGACCAGGAGTTATTGGTGCAAAAGTATTTGAATTAAAATAAGTATAGGGAGGTGTTCCATTAACTGCACCTAATACTATTTCAGCAGTTGTTAATGTACAATTTGTAAATGAAATATTAGATTGAGTTATATTATTTGATATAGTTATTTTATCAAAATAACCTAATGGTACTCCATCTATTAATCTTCCACCTATTATGCGATTATTATAATAATCATAATTAATTCTAATTACAGCATTTTCATCTGATTGATATCTACAACCATTAGCAATAATATTTATAGTTACTGGTAATAAATAATAAGTAGAATCTGTTGTAGTATCTATATTTGTATTTAAAGGATTTCCTATATCAGCTTTATATATACCTGAATATAATCTAAAATCTGATCCATCAGTTCCAGGATATGGAGGTAAAGAAGGTTCAGTTCCCATGTTATATAATAAAACATCAACATTAGGTTGTAATTTATTTACATAAATTACTTGTGGTTTTTGATAAGTAATTCTATCTTCTACAGGTGTAGGTATATGTGCTTGAGGTATATTTAATATATCAGAATTAGAAAAGTCAGCAGCATTTATTTCCCAAGGAAAAGCATAAAACTCAACAAACATGTGAAAATTACTATTGTTTACAGCAGGGTCATCACACTCTACTTGTAAAACATGAAGAGTAAATTCATCAGGTGTATCTGATACATTTCCAGGATTAACTGTTCCAAATATATTTACTTTAAATGTTGCCATTATAATTGAGTTAAAGTTACAGTATCAGTATTGTAATAAATATCAGTATCATATTCTGTAGATAACTCATTAGGAACTAACATTTCAATTGTTCCTGAGTAAATACATTTTACTCCTGATACATCATTAGTTATATATAAATTAATATCAATAGATATAGGTCCACCTGCTTGAAAATTTAAAACATTGTTTTGTAGTATAGTTACATTCCAAGGAGAATCAGTAGCACCTGCTAAAGAGGATATAAAAGGTTGTGATTGAATAAGACCAGGAGTTAATTCACTAAATCCATATTCAACAAAATCATTTACTACTATTCTTGGAGAATCATCACAAGTAGAATAATACTTATCTACATTTATTGGTCTATTAAAATAATAAGGTTGTAATGATAAATTATTAATTCTATAAGAACCTCTTAAAGAACCTGTATATCCTGATGGAGAATCTAAAAAGAAATAAAAAACAAAAAGACCTGAAACAGCAGTATAATTAACTATTGTTGTTGTAAACTCAAATGTTTCTGTAGAAACACATTCATTTTCAATACATGGACAAGCTTGAGGAGCAGGAGGACATAATATATTTAAACTAGAAGAATTAGAAACACATCCATTATCATCTGTTACTATTATATTAGTTATAGCATCTCCTGTAGTTAATACCATACCTGTTGTTAAACTAACAGGAGGATTTCCATTTATAGAACCTGTAACTGTATAAGGAGCTGTTCCTCCTGAAGGACTAACAGTTAATGTTGCTGAACCTGTATATACACCAGGACTTGATTCTTCACATTCAAAACTAATGTTGGGTAATATAGTTGTATTACAATATGTATAAGTTATTTCTTCTCCATCTATTCCTTTACAACCTCTTGAGTCTGTACCTATTACAGTTACAAGTGTAGTTACACTTTGACCTGTAGTTACAGCAGGAAATAAAACTAATTGATTATTTGTTTGAGAAACAAGAATCCAATCTGAAATATTATAATTCCAAGAATAAGTTGTAGGATTAACAACACCTGTTGCTTGAGCAGTAAATGTATAGTAATTATCAGTTACTGTATAACTAAGATTTACACTCATTCCACAACTTGAATATGTTGTAGTTTCACATGGTTTATTATCACCATAACAAGAAGTGTTAATTACTTTACAACCTAATCTATTTAAATAAGAAGTTATAAATGCTTCATTAGAAGTATCATCAATGCAGAGTAATCCATATCTTCTACGGATTACTCTGTCATACATATCTTTAACTATATTACAATTCCAATTCATTAGCAACCACAATTACAAGTGTCAGAAGAATTTAATTCATTGCACAATTTCGTGAATATTTCACATAACTCTGTACAGTTGCAACCACAATTAGAACCTTCTGTTAGAGTATAATGTAATAAAAAGAAATTAGTAGCAGTTTTATCTTGTGTCATTAAAGATTGTAATTTTGTTGATACATTACAAGCTGTAACACAATCAAGGAAAAAACAATTAGTTTCAGTTATAATATCTCCTGATTCAGTAGTATATGTTAGAGTAAATGAATACACTCCATCTACATAGTTTAATAAACTAAAAAAAGATGGACTTACTAACATAGAAGTACCTGTAAACAATAAACTATTAACAGGAAAATATTGAAAATATACTTGTGAAGGTATAGCTATACTATTTTCCAAACTTAAATATACAGGAGCAATACCATCAGGTAAATCTGAAATTTCATAAGTACAAGTGTTTGTACCTGCATCATAAGTATATGATTGAGTTATTGTTACACCTAAGTTTGCAGTAAACCAATTTTGTATTATTACAAATAAATCTGTAATGTCACCTGTAGAACACATATAATCAACTAAATCATATTGAGTTGAAAATATATTCCATTGTTGGTTTGTATAAATGTTTTGAAAATATAATCCTGTAATTACTAATGAAGAATCAGTTGGAAATTGTAATTTCCATTCTGTATTTAATATATCATCTTCTGTAATAGTTACAGTATTTGTTTCTGATGTACAACAATTAAGTGTTCCTGAAACAACAAAATTAGTATAGTTATTACTATTAGAAATAAAGTCAGAAAGAGTTTCTGACTTTACTTCTATATAGCTACAATTTTCAGTTTTTGAAAGTGTAAGCATTTATTTAGGAAATTGTGTGTCTTACAAATATTGTTACTCCATCACCTGCTGAGTGAGTAGTAGACCAAGTTAAAATAATGTCACCACTACTTAAACTTAATATACCATCAAATGTAGCAACATCAGTTCCATTAGAATAAACTTGGTCACCAGTTGCTCCATCAATATAGATAATGTCTGCACCAATTAAAGTAGCAGCATTTGTAGTAATGATAACAGGACTAGTATCTGTTGCTAAATCAATTACACCAAAGCTTTCATAAACTTCATTAGTTTTATAATATTGACCTGTTTGAACACTTGTAGTAATGTTATTGGGTAAATTGTGGGGGCCTACAGTAGATTTGTTATTTACTACAATGAAACTTTCATCATTAGGTCTTCTTAATAAATTAGAAGCACTAGCACAACAATAGATAAGTTTTTTAATTTCCTTTTCTAAAAAATAAGGTAATCCCATTTTATTTTAAGTTTAATTTGTTAAAAGAAAAAAAAGGGAGAGAAACCTCTCCCTTTTTATATTAATAGGTATTATCCTAAACCATCTTCAGTTGGGTCATTGTAATCAGAAGTGTAAACTACATCTTCACAATCACAATTAGCTAAAACAGGGTCCATAGCTTCATAACCTTCTACTGCAAAGAAAGCATCAAGAATAGGTAACAAACCATTAAATGTTGTGTTAGCACTACCACCAGTAGTACATTGAGCAGCAACAATAGTGTTCATTTTGTTTTTGTATTCTTGCCATCCTCCTACAGATTCAGGAGAGTAATGAAGGTTTAATTGGTTGTATTTACCTGCATTAGTAGAGAATCTTTGGAAGTTAGTAAATGCTGTTCCCAACATTTCACCTACTCTGTAAGGACCAGGTTTTCCATTGTATCCACCTGCTTCATACTCTAACCATCCAATATCTTTACCTTGACCTTCACCAAAAGAAGGCTCAGCAAAAGTAGCTACAACTGCATCACAGTTTAATGGCTCAAGAAGAGAAACAAGCATTTTAAATTGTACATTCTTGTAATATTTAAGAGGAACATTACAATAAGCATACACTTTAGAAGGAATAGTTACAAGTCTTACACCAAGACAAAGACCAGGATTAGCAGCAATCCATGCAGCAACGTCAACAGCAGGAACTACAATAGGAGTACCAGGAGTAGTAGTGTAGTCAATGTATTGAGCTAACACAATACCATCTTTGTCAGCATTAACTGCATTTACAAGAAGTTCAGCAAGTTCATTGCAATCTCCATCAGGACATGCACAACCTGAACCACAACAACTAGTAGTAACAGAAAATGTTTTTGAGAATTGGTTAAAACCAAACATCTCATAAGCTTGAGTATTACCTCTAAATTCTACTTTAACTGAATAAGTAGTTTCACAGTTAATGTTACTGAAATCAGTAATGTCTACTGTGTGAGATCTTTCAGGGTTATAACATCTGAAAGAATAAGCATCAAGATATGCTCTTGGGATATTTGTACCTGCTGATGTAGCAATTGTATCTACAACACCATCACCATTTTCATCTACACCTACTGCAAGAAAGATTGCTCTTTCATTAACAATAGTAGCTGCACTTTGAGATAGTCCTGTGGTATAAGAGAATACACCAATCTGACCAACAGCAAGAGAAGTAACAGGTAAACCTGCTCCTAATACTGCTTGATCATTTAATGGTACAAGCACTTGAAATACTGGATTATTAGCACTCATTTTTTAAAAATTTTAATTGTTTAGAAGACTAATTTTAGATTGTTTAATTTGATAATCAGGAATTTGCAATTGACCTGTAATAATCAATGCTGCTAAATCTACAATTTCTCTATGAGTATGATCAGGTAACTCACAATTTTGACTACCTGTTAGTACAACACCATTAGGTAGTTTATAAGTTCCCCCTACATAATCTTGAGCATTTTGCATATAAGCAGGTTTCCTAATATAATTAAATTCACATATAGAGTTTACAATAAAGGTTTCATCACTAAAAACACGAAGTCCATCTTCAAAAAATCTAACATTTACTTCTAACCAATCAAAGTCACTACTATCAAAAGGACTTTCTTCGTGAGTATCATCATGTTGTCTGACAAACAATCTTGCTTGTACATTTTGACAATTTCCTCTACTAATACAAGCATACCCTGATACAAAGAATAAATAATTTTGTGGCAAGGTTACTGTGTAAGAACTAGAGTTAAATATAATAGCAGGAAGAGGAGTAAGCTCATTAACAACAATTGTTCTAATGTCATCTATACTCCTCTGGTTTACCTCAAAACCATATCCATTTTTAGACCTTGGTTCAGCAATCATCTTAATAAAGACTTCTTGAGCTTCATTTAGTGCCCAATCAATTTCAGGAACTCTAAGGTTTCTGTATTGTTGTGAGTCTAATTTATTAAGTTTGACTTTTAAGTCATAATGCATTGCTCTGATATCCATGCCTGCTATCTATAATTTTTAATTTAATTTTTCTAAAATTCTTGCTTTAATTTCTTGATTCTGTGGTGATAAGAAATATTCTACCACATCATCTATACTGTGTCCAAGAATATCACCCATGTAATAAATTCCTGAACCTTCTTTGTTTAATATGTTTTTATATAATGCTTCTACCACCATACCTTTAACATATACAAACTGTTTGTCTAATTTAGAATATCTAAGGAAATCATTAATTAAATCTCCTTCTATAATCTCTCCTATTTTAACCTCAATAAATTCATTAGATTGTTTTCTTACTGAAATATCTAAAAGAATCTGAATGAGTGATACTTTTTGCTCTTTAGTTAACTTATCTGCAATCTTATATGCTTCTTTCTTTTTATTGATTTTGTGTGCTTCTATTTCAATATGCTCACTTTCATCATAAAGAATATGAGTTGCTAAAGGCCACAAACCTTCTTGATATTCTTTTTCAGAATTAGCAACATATAAAGATGCTTTGTAATTTTTAACTTTAATAAAATCTAATGGCTTAGCCATATCTAAAATTAAAGTTCTGTTTGGAAATTTTAAATGAGCTACTTTTGTACTCCAAAACTCATGTGGTTTATTTGGGTTAAAAGTATCACCTAAATCTACTCCCATTAACTCTCCATATTTTTTTGCTTCTTCCTCTGTTAATCCTGTAGCATATTTACCTGTTGATGGATTATACAATATTTGAGAAGACTTGTCTTGAGCAAAATTATCTTTACCTGATTTACCATGCCATCTTACATTTTCAATAGGTCTTAATTCAACTAAGTTTGGATTTCTTTCTGACATAATTCTTAAATTTTTGATTTTGAGGTTTTTAAAAAGTGAGGGAATAAATCCCTCACTTTTTTATTTTATATTATCCACGAGATAGTATTAATTCACCACAACGAGATACATCTTCCATGTGAATACCACATTGGTCTTTAACATGCATTTCATAGTAGTCACCAGAGTGAGAAGCAAGTTTGTTGTTAACAGGACCATAAGGTGTAACAAGACCTGCAGTATAAATCAATGACATACCACCTTTTTTCTTAATACGCTTGATATTAGATTCTCCTTTTTCACCAGAGAAATCAAGGAAAGTAAATCTCATTGATTCAGTAGGATAACCTGTAACAGGGTCAATTTCAAAGTTAATCTCTCTATCATCATAAAGAGGATTGTGAATCAACTCAAGTTCAGCACCGTTAGCCATTCTATACTTAACAAACTGATAACCTGCTACTAATGAATTATCATTATAAGGAGATGTAGTTTTGTCAATAAACAATTGGTCAACAACTTGGATAAATCCTTTTTTCTCCATCCAATCTTGGATTGCACGATGGAAAATAATCATACCATATTCACCTGTAAATGCTTTGATTTTTCTTTGTCCACCAGGTTTAACACGAGAGTAGAAAATGTCCATCAAATACTCTTCAATAAGAGTAGCAGTTAGGTGTGTATAATAATGAACGTGAGAATCTTCCAATTGCTCTTGAATACCAGGACCAGAGTAGATAGGTCTACCATTAGCACCAAGAACTGAGTCTGTACTTCTAGAGTACCAGTAACCTCTTTCTAATTCTTTGTACCATTGTTGCCAGTATTCTACTTCAGCATACTTAATCCAAGTGTCATGCATTTTACCTTGTGGATCTGGAACTTTAACAGCTAAAACCTGATTGTGTGCATCACCTGTAATTTGGTATTTCTTTCTAAAACGAGAAAGTCTGTTTTTCAATGTAATAGGAAGAGAGTATTGAGTTGAACCTGATTGCTCTCCTGCTTCTTCATATTGAGAAAACAATTTTGCCCATTGAGTACCTGGTTGTAGGTAACTTACAGGTAAGAAATCAGCACCATTATCTGACATTAATCTTACTGTGTAAATCCAACCTTTACCATGTCTGTAAGGCTCTTCTTGGATACGAACTTGATATTTTTTGTTAGTAGTACCAGGGTGAATAACATCACCAGGAACAAACCAGTTTTCATCAAGTTTAATTTTAAAGTTTTGTTTTAACTTACCAGGAGTTGTGTTTGAAGATGGTTCAACATTTTCAATTACAACTAAAGGTCTAGTAGAACCTGTTCTTAATCCCCATTCCCACTCGTTAGAAGAAATTTCTTCTTCCTTAGCAGTAGATGAAAGAATGTAAGTCATAGGGTTATCAGAATAACGAGTTGCGGAAAACAACTTTGTCATAACTGATTCAAATACATGTGGCTTAGCAATAAGAGCAGCACCTAAGTGATTTAGGTCTGTCATGTTTGCATGCCAAGGCATTTGTTTGGTAATTAACTTGTTATTTAATTGTGCCATTTTTTAAAATTTTTTTTACTAAATTAAAAGTAATCAGCTAAACCTTTATTGCGACTTCCTTTTGTGCTATTAATTATATTAGACTTTTGGTTGTTGATTTTATTTCTTGCATCTTTAATAACTTCTGTTTTTGCTTTTTCTTTTACATCTGTAATGTCAAAGTCAGAAGAAATAAGTTTTGCTAACAAAATCATTTTCTCTTTATTCTTAAATACTTCTTGAAGGTCATTCTGAAATTGAGTTAGGTATTGACTGTTTTGCAATTTTATTGCAGGTTTTGTCATATAACCATGTAACTCTTTTTTATCCTTCTGTGTTAAAGTCCAATCTTTAATTGAAGAATTAGAGTCAATTAAATTCTTCAAATCTTTTATTAAAACTTTCTTTTGTTCTTCTTGTCTTAAAGCATTCTGCTTTTGTACTTCTACTAATTTTTCTTTTTGTTCTTCATATCCTTCTTTAATTTGTTCATGAAACTTGGCAGCATATTTACTTAACTTACCAGATTCCTTTAGCCATTCTATTTTATCTTCAATATCATCATCATCTAAATCTTCATAGTTTTTATAATAATATTCTAAAAACCTTTCCTGAGATTTAATGTCACCTGTAATGGGTTCAGGTACTTCTGATAATTCCTGATACATTTGAAAAAACTCAGATGTGCTTCCTCCTTCTCTTTTAAACTTTAAGAATGCTTTAGCATCATCATCTAACTCATTCATAAAATCTTGAATAGCTTCATCAAGTCTTGTTTCAATTTCTTCTTCTTGAATTTCAACAAACTTGTTATAGTCTATTTCTTCAGAATCATCAACATCAATACTAAGAACACCTTTAGTTTTTAATTCCTTGTAGATGTCTGACCATTTAGAATCAAGTTCTTTAGCTTTAATTTCTTCTTCATCAAAGAAATCATCTACTTCTTCATTTGATTCATCTTTAGCAGAATCTAATTTTTCAGGACCATTTTCATCTGCTTCTTTTACTTTTGATTTTTCTTCAATAATTGGTTCTGCTGTTTTTATTTCAAAAAACTCATCACCATTATCCCAATTAAAATCTGCTAAGCTTACTTCTTCTTTTGTACTCATAAACACAAATTTAAGTTTGAAAATTAAATATTTTTAAGTTTTATCCTTAAAACTTTTTTGAAAATTACTAATTACCTTTTTTATTTTTATCCTTTTCTTTTTCTTTTTGTAACTTGATTTTTTCTAAATCCAACTTTTTTTGATGATCAAATTTCTTTTCATCCAAATCTTGTTTTCTTTGTTGTATCTCTGCATCTAATCCATGTTGAGCAACTTCTAAAATATCAGGTTTACCATCTCTGTCTATATCTTTATCCTCACTAAATCCTAAAGACATAATTGTTTGTTTTTGTATTTCTCTTTCTGTTCTTGCTTTTTCTTTCATCATATCAGTTTCTCTATCAAACAACTTCATTTCTTTTTGGTGAGCAATCATTTCTTGTTGCATTTGTTGTTGTTTTTCTAACTGAGACATTTGTTCTCTTTGCATTTCTTCTCTTTTCTTAGATTCAGATGCTTCAAGTAATTCTTCAGCTTCTTGTACTCCTTCTGCTCTAACCACTTTAATAACATCAGATAAATCAATTCTTTGAGATTGCATAGCAGCATGTGCTAATTGTGCTACAAGTTCTTTAGCTTCATGTGCTTTAGAAGAGTTAGAAATAAATATACCATAAGTTGAATTTTCCAATAAGTCAACATCTATATCTAAAAGTCTTCTGGAAAAATCATCCAATATATAATACAATTTTAAATTAGGATTTTCAGAATAAGCATACTTTGCAGTATCTATTAATTTTTGTAAAACATTTTTCTTTACATGATTATGTAAATCAAAAATAGGTTCTAATACATGTGATGATTGTACTAATGCTTGTTTAGTATTAGTAACAGCAGCATTAGGTCCTATTTGTCCTTCAGCTTCAGGTGGAATACCAATAGATACTCCTGCTCTTCTTTCAATATATTCTGCTAATTGAATATATTTATTTATATCAGAAGCCAATGACATATCTACTTCTTTAACAGCATTAGGTATAGAGTAATCACCTCTATTACCTTCTTCATTAGGATTCATAAATCCAATTTTAGAAGTTTCTAAAAAATATAACCATTTTTCTGTATCAATACCTGCAGATTCAGGAATCATATCTATATTCATTAATAATAATTTACCTTTATCTGATGCCATTAATAATTCTACTCTATACATAATAATATTATAATAATATTGATATGCTTTTATTCTATCAATAAAAGAAGTAGGTAATGAATTTGTACTATCCATTACTGCACCAATATAAGGTAACTTACATTCATATAAATTACTTAAGTCTTTAAACTGTCCAGGAACAGGACCCATGTTTACATAAATATCAGTTCCTATTTTATATCCTTGATATACTTCAGGAATCCATTCCCATTTACAAGATATATCTCCTTGTTCTCTATTTAAAGTATATCCTTCATCTACTAATCTTTCTTGTACTTCTCCATTCTCATCAACATAAGATAAAAATCCTATTTTTCTTAAAGCTTTCCAAACACAATGTACTACCCTTACAGTCCAACCTTCATCTTCTTTATTTACATTAAAAGTAAAGTTAGCATCAACAACATGGTTCATCATCTGTGTATAATAATTATACACTTTATCAATTTCATCATTACTTAATTGGTCACCAAAATAACCTATTACCTTTGATGGACTTAATCTATAAACACAGGTTGCCCATTCTCCATCTTCAATAAATTCTAAATCTGGTGATTTATCATAATCAAAATATAATGGATTAACTACTGATATTGCAGGTTCTCCATTTAATACTCCTACCCAAAATATCTCTTTGGCAGCAATAGCTAAATGTTTAAACCCTTGATTAAACTTAGTAGCTATATCTTCTTTTTGTACTAAATATTCTAACAACTGATGAGCTAAAGCTTCTGCAGGATCTTGATGTTC
>Ga0315902_10007236_pt1 | contig 15209 bp, 7 predicted proteins | sample LakEriMetagenome_9_FD_203523 | JGI IMG/M metagenome (GOLD analysis project Ga0315902, IMG submission 203523) | Freshwater fungal communities from buoy surface, Lake Erie, Ohio, United States - Buoy 12 MA117 | ecosystem: Environmental > Aquatic > Freshwater > Lake > Lake biofilm | place: USA... | reverse complement strand
GAATTTGTGGAGGCAGCGGTACCGGAAAAACGACGCTCTTAAATCGTCTTTCAAGCGAATTAAAGCATCTTCACCCGTCTATTTTTTCAATGGACAATTACTACCTTCCGATCGAGCAGCAACAAAAGGACCGGAATGACCAGTACAACTTTGATCTCCCAAGCGCTCTGGACAGAGATAAACTATACAAGGACCTTTGTAAACTGGCAAGTGGACACCCTGTCGAAGTTAAAGAATATCATTTCAATGCTCCACCGGGTAAAACATCATTAGTAACTATCAATCCGTCCAGTCTGATCATTGTGGAAGGGCTTTTCTTGTTCTATTATGCAGAGATCAGAAAAATGGTCGATTTTTCGATCTTCATGCAGGTAGATCCTGAGATTCAACTGGACAGAAGGCTATACCGAGACCAGGAAACCCGCGGATATTCGCGAGAGGCCATCATTTATCAATGGGAAAACCACGTGGTACCATGCTATCGGGAATACTTGATGCCTTTTGAGCATGAGGCCGATTTCAGATTCCACAATGATTCAAGGGCAGATGACGAGTTTGAGCGTCTTATGTACGAGATCAATATGCTTATCGCGAAACAGAAAGTATGCTAAAGAACGGATGGGCAAAATATCGTTATGTCATATTTGCCATTCTGTCTACAGTCGTTTTTGCCATCGTTTACCTATCCGTTTTTACAAGTGATCACAGGCCACATGTCAGAAAATTCCAAACGCATTTTCTGGAGCTATCAGATCAACTTCAGAAGTATGTTGAAGCGGAAGCAACTTCTTTAAACAGTTACGGTTCGTCTTCAAATTGGAAGAACTTTAAAGAAAAAGAAGACTTCAATTTGCATGTTTACAGAAATGACTCGTTGATTTTTTGGAATACCAACCAACTACCAATCATTCGATTTGCCGATATCCACTTCCCATCTGATGGTATAATCCACCTACAAAACGGATGGTATTACGCCAAAATGATCAAAAAAGGGCCGTTTACAGTATGTGGTTCGTTTCTGATCAAGCATGATTACTCATACGAAAATAAGGATCTGATCAATGAATTCGTTTCCGAATTACGGATGCCATTCAAAGCAGAGATCTCTGTAGAGCAACATCCGGAGTATAGCATACGGGATTCTAAAAAAGCTTTCCTCTTTTCACTCATTCCTGCAGACCATCAGCCCGCAGGTGAGCGGGAATCAATCGTTCTGACAGTCTTGTTGCTACTAAGTTTGGTCCTTTGGCTTTTAACTGCATTTCGGTTTTTAGTAAGGAGCAGAGGATCCCGGAGATTTTTCACCCTTGCGGGTATCATACTGCTCCGCGTTGTAGCACTTCGATTAAACTGGTTCGGATTCATGCGTGACACAGATGTCTTCCAACCCACACTTTACGGCACGAACGAATGGTTTCCGAATTTTCTGGAATACCTGATCAACTGCGCTGTATTCTTGTTTCTAATCTTTAGTCTTCGAGCTTTGCTGAAAGGAAAAGAACAATTAAACTATTCTTCTCTTCTTGGCTATTTCCTGCTTTTATTCGGTATTCCGTTATGGGGTTTACTGATCTACCTCGATAAAGGGTTAATCGAAAATTCTTCCATACCGCTTACCATCGACAAGCTTTTCTCGCTGAATTTTTACTCCGTTCTCGCGTTGATCAGCATGGGCTCTCTGATCTTCGGATTCTACATTTACACGCGTGATATAATCCGCTTCAATAAATCGGCAGGAAATCGCCCCATCACACTGCTCTTAATTTCCTTTATAGCTTCACTCGGCTATTTTGTAATAGAGATGACCCTTGGACAACAATTGGTTTTTTCCTCATTGATCCCCTTATCCATAAATTGCCTTCTGATTTACAATACATTCCGGGACGGTAAAAGAAAAGACCTTGTATTCGGAATGCTGATGCTCGTGATATTCTCCCTGGTCTCGGCAGTCAATCTGAACGAGTTCAACCGCAGGAAAGAAAAAAGTGAACGTGAACTCTACGCAAATCAATTCGCAAGCGAACAAGATATCGTAACAGAAGTCGAGTACACCAATTGCAAACAGAAAATAGAGGAGGACAATGTGCTAAAGATATTGTCTACGTCACCCGTAAACATCGGGAATTCCGATTTTGAAGACGGCCTTGAAAGAAGGATCTTTAATGGGTATTGGGAACGGTACGAAATGAATTTCTTCCTTTTCGATAAAAAAGGTAATTCATTAATTGCCGGCGTTGAGAATCACACGAAAGTATATCGGGGTCTGAACGATATCATTAAAAATCACGCAAAAGAATCGGAGATCGACCCGAATATTTTCTTCATCACCGACTACACAGACCAGTATAGTTACCTTATTCGCCAGCCACTGCAAGTATCAGACACAATGGGGGCCGTTCTGTATTGTACATTGCGGTCAAAGAAAATCCCTGAGGAAATCGGTTTCCCGCGATTACTTATATCTTCAAAGGCACAGGTTTTTGAATCGCTCGAAAACTATTCGATCGCTAAATACCACAATGGCAGTTTGGTAAATACTTACGGCCTCTACAATTATCCTTCGAGTATCAAAGCGATCAGAACATGGAAAGGAGAAACACAGAATTATCTGGACTTCGATGGATACAATCACTTCGTTCTTGAAAAGTCAAAGAATGACGTAATCCTTTTGTCGAGTAAGAATACAACGTGGGTAGAACTGGTGACTTCTTTTTCTTATCTCTTCAGTTTTTACGGGATACTCCTGTTGCCCTTGTTGTTCCAGTTCAGTTACGCGCCATTCTTTAAAAGAACATTGAGTCTTGCCGTAAAGATCCAGTTGGTTCTGATCGGACTCGTCTTTATGGCGCTACTGGCTTTTGGCTGGGGAAGTGGCGTATTCGTGAGGGACCAGTACAACACCTATACGAATGATGTGATTCGCGAAAAGCTGGCATCCGTGGAATTGGAGCTGAAGAGCAAACTGGGTGAAAAAGATCGTCTTTCCATCTCATCAGATGGAAATTACATGGAATACCTGTTACAAAAATTCTCCAAGGTGTTCGTAACGGACATCAACTTGTATGATCCAAGCGGGTTTCTAATGGCAAGCTCGCGTCCAAAGGTCTTTAATATTGGATTGTTAAGCGAGCAAATGAATCCGTCGGCATTTTACTCTTTTCATGTGAGGAACAAGAGCGAGTTCGTTCATGACGAAAGTATCGGTGAGCTGAATTATGCTTCTGCCTATTTGCCTTTTGTCAACAACGAGGGAAAGATGCTCGGTTATCTGAACCTTCAGCATTTCGGTCAGCAAAAGGATTTTGAAACACAGATCCAGGGGTTCCTTGTAGCGATTGTGAATGTATTTATGCTATTACTGGCGATCTCAATCGTGCTGGCTGTTTTTATTTCGAACTGGCTCACGGCTCCACTTAGGTTATTGCAGGAAAACTTTGCCAATATTCGATTCGGAAAAGCGAACTCGAGAATCTCATACAACAAAGAGGATGAGATCGGTGCACTGGTAAAAGATTACAACCAGAAACTGGATGAACTGGAATACACCGCACAACAATTAGCACAAAGTGAACGGGAATCGGCCTGGCGGGAAATGGCAAAGCAAGTTGCCCACGAGATCAAAAATCCGTTGACACCCATGAAGCTCAGCATCCAACAGTTGCTGCGTGTTTACGACCCAAAAGATCCTGATTCGGAAAAGAAATTACAAAAGGTAGCCGGATCGATCATTGAGCAGATCGATGCATTGACGAATATTGCTAACGAATTCTCAAACTTTGCGAAGATGCCGCGTCCGGATGAGATCAGTCTCGACCTGATCCCGCTACTGGAAAATGTGATCGAAGTTTTCAGACAGGAAATAAACTGCAAGATCGCATTCAACAAAACGGAAAATTCAATGATGATCCGTGCCGATAAGGACCAGATGGTGAGGACCTTTAATAATCTCATCAAGAATGCGATTCAGTCCATTCCGGAAGATCGCGAAGGCCTCATCAGGATCTCCGTAAAGAAAAACGAGCAGAAAGTGAGGATAGAAGTCGCAGATAATGGATGTGGCATACCGGTGGCCATGCGATCAAAGATCTTTGTTCCCTATTTTACAACCAAAAGCACCGGTACAGGACTTGGATTGGCGATGGTGCGGCAGATCGTTGAAAACCATCGCGGCACAATCGATTTCGAATCAACTGAGAATGTTGGCACAACGATCATAATCAATTTACCTCAAGCGGATGAATAAAGGAAAGGGGCCTACTCGAATGAGAAAGCCCCTTTAAAAACCATGATGTCTGACTGACAAAAATGATCTGTGCTATATTTGGAGAATTAAGCCAATAAATAATATACGATCAGCGCAATGTCAATAAAAAGACTGACGGCTGCTGCTGTGAAAATATAGCGCATTGGAGCAACCGCAAGAAGCAGACTGAGTGTCGCCATCGTAGGGATGATAACGGCTGTCAGTGCAATCGTATTCCCAATCGCTCCGAGTCCCACTGCAATTCCACCCATACAGCCGACAACTGTCAGTATCACCGCGATCAATCCAAATCGGTTGAATTCTGAATCACTTAAAAGTCTTTCAATGTTATTCTGATGTTGTGCCTTTGCTTCCATGTCCTTATAATTTAATGTTGAAACAAAGTTGCTGCGATAGCCGCCCCTAAAAAATGAGGTGAATTAGCCGAAAAAATGATTTTTGTCAGCAAAAACAAAAAGGACCACCTTCGGCGATCCTTTCCACATTTATTTGATTTTTAATCGTGCTAATCTGCTAGAGCTTTACAACCTTTTTATTCAGATACGAAGCACCGTTAAAATAACGGATAGTATAGATCCCCGGAGACCAAAGCCCCGTTTTGATGCAAGCGTCAGCACCATGATCGATCTTTTCAGAAAACAATTCTCTGCCGTTCAGATCATGAACAATTAGGGTTCCATCCCCCTCAACGTCTTTAATGTAAAGTTCATCATTGAACGGATTGGGATAGACCGTTAGATCCGTCAGCGCATTTTCATCCAAACCAACCAATGCATTCATGTTCAAACGAATCATCAGTGCATGTGGGTCATTGAGCGAGAACAAGGTGCCATCGGCAGTGTAACCTTGAACGATTCCCGGTTCAACGGATTGCGCAAGCTTGAAACGAACATCAGGACCGGTACCCCCTCCTACATGACATGCCAATACAAGCAATGTATCACCGGCCTGCACATTTACAATATTCCAGAATCGGAGACCGATACTCTGAGTATAATTATCCCAGGTGATCCATACGGGTTGCGTTGACTCAATAAGCTGCCAAGATCCGTTTACTTTTTTCCGGAGCTCGCCATAGATCTGCTGATCGATATTGGACTGGGTTCCCGTTATAATGATATGCATCGAATCGATGACATCATCCTGCAGAACTTCCATAACATTCCCAATTTTGAAAGGCTGACCCACCTGAGTTGAAACATTGGAAATGTAACCCGAAGCTTCATTTTTGTCAATGCTGTATAAATGATCAAACACACTCAGGATCTCTGTTGAGGAATTATCGATCGGATAACCTTCAACTGAATCTTGCACAAAATCATACGTAACCGTATAAAAATTCCACACTGAAGGAGGGGTAAGTGTATAGGTCGAAAAAGATGCGGATTCCAGGGGTTGAAGCAAAACAGAATCCGAGGTGGTTGACCCTCCACCCTGATCGAGATTTACCTCCAGGTGTACATTCTCACCTTCGAGAGAGCCCTCATTCAACACAGATCCGTAGAATGTGACAGGAGATACCTGCGTAATTGGCATGAAGTAATACGGCAGTTGCATTTGACCCATTCCCATTTTAAAACTCTGAATGTTCAGGTCATACAGGAAAGCCTCTTTGACCTTAACATCATCGATCTGCCAGTAATAGTGTGTGGCCTGGGATGTGCCCTGAAAATTAAATCGGATCTTCACGGCAGAAAGATCTGTCGCCGTATCCAGAAATGCGGTTATATTGATCTTGGAGAATTCTGTTGGAGAAATAATGCCCGAACCTACATTTGGGATGCTGGCATCGAAAATAGCAAAGGTTAAAAAATCGTTGTTGCTAACTTCCAGCTTCGGGAAGAACGATGCATCGCAACAAAAACGATATTTCTGGTAAAATTCTACGAAGGCAGAAGTTACCCCGGTCATCGAAAATGCCGGCGACACCAGCGCCCCTGATCGTGCCTGCCAGGGTCCCGGTCCCGGATTGGACAGATCAGCATCAAAGATGGCGAACCCGTTGTTGATACTCTGAGAAGCAATTATTTCATTCGCTGCAACAGAAAACTGGCCGCTTGGACCATCATCATCGTGCTGCCAAACCGCTCCGTTCGATCCCGAAGTTGTCCAACTGCCCAATGTATTAGCGAAATTCGTGGAAAGCAACACTGCTCCGGGTGCCTTTTCGTACACAGGGACTTCATCTTTTGGGAATTCCGTTGCCTGTTCAACCGTGTAAAAGGCCGAGTAAACAGGATTGTTTGGATCAAGCTTAGTTTGTGCAACACACTGTGTCCATAGAGATCCTATTATTAACGAAAAAGAAGAAATTCTTAAAAAAAGCGACATAGTAGATTTTTATAGTGACTTTTGCTCCTGCAAGTTAACGAATCCCGCTGAAATAAATAAAAAACGGGCCGTATAATTTACGGCCCGCCTCATTCCTTATCTGCTCTTATAAGTTCTTCATCACGCGGATGTTCTCGATCTTCTGATCACCATTCGATACACTGATCATGTACACGCCTGTGTTCAGGTTTGTCATGTCAACATCGAACTCAAGGTTCTCATAGTCTTCGAACGATCCTGCATAAACAGTCTTCACCAGTTTGCCCATCATGTCGTACATGGCAACAGAGTAGTTACCTGCTTTCGTCAACGTAACAGATACCGTTGTTGTATTCGCTGTCGGGTTTGGATAAGCAACCAACGCTGCTGCCAACACATCTGCTTCCATGTTCTTAGCCGCTGGTGCCGCACATGCTGCTGCAAGCTCTCCGCATTCACCCAACTGACATCCGATAGCAAGGTGTGCAGGTACTGCTGATGCATCGATACAGATCGTGTGTGCATTCGCAGGGTTACCCGGAGGAACCTGACACATCTGAACTTTCTGGATGCTGCTGTTTCCTGCGTAGCACGTAACGTCTACAACACAGATCGAAAGTTGATCAGAAGCAGTACATCCGTTCGCGTCAACTACTGAAACAGTGTATGATTCATTGCTTGTTGGACATGCTGTAAGGGATGTTCCTATTCCACCGCCTGAAGCAGTTGACGTCCAGGAAACTGAATATGCAGGTGTTCCGCCATTCACTGTTGCGTTAAGGTCTGCACATGACATTGGTCCGTATCCGAAGAATACAGTCTCATCTGATCCCGCGTCAATAGTCAACACAGCAGGCTGTGTGATATCGATCGTTGTCGAAGCTGAACATCCGTTCGCGTCAACTACATCATACGTGTATGATCCAGCCGGCACTGTATAAGATCCTGCATCGTCCACCGAGTAAGGGGTTACACCTCCTGAAGTTAACACAGTAACGTCTGATGTTTGACCATTACAAAGAATTGCAGTATTCGTTGCTGAAATGTTCACCTTTGTTGGCTCAACAAGAACAACTCCGTCAGTTGCAGTACATCCGTTTGCGTCAGTTACCGTCACTGAGTAAGATCCTGCTCCAAGACCTGAAAGATCCTCAGAAGATGATCCGTTGTCCCAGCTGTAGCTGTATCCTGCAACTCCACCATTCGCAGTTGCATCTGCACTACCGTCAGTGCTCTGGAAACAGCTCACACCGTATCCGTTGTAATTAGATGCCACCACTCCTACAGTAAGTACTGTCGGCTCAGTGATCGTTGCACTTGCAGATGCAGTACATCCGTTTGCATCTGTAACTGTGTAGTTGTAGCTTCCTGCAGATAGACCAGCATTGTTTCCAGTTCCTGAATAAGGAGCTGTACCACCTGTTGCACTTACTGCCACTTCACCATTTGATCCTCCGTTACAGCTTACACCGTAACCGTTGTAATCCGATGTTGATGTTGAAGCCACCAACAACGTAGGTTGTCCGATCGTGATGTCTGTTGAAGCTGAACATCCGTTCGCATCAACTACATTGTACGTGTATGATCCGGCCGATACTGTATAAGTTCCTGCATCATCTACTGAGTAAGGTGTTACACCTCCTGAAGTTAACACAGTAACATCTGAGGTTTGACCGTTACATAGAATTGCAGTATTCGAAGCTGAGATGTTCACTTTGGTTGGTTCAACAAGAACAACTGTTTCACCAGCTGTACATCCGTTCGCATCAGTTACCGTAACAGAGTAAGATCCTGCTCCAAGTCCTGAGAGATCCTCAGAAGTCGATCCGTTGCTCCAGCTGTAGCTGTAAGCTCCTGTTCCTCCGTTCGCAGTTGCATCTGCACTACCGTCAGTGCTCTGGTAACAGCTTACTCCGTATCCGTTGTAATCTGATCCAACGATTCCAACCGTCAACACTGAAGGTTCAGTGACCGTTGCACTCGTTGATGCTGTACATCCGTTCGCATCTGTTACTGTGTATGAGTAAGACCCTGCAGAAACAGTAAATGTACCTACACCAGTATAAGGGGCTGTACCGCCACTTGCGGAAACAGTCACGGAAGTAGTCCCACCATTACAAGCGATGTTGCCAACAATTGCCGAAACGCTCAATGGAGCCGATCTTGAAACTGTAAACGAACAGCTGGACGTATTTCCATTAACATCTGTCGCTGTAATCACAACTGGAGTTATACCAACAGGGAAATTAGACCCGGAAGCTGGAACAGATACGATGGATGAAATTCCACAATTATCTGAGGCATTGAGGGGCCAGGTCGCCTGATCAATACAGGTTGGTAAAGTTATATTTGCGGGGCAATTTACAACCGGGTTTTCATTATCCGTTACATTGATTGTGAAAGAGCATGATGAACTGCCAACAGCATTCACAGCAGTTGCTGTTACAAGTGTATTTCCTTGATTGAAATTTGAACCGGAGGACGCTGAATATGTAATTGTAGAGGCCGGAATTCCGATAACTTCCGTTGCAGCAAAAGTAACAGATGCACTACATTGACCCGGATCTGTAGAACTATTTATTGTGCCAGGGCAAACAATTGAAGGTGGTACGCCTGTTACAGAAACATTGAAAGAACAGGTTGCTGTATTCCCCGAAGCATCAGTGGTTTGAAAGACGTTTGTCGTTGTACCAAGAGGGAATAACGACCCCGAATTTAAACCTGCCGACTGAATAAGTGTAGTTAATCCGCAATTATCAAAAACAACAGGAGAGTCATATGAAACCACTGTTCCAGCAGCACTCGATCCCAAAACAGATATATCATTCGGACAAGTTATAACTGGGTCTTCATTGTCACTAATAGTAACATTAAAAGCACAAGAAGCTGTGTTTCCGTATAAATCGGTTGCAACAAAAGTATTCGTCGTCACACCCACAGGAAATAGAGATCCTGAAGGGAGACCCGAGGTTTGTATTACGGTTGCAGACGAAGGTGTATTAATTAGTCTAACATCATCCAACGCAAAACGGCCCGGACCAGTATAATTTTGAGGAATATTCTGCCAAAAAACAATCTTAACTGTTTGTCCATTATAAGCACTGACGTCGAAAGATTGATTAACCCAAGCATTATTTGTACTAATTCCCGCGTTCGCAGTAAATGAATACAAAGTCTCTAGAATGGAACCTGAAGCATTTGTAATTCTGACCTCATAAGTTCTTGGCAAATATCCCGAGAATATATTATATTGAAGATTTTCCTTCCATGATAAAATACTACTTCCTGAAGAGGGCAATGTAACTTGCTGTGATAAACTAGCAACTCCAGTGTTACCATCAAATCCATTACCGGCACATTTCGAACCTTCAATAGGTGTAACTGTGTTGAAGTAGGAAAAACTTGACTGCACCTGCCATGGAAGGAAAGGGACTGGATTGTCTACAGCAACCCACCCGGTTAAATTTCCCGACTCAAATCCACCATTAACAATTAAGTTGGTTGGTGATCCGGTACAAGGACTTGTCGCAACCGGTGCTGCGTACGTCACAAGACTTGCACAAAGACCTGGGTCTGATGACAGATTTAGGTTTGATCCACAAGTAATAGTCGGTAAGCCACCTATGGAAATATTTGCTCCATTATCAGAACCCACCCCTACAAGATTAGAGGATACAATTCTTATTCTGTATCCCGTTCCCACCGGAATTGAAGCAGGAATTGATGAAGTTATGGTGCCTGATAACGCAGTGGAAGTGATACTACCAATATTTGTCGGTGTTGCAAAACTTCCGGAACTATTTGATAACTGCGCCGTAAATGTATTCCCTGCATTGAAGATGCCTGAAGCCGTGTAGTTCACAGATATAGATTGCCCGGGACACAAGCTAGTCGGGATCGATCCTGTTGTTAGCTGATTTCCAACACATATGTTTTTCGAGGAACTTGCACCTGTATAACAACTATTGAAAGGTGTAACTGTTATGGGACCGCACCAGGATATGTTAGAGGCATTAAATGTGATGGTATTTGACGTGGAGGAACCGACGACAACTGCACCTGGAGGAAGTGTCCAAGTGTATCCGGTCGCGTTCGAGACGGGTGAAATACTGAACGTATTATTTGCTTGTCCAAGTGATATCGAGGTAGGACCACTGATCACTCCCGCATTGCCGACCGAAGGAACATTCACAGGATTTAGAGAGATCGAGAGCGTCACAGATCCGCATGGACCGGTTCCTGTCACTGTATAGGTAATTGGTGATGTAACCGTTGACACAACATTGGTTCCTGTTGTGGTATTAAGTCCTGTGGAAGGTGACCAGTTCCAGGTTGTAAAAGTTCCTGTATTTGTCAGAGATATAGGAACTCCCGTTCCGGAGCACACGCTCGCCGTATTACCAGTAAGATAACTGGTACCGTTCACATTGAAATTAATATTGGTTGCTGCCAATGCATTATTAAGATCCGCAGAAGACAGGATATATGCATACGCAAAAGAAGTGCTTTGGTTTGGACTCAAATTCCCCAAATTGAATGAAATTGAGATCGCAGCATCCTGCACTGCCGACCCTGAAGAAAAAAGACCGGAACCAGACCAAACTTGCTGTGCATTTCGATTAGAGAAGCCCCCATGCGTGACTCTTGCACGACTATCAATAGAACCAAGGCCAAGATAATTTCCACCTGAAAGGGTTGTTGATGATACAAGAGCAGTATTGCAACTTGATGGATTCTGAAAAACTATTTGGTTTGAAGTTGTATAATCACCTCCGGCACCCGGTGTAAAAACTCCATGGTCAGGATCAACATTTCGCATGTAGTATACGTTATTGATCGTTGAGGCCGAAGTGTTGACAACAGTTACTTCGGTTACAAAATAAACCGAATTTTTAGGGATATAAGTGCGTGCTGTGATGCTCAGGCCACCAATATTTCCTTGCCATGTTCCCGAAACCTGTGTCGCGGTATTCGTATAGTTCGTTATTGATCCGGGAATGGTAGTCTCATTACAAATCTGATTGTTATTATAATTTAAACCGTTGATACTCATCCCCCAACCCTCTTCCGGTGAGCCGGGTAAAAAATAATCTCCGACATAATTCGGTGATCCAACAGTCCACCCATCCTTGGCAGGGTCAGCGACAAATCCAAGTTGAGAACCAAAAGGACTCCTTGGATGATAGCCCGCAGGTGCGGCAACCGTTGATGCAAAAGCACCACATGGCCCAACTGCCACTTCAACATGGTTTCCCTGAAGAAAGGCATTATTACTTACTATCTGACTCGCAGAGTCGAAAGAGGCGAAAGAAACACAAGTGACCAACAATAATTTGAGCAAATTCAGTGTTCCGGTTATACTTTTAGAAATCATAGTTAATCATTTAATTATCGTTGAAATTGATTTGCCAAATAAGTGTTCCACTCTGAAATACTCCATGTTTTTGCATAATCTGTATTCAGTTTAATTGTCACTTTCCGCGAACTAAAATCAAGTTCATAGCTAACCAAATTGCCGGTTCGCATGTTGAAAAATTGCTGAGCTTCGTCCACCGATGAAAAATTAAGTTGAGATATATCTGCTAAATATTGTTTAGTTAAAGCAGAAGTTGTGGGCAATATCAGACTCTCCCGGGTAAGCACTAATCCGGAACCATCTGAAGTATTCCCGCGATTTTGTGATACACTAACATCAGATGAACTGATTTTTGATTCTGTGAAATGTTGGGTTCTTTCTTGGCCAAAGGAATTAAGGCTGACCCAAACCAAGGTCATGGTTAAAATAGTTTTTTTCATAAGATAGTTATTTAGACGGTCTAAAATTAGACCGAAAGAACTATGGAAAAAATACTTATTAATGAGTATTTTTTCATCTTATGCGAGCAAACTTTCAACCCGGATGACTAACCAAAATGTTATCAAGGAACTGACTCATCTGCATTTCGCATCGGTTTAATGGTTGCCGAGATGCGGAATGATGATAAGAATTGTTGAGCCGTCTCCGGGTGATGCGGAAATATTCATTGTTCCGGAAAAGAACCGAATCCTCCTTTCGATATTCTTTAATCCAAATCCCTTCACCTCTGTTTCTAAGAATCCGTTCCCATCATCATCGCATGACAGAACCATCTCCTCTTTGTACCAGAAAAGCTCGAGTTTGATAAGTTGTGGATTACCATGCTTCAACGCATTCTGAAGCAATTCCATTGAGATTAGATACAGACATGATGCTACATCCTTTTGAATCCGATCTGGAAAATCATACGTCTGGTAATCAAGCTGGACAGGCTTGATCTGTTCCCTCATAAAATTGACTTGATCAAGTAATGCTCCCTTCAGAGCACCTTCTTCCAATGAAATGGGCATTATAGTATGAGACAAACTTCGTATGTAAGCACCTATCTCAATCAATGATTCCTTGGTGTCTTGATTTCTTTTTAGCTCAAGAAGATGCATGGTTCGTGCAATGAGGACCCCGATCTTGTCATGTAAAATGTCGGAAAGAAGTCTTCTTTCTTTGATCCGTGCATGGTCAATAGCAATGATCGCATTGCTTTCCTCTAATAATAATTGCTCCTGAAGGATCAGATTTCTCTTGAATGCATCGACATAGTCCCGGATCAATAATCCTCCAAAAAGCATCATTTCATAGAGAATAATTAGACTGATCCAATTTTTACTTAAATCAACCTCTATGATCTGAAACGAATTCAGGATCATATGCAAGCCCCATAAAATATGTGGGAAGAATGAATAAATCACATACTTTACATTTGGGTGTTTTAATTTTACGGAATAATAGACCCCAAGGATTAATAATAAAATATTCAGGAAAAAGATCAGATAGGTAATATATGAAGGGAGAAGAAGCCATTCATATTCTTTCAAGATAAGACAGATAATCGAAAAGGCGGAAAGAATTCCAACGACCCATTGAAACGACATAATAAGACGATAAATAGTCCTTACGCCCGTTTTAAGATCGAGTAAGTCGGCAATAAAAATCCCAAGAAATAAATACCAATAACAGCCCGAAAAGATTCTGAATTCACTGAAATACAGGAAATCCGGGAAGAAGAAATTCTTTGCTACGCCCATGTTAACTGCTACATAAATGACCCCGATAAGCGAATAAACAATGTAGTAAAGGTATTTTCGCTCATGAGTTTGCCTGTAGATATAAAAGTTCAAAAGGAGCAACATAATCGCAAACCCGCTGAAAATAAAGAAAAGTGCCAAAGAATTTTGCGTTGTTTCAAGTAAGTCCCGTTCTTGGGTCAGTGAGACTGAAAAATCGAAAAATGACCATTGCTTCTTTACTCTGGCGATGACCGTGCTTTGCACTTCAACCTCTGGAATTTTAAAGGAATAGGCATTCAGATGGACACTTTTCCCCCTTGCACGGTCACCAGCATTAATTGGTTCACCGTTACAAGGATAAATGGTCAAACTGTCAAGATGGATATTATTGAAGGCCCATCGAAGATCTGAATTCAAACGTGAATCGGCAAGAGTCAATTTACACCAAACCGTCATGTTTTCATTGTAGCCAAATGAGATATTATCGGACAAAGCACCCGGTTTCCAGCTAAATTTAGCGGTGTCCTCTATCGAATACCTGGAGCTCGAATCTATAAAATAATAGAAACGTGCACTTTGCCCTATTGCATTAAAACTGAAGAGCAATAATACCAGTACCGTAAATCTATAGCTCAATAATGCCTTCATAAACTAATTTTAATAGTTCACCGGTGCTTGTTGTATTCATTTTACGATGAATATTACGCCGGTGCGTATCAACCGTCACTTTACTGATGAAAAGTTTGGTCGCGATCTCTTTACTTTGATAACCAGCCGCAATAAGTTTGATTATTTCCGTTTCCTTCTTAGAGAGTGTTGAAACAGGGCTGTCAACATCCTCTTCCTTAAATATTTTCTCAAGGCGCATGGAAGGATTATTGCTGATCGCGGGAAGTAACTCATTAAGACTCGCCTCTTTTTTCAGAAAATAGTCAACGCCGATATTCTTTGCCTTCCTTAAAAGGTAGTCCTCATAGTGCCCGGAAAGAACTATGACCGTTGTTTCTGCCAGCGCCGTTTGGTTGCTTTTTATGAGTTGAAGCCCATTATCACTGCCGATCTTGATATCACAAATGAACACGTCAAAAAAATGTTGCTCTAATAGTTCCTCACACTCTTTTTTTGTATTCACCGTAAAGATTTCGGTTTTGTTTAAATGAGCCGAGAGTAATTCTTTCAGACCAAGGCAGAACAAGTCATGATCATCACAGATCAACATTTTATTTGGCTGTAGTATTTCCTCCACTTTAGACTAAAAAAAACGGACCGTGTTTCCACGGTCCGTCATAAATATATGAACTATTTCTTAGTTCTTCATCACGCGGATGTTCTCGATCTTCTGATCACCATTCGATACGCTGATCATGTACACGCCTGTGTTCAGGTTTGTCATGTCAACATCGAACTCAAGGTTCTCATAGTCTTCGAACGATCCTGCATAAACAGTCTTCACCAGTTTACCCATCATGTCGTACATGGCAACAGAGTAGTTACCTGCTTTCGTCAACGTAACAGATACCGTTGTTGTATTCGCTGTCGGATTTGGATAAGCAAC
>Ga0315902_10007230_pt1 | contig 15217 bp, 10 predicted proteins | sample LakEriMetagenome_9_FD_203523 | JGI IMG/M metagenome (GOLD analysis project Ga0315902, IMG submission 203523) | Freshwater fungal communities from buoy surface, Lake Erie, Ohio, United States - Buoy 12 MA117 | ecosystem: Environmental > Aquatic > Freshwater > Lake > Lake biofilm | place: USA... | reverse complement strand
GTAAAAATTTCCATTCTTGATATTTACACCGCAAACTGCGTGTAGCCACGGGCAGCTTACTATAAAAAACAAAAAGGCTTTCAGATAAGTGCTCATAACGCTTTAAGTTGTTCCAGGATAGTCCTTGAAGCTGCGCTGTATTGACGCTTCCATCTTACGGCATCATCCCAATTGCTGTTGGACTTACTTTCTTTTTGCAGCCACAGCCTGGCTTCGTCTGTTTTGCTTTCTTTCCAGGCAACTGCGGCCATGCCCAATACAGAGGGATTAACCGACAATTGCAAAGACGCTTCGAACATTTCTTTCGCTTTTACATTGTTGCCTGCGTCCAGGTACAACCAGCCCAGTAATTGCAGTGTACGGTAACGGAAACTGGGGGGCAGATTTTGCTCCAGTAACATTTTTTCTCCATACAAAACACCATCGGCCGGCTTCCCTTCCAGGTAATACAAGCCAATCAGCTTCAACCAGTAGACAAACTCCTGTGCCGGTATCCAGTCACGCACTCCCTCCAACAGCCGGAGAGCTTGTGTGGTGGTTTGATTGAGCAATAACTGGTCTGCCTTGTCAATCAGCACCAGGGCTACCGATTTAGCAGAATAAATCAGCGGATCATTTACATGTGCCTTTTTAAAAAAGCGGATTGCTTCATCATGCCGGTTCAGCTCAAGCGCAGTGAAGGCCAGGTTGCTGTACGCCTTTGCATAACTGCTGTCGGCTTTCAACGCCTGTGCGTACTCTGTTGCTGCGGCATTATAGTCGCCCTTGCTGAAATAATAATTACCGAGGAGATTGTATACATCCGGACTTTCTTCTAAATATTGTTTTGCCTGTTGCAGGATCCACACGGCGCTGTCATTTTTCTTTTGTTTCAGGTACGTTTCATGTGTCCACTCATACGCATCCCAATACCAAGGGCTGAGCGTGAGCGCCTTCCGGTAGCAGGCCAACGCTTCATCATACTGTTTTGATTGTTGGTGGAAGCGCCCCATGTACGACCAGGCAGACGGCTTGTTGGGGTTCTTATGAATGCCTTCCCGGAACTGTTGTAACGCTGCGGCGGTGTCTTTCTGCCGGGCCAGTACCCATCCGTGTCCTGCGTACGCCCATGGATCAAAGGGGTTGTTAGCCTGTGCAGCACGAAAAAGACTATCTGCCTTTATCCATAATTCCGGAGAAGGGCTGTCGGCATAAAAATCAGCAAGCTTGGTAAGTGTTTCGGAAAAGAATGGTTCGAGGTTCACGGCCCGCAAGAGCAACTCCAGTGTACGGCGCGCATTCACCTTTTTCTGAAGGTCGGCCAGGTTCTGGTAGGAGAAAATAAAAAGGCTGTCTGACTTGATAGACCTTTCATAGAATTGCTGTGCCTCCCTGATATTTCCCCGGTCTTTGTAAATAATACCCAGGTTATTATACTCCACAGCCACATCAACCGTATCGATGGCGATAGAATAGCGATACAACCTTTCTGCCTCTCTGTTCCGGTTCAGATCATTATACACATTGGCGAGATTATTATAGGGCCAGCTGAATTGCGGCGCGAGGCGAATCACTTCTTCAAACACTGCAATTGCCTCTTTATAGCGGTTTTGATCGCGGAGCACGTTCCCCAGGCTGCTGCGGGGATAGGTCCATGTGGGGATTAACTCTATCGCCTTTCTGAAATATTGTTCGGCCAGAGGAAAATCATTCTGGTACTCTGCCACAAGACCCAGCGCATGTAAAATAAATGCTGCATCGGGTTCTATCTGAAGGGCTTCTGAAAGAAGCCGTTTTGCTAATTCGTAATTGCGGTACTGCTTACCACGCAGGTAAGAATAGGCTTCCAGGTAACGGGCATAAATAAAATACACGGTATATCCATAGTCGGTGGTATCAAGCAGTTGCAGCAGTTGCCTGCTTTTCTCAGCTGCTGCCATGAAATAGGTGGCCGGTGGCTGAGTATTCCGTCCCTGCAAAATTGTATTTACTGCCTGCTGTGGCTCAATGCTCAGTTGCTGGGTCAGACGCAGCCGGATGAGCCGTAGCCAGTCTCCGGGCAATGCACCATCTTTCTTCCAGTTGTAATAGAGTTGCAGGGCCGCTCCGGTCTGCCCGGCGGTAAACACACGGTTGATCTGTGTGAGCAATTCCTGCTGACCCGGCGACAGGGTTGTAAACCAGGGCTCGTTCACTTCAACTAACGACTTAGCCTTTACGTAAGATTGTTCTATTTCTTTTGTGGATGTCTGCCTGAGCCTTTCAAAAGTCAGGGCTTTCATTTCTGGCGACACAAGCATCACCACTTTTCCGCCCGAAGGCGCACCGATCGTGGGCTCCTGTTTTTCCTGTGTTTCATCAAATACGCTGTTATACACGTACAGGTTGAGCTCGTTTACACGTATACGGTTGTCGGCCGGACTGTTATCGGCAGCGCCCATCATTCCTTTTACCAGGTAATAGGTAAAATAACCATGACCCAGTTCTTTGTTCTCATACGAACGCTGGTTGGCGCCACAGCTTAGATAGCGTATGGTGTTCCGGAAAGATGACAAAGCGCCTTCGCTCAGCAAATCGGCCCCCTCTTCATTCACGGTTTGTCCGCTGTGACAGGCATCGAGTATAAGGCTCACCATCACGCCTCTTTGTGTGAGGTATTCCACCACTTCGTTCAGATCTTTAAAACTGACTGTTCCCTGGGCGCCGGTATACGCCCGGTCGGGGTTGACATCGCTGCACAAGAGGTAACCAATATATCCTTTGGTGGATGTGTCTTTGGAAAGCTGTATATCGCCGTGACCTGAAAAATAAATGATTACCTCGTCGCCCTGTTTCAAAGGCAGCTTTTTAAATTCCCGTACAGCCTGGTTCACCGCATTACTGTTGGCGGTACGGTTCAATAGCAACAAAAGATGTTCCGGCTGTACTTTTTTGGTTTCCAGTAAAAAACGCGCATACAGGGCAGCATCCTTATCGGCTGCATTTAAGCGGATGCGCGCTACTTCATATTGGGAGATACCCACCACCAGGGCGTAGGTTGTTCCCGAAGCTGTGGTGGTTACTTCGCTTTCGCTTGACCCCTTTACTCCGGTAACCTGTGCAGCAACGGGGAGGGGACGGAAACAACAGATGATAAATACCAGCAGAAAAAGGCAAAATCGGCTCATGATGCAGCATGAAGTTACAGAAATAACCGCTGAGGCAGTTACCCCCTAATGGGTATTTTGTACGGGAGAACGGATTCAGGGAATGTGATTACTATCATTGATACCAGGATGAGCGCTGTTGTAATTTAGTACCGGTACTAATTACCCGCTGATGAAAAAAATTCTTTCCATATTAATGGCGGCTGCTTTATTGCTGGCAGTAAGTATGATTCCGAAAGAGTCAAAAAAAGAATTGGTGAAGGAAACTAATGCCTGATTCCATAAAAAAGCGGCACAGGCTGTGCCGCTTACCTTTTTTTCTTCATTTTTCTTTTATACAGATAAGAGGGGCGCTTTTTCGGGCACTTTTTCAAGGGCCTGTTCAATGTCCCAGATAATGTCTTTATAATTTTCCACGCCCACTGAAAGGCGTATCATTTTGGGTGTAATGTTGAGCTGTTCTTTTTCTGCATCGGGTATATCCACATGGGTCATTGTTGCAGGATGTTCGGCCAGGCTTTCGGTAGAACCCAGGCTTACAGCCAGTTTAATCAGCCGGAGGTGGTTCAGGAACGAAAAAGCTTCCGCTTCGCCTCCCTTTATATCGAAACTCAACATAGCTCCCTTTCCCAGGCATTGTTTTTCAAAGATGGCATATTGTTCAGGTTTCCTGTCCTTTAAAAAACCAAGATAGTAGACCTGCTCCACTTTTGGATGTTGCCGGAGGTAGGCGGCGACCTGTTCTGCGTTGGCGGCCTGTTGCTCCATTCTTACTTTTAATGTTTCGAGACTCCGCAACAGCAGCCAGCCTGTATAGGGAGCGATCATGTTCCCCAGGAAGGTGCGCAAAACTTTTACCCGCTGAATCAGTTCTTTGCTGCCCAATACCGCACCGGCAATCACATCGCTGTGGCCGCCGATATATTTAGTGGCGGAATATAATACAAGGTCGGCCCCCTGCCCGAGCGGATGCTGCCACAGCGGACCCATATACGTATTGTCTACAGCCACATACACTTTATGATCGTGTACAGAATATTTCCGGGCCAGCGAAGCGCACAATTCAATATCAATTAAATCATTGGTGGGGTTAGCGGGTGTTTCCAGGTAAATCATAGCCAGCCGGTCAGCCAGTCCGCTGTTTTTCAGCAACTCATCTATTTGCTGGCCGGACTGCCCAACAGTAAAAGGAAGCACATGAATACCAAATTTGGTTAATACATGATGGATAAAATGGTGGGTGCCTCCATATAGGGGAGAACCAAACAACAGTAAATCACCGGGTTTCAGAAATTCCATTAACACTGTTGAAATAGCACTCATACCGCTTTCGAACACCGCACAACTCTCGGCCTCGTCCCATAAAGTCAGCCTGTCTTCCAGGATTTCCATATCGGGATTATTGATGCGGCTGTAAATCATTCCCATCTTTTCATGTTTCCGGCGCTCCCTGTGCCCGTACGCCACTTCAAAAAAAGCCTTTCCCTGTTCAGCGCTTGCAAACTCAAAGGTGGAGGTTTGAAAAATGGGGCATTTAATAGCGCCCTCACTCCAATCGGGGCGGTAACCATAACTCATCATCAGGCTTTCAGGTGCTAATTTTCTGTGTGACATACAGTGTATGATTTATGTCATAAAATTGCCCATAAACAGTGTTTTATCCAATGATCAGAATCATTCTGGGAAATAAACCCAAAGTTTGGCTTCATAACAGATATTTTTATTATTTTAGAAATCAAATCATCTCGTTCACAGAAAAAACCTCCACCCATGCTTCCTCAACTGGATGCCACAGATATTGGAATTCTGCAGCTTCTGCAATTTGATGCGCGGTTAACCAATAAAGAAATTGCTGACAAGCTCGGAAAATCCATAAACCCGGTCTATGAAAGGATCCGCCGGCTGGAGCGGGAGGGTTATATTCAACGTTATGTGGCATTGGTTGACCGGAATAAAATTGACAAATCCCTCGTTGCTTTCACCAACGTGCAGCTGAAAGAGCACTCCCATGTTATGTTGAAAGATTTTGAGCGTTCCATCGTCAACTTTGAAGAAGTGATGGAGTGCCATCATATGACCGGTATGTATGATTACCTTATTAAAATAGTGGTACGGGATATGACAGCGTACCAGGATTTTATAGTTAACAAGCTGGCGCGGCTACCCAATATCGGAACCGTACAAAGTGGGTTTGTGATGACCGAAATCAAGCACGAAACCGCCTATGCGCTGCACAGTCCGGTTAAAAAACCATAACAGAGGCTAATAAATATTGGCTTCGGGCCTGTTTCCGGTCGTTGTATACCTGAAAGGAGAACCTTATCATTGCATCCAAACTTTCTTTTTATATGAACTGGCACTTACTACCTGTTAATGAAGTACTGGAAGTAACCGGCAGCAGCCGCAATGGATTAACGGACCTTGTGGTTAAGAACCGGCTGGAGGAATACGGACCCAATGAATTGCAGGAAGCCAAACGTAAGTCGCCCTTCATGATGTTCGTGGCACAGTTCCTGGATGTAATGATCCTGGTATTAATTGCTGCGGCTGTAATTTCCGGATTAATAGGTGATGTAAAAGATACGATTGTCATTGCTGCAATTGTTGTTATCAACGCAATTGTAGGTTTTATACAGGAGTACCGGGCAGAAAAGGCGATGCAAAGCCTGAAGAAAATGGCGGCCCCTTCGGCTACAGTACTCCGTAATGGAGCCTACCTGCTGGTGCCGGCCTCAGAACTTGTTCCGGGCGACTGGGTGGTGCTGGAAGCAGGAAGTGTGGTACCGGCAGATCTGCGTTTGGTAGAGGTTCATTCCCTGCAGGTGGATGAAGCCAGCCTTACCGGCGAGTCGCATCCGGTTGAAAAAGTGGAAGCGCCACTGTCTGAAGAAGAAATGCCGCTGGGCGACCGTATCAACATGGCATTTAAGGGCACCTTCATTACTTATGGAAGAGGCGCAGGCGTGGTGGTGGCAACGGGTATGAATACCGAACTCGGACGGATTGCAAAAATGCTGCAGGAAAAAGAAAGCGCCACGCCGCTACAGGTCCGCATGACCGACTTCAGTAAAAAATTATCAGTATTCATTATCCTCATCTGTGTACTGCTGTTTATAATGGGTTACCTGCGGGGAGAAGACTGGCTGAAGATGCTGCTGACAGTACTCTCACTGGCAGTAGCCGCCATCCCGGAAGCATTACCGGCCGTAATCACCGTAGCGCTGGCCATCGGTGCCAAGCGCCTGGTGAAAAACAATGCGCTCACCCGTCGTCTGCATGCGGTGGAAACCCTGGGTTCTGTAACCTATATATGCTCCGACAAGACGGGTACGTTAACACAGAATAACATGACCGTCAAGGATACCTGGGAGCCAACTTCTTTACCATTTGAAACAGCTTTTACTACACCCCTTTTAACCGGTATGCTGCTTAACCATGATGTAAAACAGAATGAGAGCGGCGCTTATACCGGTGACCCTACAGAAATAGCACTGGTGGTGTATGGACGAAACGCCTTTACAGACTATACCGCAGTTGAAAACGAATTACCCCGGACCCATGAACTACCTTTCGACAGTATAAGAAAATGTATGACCACCGTTCACAAATACCGGGAAAAATACCTGGTGATCACGAAAGGTGCGGTGGAGACAGTGCTCCATCATACAGCTAATGTGGATGAAGATACTGTACAGCAACAGGCAAAAGCAATGGCTGAAAAAGGAATGCGCGTCATTGCCTTTGGTATGAAATGGCTGGATGTATTGCCGGATCAACTGACACCTGAGTCTGTGGAAAACAATCTTCAGCTGGTGGGTCTTGCCGCCATGATTGATCCGCCGCGGCCGGAAGTGAAGCTTGCAATTGAAGAATGCCGTGGTGCAGGTATTATACCGGTGATGATAACCGGCGACCACCCCATAACCGCCCAGGTGATTGCCCGGGAAATAGGGATTTTAAAACACCCTTATGAAAAAGCGGTCAACGGTGTCGAATTGGCGAGGATGACGGAGGAAGAATTTGATGCCGAGGTGGAGCAGATCCGTGTTTATGCACGTGTGTCGCCCGAACAAAAACTCAATATTATTAAAGCGCTGCAGAAGAAACAGCATTTTCTAGCCATGACCGGTGATGGTGTAAATGATGCACCGGCGCTGAAACGGGCTAATATCGGCATTGCCATGGGTATTACCGGTACCGATGTGACCAAAGACGCTTCGCATATGATTCTGCTGGACGACAATTTTGCCACCATTGTAAAAGCAGTGCGCGAAGGAAGACGCATTTACGACAATATCCGGAAGTTTATTAAATACATCTTAACCGGAAACAGTGCGGAAATCTGGACAATTCTGCTGGCGCCGCTGGCGGGGTTACCGATACCCTTGCTGCCTATTCATATTTTATGGATCAACCTGGTGACAGACGGTTTGCCGGCATTGGCGCTGGCTGTGGAGCCCGAAGAAAAGAGTATTATGCAGCGGAGACCCCGCAGTACAGATGAAAGTATTTTCGCGGGCGGCCTGGGATATCATATTATATGGGTGGGATTGCTTATTGCTGTGTTAACTGTTGGTACACAAGCCTTCGAAATACAACAACTCAAATCCTTTGCAGGAGATCTGGGTGAAGATGAAAAAAGAAAAATCTGGCAAACCATGGTGTTTACTGTACTTTGTCTTTCCCAGATGTGGCACGTATTGGCCATCCGGAGCGACCGCCAGTCGTTATTTACACAAGGAATCTTTACCAACAAACTGCTGCTCCTCGCTGTGTTGATAACGTTCGCAGCACAGCTTGCTATTATTTATGTGCCTGTGCTTAATGAATTTTTTAATACGAGGCCTTTATCCTGGAGCGAACTGCTGATTGCGCTGGGTGTTTCCTTTGTGGTGTTCCTGGCGGTTGAGTTTGAAAAATTAATGAAGCGAACTTTCTATAAACAGGGTTAAAAAGTAAATCATGAAACAAATTCTTGCTCTGCTGCTTTGTGCCCTACTGAGTGGTGCTGTATACGGACAAACCCCGGAAGAACAATTGAAAAAAATGAACTTACAACTACCTCCGGTCAGTCAACCTGTAGCGAATTATGTAAAATATGTGCGTACCGGCAACCTGATTTTTCTGGCGGGTCACGGTCCTTCACGTACAGATGGAACGAGTGTAACGGGAAAAGTGGGGGTCACATTAAACCTGCAGGAGGGCTATGAGGCGGCAAAGATTACAGCGCTCAGCCTGATTGCAACACTGAAAGATGCGTTGGGTGGTGATCTGTCGCGCGTTAAACGGATTGTAAAAGTAAATGGCTATGTAAACTGTCCGGCAGATTTCACGGATCATCCGAAAGTAATTAACGGCTGCAGCGATCTGCTGGTAGCGGTATTTGGAGAAAAAGGAAAACACGCAAGGGCTGCTATGGGAATGGGTTCCCTGCCTAATAATATAGCGGTGGAAATTGAAATGGTCGTGGAGGTTGAGGAATAAAGGTTGGTCAGAAGTGTTCCATGCTTTTCAGCATTTCATATTCTGTTTCATAACTGCTATGCTTAAACCAGCCGATAACAAAGCCTCCACCCAACCAGAAACAGATTTCGAACAGCAGGAATATCAGACCGGGAATGCTGGTATATAAATAAACAAATCCTTTAAAATCCAATGCAAACTGGATCAGCTTGATCGTCAGAAACAATAATATTCCTTCCCGTAAAACACCATAGTACAATATATATTTCCAGCGGGGAATGAGTCGTTTTTTTTCCCAGTGCAGGAGAAAGCGCCTTTGTTTTACGGTGAGTCTGTATGGATGGTAATCGTAAAGTTGATTCAGGCGCATCAGTCAGTTGGTGTCAGGGGTTTGGTTTTATTTCTTTTTGTATACAGGAACCGTGCTGCAGGGTTCACCATACATAATACTTTTTACAACAGGCAATAAGCGGCTTGTAATTTCAAAATACGCCGCTTCCGGAATCGGTTCTTCTCCACAGCCTTTTATCACCACCCTCTTTTCTGAAAAATCATTCACATCCAGTGATCGTATGTTTTCCAATAATTTCCGGTCTTTCCATTGCGCCGGCGATTCAAAAGAGATGCGGTGTGTTACCTGTTTCAGATAGCTGGCAGCCAGCATGTAAGCCCAAACAGGTATTATGGCATCGGCGCTGCAGGTTACCACCACCTCCTCGTTCCGGAACGCTTCCCAATCGGTGGTTTTGAGGATTTCCCTGAATTCCTTTTCTTTCAGAATAAGCCCCCTAAATAAATGCTCTTTCAGATCAAAAACCCTGGGTTGACCCACAGGAAGAAAAGTTTCCAGGTTAATGGTTTCCAGTGCGCTTTCCGAAACTTTATTTACAATTGGCTCTGTCATACCTCAAAGCTACAACCAATTATAAAACTATGGCAAATATGAGAGATTCAGTTATCATGTACAATACCATCGTAGTTTTTCATGTAGGCTATCGTAAAACTACGATAACAAAAAAAGCAGAACCTGAGTTCTGCCTTTTTCGAATTATTTAGGGTGATGATTAATAAAAATCTATCCTCCTGTCTTTAATGGTTGCGGATTTACGTAATCCATCGCTTGATTTATAGGAGAAGTTTCCTTTCATGCCCTGCTCCATTTGTAAACGACGGGTGGCATAATCCAGGTTTTGGGAAGGCGTCATACCGATATTTTCGGTTCTGATGAGGAATACACCGGCGCTACCTGCAATTGGCTCAGAGACTTTTCCTTTGGCGGATGAATTGAATGCTGCACCTGTTACTTTCGGCTCGCTTCCGATTCCATTAATAAAAGGTGAATTGAAGTAAATGCTGTCTGCCCGGCCCACAGTGGTTTTGAAGGATGTGGCAACTGCATTCAGATCACGGCTGTTGCCGATTTTAGAAATGATCTGGGCCGCTTTCTTTTGGTTCCGCACAATGGGCTCTACGAGTAAACGGGCCGATTTTGCATTCATAGTACCTTCTTCCTTCACTTCAGAAATCAGTGCTACTATAAACTTGTCACCTACGCTTTCGGGTTCAGATACTGTTCCTGCCTTATTTTCAAACGCCCATTTAATAAGACGGCGTGCATTACCCACTCCTACAATTGTATAATCATTGGGTTTCACTTCAGCTACACGGGGAGCTAATTTTTTATCCTGGCTGTTTTTATCAAAACTCTTTGCGTCCCGGCTTACAGAAGCAAACTGGGTGGCGGCAGTGCTGGCCCCATTAATGGTTTCATTACTGGGATCAATTGTTTTTGAGAGGTAACCGATTTTAAATGCCGTTTCGAAATTCTTTTGTTCCAGCACTTCGATATAGTGGTAGCCAAAATCTGTTTTAATTACCTGCTTGCTTCCTGTTGGCTTATAAAATACAAATTCTGCAAAGGGTTTAGCCAGGTTTCCGAATTGCTGGGAGCTGAATTCATATTCACCACCCTTATCCTTGCTTCCCGGATCATTGCTGAATTGTGCTGCCAGTGAGGAAAAGTTGGCTCCACCTGCAACAGCAGCAGCAATGCTGTCTGCTTTCTTCTTCGCCAGGCTGTCGCTCATAAGTTCCTGGCCGGATTGTGCATCACGGGTGGCTATCAGGATATGGCGGCATTTAATAGAGTCGGGCATCTGGCGCTTTTCAATCATGCGGGCCAGCACATAGTTATTACCATCCAGATAGGGGCCGAATACGGCACCATCAGGCAAAGTGGTGATAGAATCAGAAAAAGGAACCTGCAGTTTTGATTTTAAAACAAACCCGTTGAAAAATGCAGTTGCGCTTGCATTGGCGTTCAGGAATTGCTCAACATCTGACGCGTTCCGGAGACCATCGGCCAGGGAAGCTGTACTGTTGCGCACCTGGGCACTGTCTGCTGCTGAAGGAGCTGCATCAAACACCACATAAGAAAGCGTGCGGGAAGGTTCCTGTTTATATTCCTTTGCATGTTTGCTGACATATTGATTGATATCAGCATCTGTAACGGTGATGGTTGAATCTGCAATAGAACTGAACGGAATGGCTACATAGCTGATAGATGCAATACTGCTCTGGTCAGCCACCTCTTTATCATTTAACCATTTAGGGAAGAACACACTACCTGTGAGCAGGCTGTTATATTTATTACGTAAACCATTACTGATCAGGTATTCAATCAGGTTTTTTTCGATATACTGACGCTGGGGGTCATTTGCTTTTTTCTTACGGAGACCGTTAATAAACTGCCGGGCTGCTGCCGCATCATAAGCCCCGGTGTTGGGATCTTTAAACTGCTGTGCCAGAACAGCAGGAGGATTATCACCATACAAAGCATCGTTCATGTCATTGGAAGAAAAGGTAAGACCCAGCTTTGCATATTCTTCCTTCATCAATGTTTCGTCGACTTCATTATTCCACAGCATTTCAATGAGTTGCTGCCGCATTTCCTCATTCACATCCATTCCCTGCTGCCGGTAATTATTTTCCAGATCTGTTAAACGGGAATCAAAGTCAGTAATATTAATAGAAGTGCCATTTACTTCTCCCACTTCCGTTTTCTGACCTCCAAATAAGCTGGTACGGCTGCTGAGTGCGTCCATTAAAATAAAACCAATCAAACTCAAAGCAATTACAGCAATACTTACAGCTGCATACTTTTCCCTGATCTGCTGAATAATCGACATAACTATATTATTATATACTTTAAAAAAGTGAGCGGCAAAAATAGGGAAAAAAAGGTTTGAACAAATTGTGGAAAACTCCCTTAAAGCCAGAAACACCAGGCATTTACCCAACTACCCTTTCAGCTCCCTATTTTATGGAATAACCTTATTTACCCTGTTAATAACCTGAGAAAAGGAGTGGAAAACCGCTCATCCGGTACAGAAGGAACTGTGCGAAACTGGTGCGGAGAATATCCGGGACCAGATTTCAAACCGGAACAGGTTTATAAAACCCGATTTATAAGAAAATTATACACCTGCTTTACTGGTTTTTTTAAAATAAACTTATGCGCATAGTTTCAGTATCCCCCATTGTGGAAAACCCACTGAAAGCCTTGACCCGACTTATTTATGCAATGTGAATGAATCGTGAATAACGGTGTATAAACAGGAGTTTGATACTTTTACAAAAAAGAAAGTAGTTGAACTATCCACAAATTCACAGCCCTAATAATAATAGATTCTTATAAAAAATAATAGTTATTAAAACATATTATACATGAACAACTACCTGGTAACTGCAGCCGAACAAAATTTAGAAAGGAAAGGATTCATGGACCTGGAGCTGGATCCGGACCTGGATTTATTCGCTGAAATCGAGCGGCTGAAAAAAGAAAAAAATGCCGTTCTGCTGGCCCATTATTACCAGGAACCCGATATTCAGGACGTAGCGGATTATATAGGCGACAGCCTGGGTCTCGCACAGCAGGCAGAAAAGACCCAGGCAGACATGATCGTGTTTGCCGGCGTACACTTTATGGCTGAAACCGCCAAGATCCTTAATCCGTCTAAAAAAGTGGTTATACCCGATCTGCACGCCGGATGCTCGTTGAGCGATAGTTGTCCGCCCCCTTTGTTTGAAGCCTTTAAAAAACAGCACCCCGGGCACCTGGTTATTTCCTATATCAACTGCAGCGCCGGAATTAAGGCCCTGAGTGATATTATCTGTACCAGCAGTAATGCACAAAAGATTGTGGAAAGTCTGCCCAAAGACCAGCCTGTAATTTTTGCCCCGGATAAAAACCTGGGAGCCTATATCAATAAAGTGACAGGCCGGAACATGGTATTATGGAACGGGGCCTGTATGGTACATGAAATTTTCAGTGTGGAAAAGATTGTGAAGCTGAAGCAACGGCACCCCGGGGCGAAGCTGATTGCCCATCCCGAGTGTGAGGAACCGCTTCTTCAATTGGCTGATTTCATTGGCAGCACCACCCAATTACTGAAATATACATCCACCGACAGCAGCAACGAATATATTGTGGCTACAGAAACAGGTATTCTGCACCAGATGATCAAGGCTAATCCGCAGAAAACCTTTATTCCTGCGCCGCCAAATAATTCCTGCGCCTGTAATGATTGTCCGCATATGAAACTCAACACATTAGAAAAAATATATCTATGTATGAAATATGAGCAGCCCGAAATTGTGATGGACGAAGCTCTGCGTCTGGCTGCCAAAAAACCGATCGATAAGATGCTCGAACTCAGTGCATCATTTGGATTATAAAAAGAGGGGGCTGGATGAAGATCCGGCCCCGGTTTTAAATCCAATATCCTATGAAAATCCTGCTATACAGATGCAGGAAGATTTATTAGGGTTGCATCTACACTGATTTTTTTGAAAAAATTTTTTCAGCACGTTCCAGATCTTCCGGTGTATCAATGGAAATACTCCAGGGTTCAGTAAGTGCCATTTTGATACGGATACCGTTTTCCAACATCCGTAACTGTTCCAGTTTTTCCGCCTGTTCCAGTAAAGTAGGTGGCAGCTGCGTAATTTTCAATAAAATATCTTTTCTGTAGGCATATACACCAATATGCTTGTAATAACAAACCTCCACCTTTGGATCCCGTAGATAAGGAATAGCACTCCGGCTGAAGTACAGGGCCTCCATGTGCCGGTTTACCACCACCTTTACCGCGTTGGGGTCTGTGATCTGTCTGGCATCTGTAATCGCATGCATGAGCGAAGCCACCTGTGTTTGTTCCTCATCAAATAACCGGCAAAGTTGCTGAAGGGGTTGTTTCAGTACAAAAGGTTCATCACCCTGAACATTAATAATTACATCCGTGTCAAGTGCAGGTGCTATTTCAGCAATACGATCGGTTCCGCTTTCATGTTCACGTACACTCCGTACCACCTTACCACCGATACCCGTGATTTCCGAAAAAATCAGATCACTGTCGGTCACCACCAACACATCATCAAACAACCCGGTGGCAACCGTTTGTTCATACGTATGAACAATCACCGGTTTTCCGTTCAGCAGTTTCATGAGTTTTCCCGGAAAGCGGGAGGCAGCATAGCGCGCAGGTATAACGGCAGTATATTTCACAACTGAAAATTTATCTGAAGGTAAGAAAGTGAAAAAACAGAGATATCAATTATAGTAAATTATGAAGTTACCATTTTACAAATGAGCCCCTGGTTATGCCGTTTAGCTGCAGAAAATACAAACCGGGTTGCAGATCATCTATGGCAAACACACCGTTTCTGATACTTTTCCATGTTTTCAACCGTACACCAGTGACAGAATAAATATAAACCTGATCGTTGGCCCGAAAGTTGTATCCCTTTACCTGTACCGAATGCCGGGCCGGATTTGGATACAAATGAAGTGACTGATCCCGAAGCTGGTCAGCCGTACTGGTAACTGTATTAGGAAATAACCATTGATAAGCTGCTGAAAATTCCCTCCGCCAATACCATTCACTATGGGCCCCATCGGCATCAATTTTAATATAAGAATCGGTGCTGCTGAGCCCTTTCGCTAAAAGAGACCCGGTAATTGTATTTATATCACTCACTAACCGGGCTGATTCATTTTGTCCGCCCAAGTGGTATACACGTTTACCAACCAGTGAAACCGAACTGTTGCTGATAAACTGATTGAGATCACTGAACGAAAACCAGTAAGCCGGACTGAAGGAACCGGTCTTTCCAAACACCTGTGGATAACGCACCATTCCGTATAATGAAATAAGCGCACCCATACTGCTGCCGAACAGGGCCGTGTGCTGCGGTTCCGGCAATGTGCGGTAGTTGGCATCTATATAGGGTTTCAGTGTTTGGGCAATAAAATCAATATAAGCAGCACCCTCTCCTCCTCCATACTGTGGGTTCACCCATGGCGAGTATTCATTCAGCCGCAAGCCGCCTCCATTATCAATCCCGACTACAATTGCCCCGTAATTCCCTGAAGCATGAAGCGAATTGAGTGTTTCATCCACCTGCCATTCTCCGGAAAAGGAAGTGGCTGCGTCAAAGAGATTTTGTCCGTCGTGCATGTACAAAACCGGATACCTTTTGGAGGTGGATTGATAATCGGGGGGCAGGTACAGCCAGATGCGCCGGGTACGGTTGCCCAGTTGCGGCATAACAAAAGCCGGGTTGAGCAC
>Ga0315902_10007229_pt1 | contig 15217 bp, 12 predicted proteins | sample LakEriMetagenome_9_FD_203523 | JGI IMG/M metagenome (GOLD analysis project Ga0315902, IMG submission 203523) | Freshwater fungal communities from buoy surface, Lake Erie, Ohio, United States - Buoy 12 MA117 | ecosystem: Environmental > Aquatic > Freshwater > Lake > Lake biofilm | place: USA... | reverse complement strand
TATTAATTATCTTTCTGAGAAAACAAGATACTAATTTGATTTGATTGATACCAAGGATAGTCAATAGCTAAATCATCATTGTTAGGATTCTTCCAAACTAGATTCAATACACCAGTTGTTTGATATTTATTCCATATCACACATTTCGAGAAAAATAAATCTAATCTCTGTTTATAATCATCAATATTACTATATTCCAATACCTCAGTGCCAACCAATATTGTACCTAAGATATCAGTGGATCCTTTGTAGTAATGAGGAAGTTCAACAATAAATGGTACAAAGTTACAGTGTACAATCTGATAAGATTTATTAGTCTGTAAGTGAGTGAAGATTGTTTGTTGGTTTGTAGCTTGATCAAATGAATTGGATAGATAGATTTGATTTAAAGGAATATAATAGTTTGGCATATAAGAGTGGAAACTTACCCACTCTTTTGAGAATACATTATAACTCATAGTAAAACTTTTATTGATGAAGTATGATGTATCTGTTACAAATACTTCTTCATTTGTAAATGTATCAATAAATGTATGATTTACTTGATTATATACCACTCTTGATTTTAATCCTGGTTTGATTTTATAATCTCTCTTAGTAACAATTAATCTACCAAATCTATTATCATATGTAAGAACTACACCCAATGGATTATTGTGGTGGTATGTATTATTGATTCTACAATTTGGATAATCTTTAATAATATTAAATGGTAAGTGAGATTTAAACCAATTCTTATTCTTTAATGTAATATCACCAAAGTTGTCAGTGAAAGTAAATATTCCACCACGTTTTGCATCCACCCAAAAGAATCCTGCCTCTGTTAAAATAGAAGCAGTTTGTTGAGAGCCAGCATAACCTAATATAGAACTAGACATCTCTTGAGGTTCTGTTGAAAACAATCCTGCATTACCAATATAGATATCTCTATCTCCAACACTTTTTAAAGTGGAGTACGCTTTATAAACAAAAGATCCATCTTCAAATGTAGCCATAACTGATGCAGATGGTAATTGATGCAATCCTGTAAATGCTCCTCTCTTCTTTGGAAAATCATAAAAGTTTCTATATAAGTATAGTAACCAGTTATCAATTGGTAATGTTGAATTTGAAGCTTCACGTAATCCACTTGTCAATCCACTTCTTATATCAGATTGAGAGAGTTCTTCTTGTGAGGATTGTTGAGAGTATATTACACGATTTGGAAACTCTGCCACACATCTACTATAAGGAGAATAAGTTAAAGGCAAAGGAAACAAATTATTCAAAACATTTTGTGTAGAGAATGTTCTGTTATATGCACCTCTCCAGTAGTTATCTTTTTCAACAGTATTTCTAACAAGCCATTCATCAGGGATACCTGTACCAACGTGAGGGTAGAAGTCCTCCCAATCATTTATACCACGATCTCTTAGATCTGTGTTAATAGTAGTTTCAACAAAGAAGAATGGAATACCATATGAGTGTAGGTACATATAACCTGTCTCACCAATAGTACCACCTTCTCCTGCACAACCTTGTGGATCATCATCATCAGCCATATCACCTTCATAGTTCCATGCTTCTAACCATTCACCAGGTCTATTCTTTAATGCAGATTTAAAAGATACCATCATATCTTTTAATCTCCTCATACTTACTTTAATATTCTTTACAATATTAGCACCAATTCTATCTGATGTATTTGTTTCATTCTCATTCATATCATCAGCAGTGCTAGATATGTTAGAATCAAATACACCTTCTTGATCTGGAGTTATCTGACAATTATCTCTTGCATATAGTTTTGAAACAGTATCAAAGTAATATGTAGGATATCCTACGTTTGGTGCTTCAGAGTAATTAATATCAGCATTTAAATTGAACCCTCTTCTATTATCTGTAAAGTAAGAGTGTTTTCTTTTTAATGCAAATCTTGTAATAAAGATATCTCCTCCAAAAACAGTTTCTCTTGACTTACTGTAGTAACTAATATACTTACCAATATTAAATTGGCTTGCAGGAACATTTAATGGGAAGAAAGAAGAGTTAAGTGTAAATCTACTACCCGTGTAACAATAATCAACAGTATGGATTAATCCATATTGATCTGGTAAATCTCTAGTTAATGCACCATAATATGATAGGATAGACTTTCTTTTTATATGAGTGGGTCCACCAAGATCAGTGTTATATTCACTACCAACATAGTTATCATAATCCTCTTGAGGGATTGCAATTCTATTCCTCAATAGAGTATCATCTCTATATTGATCACCATGCCATTTGTATCTACTATTCTCATATCCAAAACCTAAGTATCCACCAGTGATAGGATCATTGAAAATACCAGGTGATTGTACAGTGTTAAATAGTTTTATATACAAAGAAGATTCTCTATATAAGTTATTGATTTTATAATCATCTCCAACGTTCTCAATTTGATTACCTCTTAAGTGATTACCAATCATAATCTTTCTTCTAGTATTACCAATTGATACGTGTGGATCTCTATAAGAGTAATAGCCAACAGAATTGTACTGCCAAACTAATTGAGTGGGTGGAATAAATAATTTAAATAAATCCAATAACTTTTGTCTACCAGTAAGGGTGTTGCCAATAAAGGTGGTAGCTTCAAATTTAAATGTAGTACCAACAGTTAGAGAGTCTAGTAATGCAATGATTGCACTAATACCAGTGGAGAATCCATATGCTCTATTTTTCAATCTCTGATACTCAGCATGATCTGCAACCTTCTCATAGTGACCTAATGAATTACCATACATTGTCATCTCTAACTTCAAATATCCACTGTTAATATCTGGTTGATAAAAGTGAATCTCTGGAGAGTGAAAAGTGAAATTATCATTCCTTACACCAAGATATCTGTACTTATTTTCATTTGGAAAAAATACTTTCTCATTGTACGGATGCGAGATAAAGTTCTGATAATTAGTAGTATACTGAGATTTTAAATCTCTACTTACAATCTCTTGTAAAGGTTTGGTATTAAAATAATGTAGATCAGATTTCATAATAAATGGATCTGGCCTAAGATCATTATAAGGGTAGTTGGGGTATAAGAAAGTTTCAGATTGTCCTTTTGTAGTTTCTTTGACATGTTTCCACATATCATACAATAATCCTTTAGCAATAACAGAGGCATCATTAACTCTGTTACCTCTTACAATCTTGTATCCTTTAATTAATTTAGCTTGAGCAACTGTAATAACATTTGCCAAGATCATATCATTGATTGCATTTACAATAGAAGCATGATCTACTTCAATACCTAATGGGTGGATTAAATATAGATCATCATCATAATTATTAACTGCACCAGCTACTAAATTAAATTCTTGTTTTAGTGAGGTGAAGTGTGGAACTACAGCTGCATCAGGAAATTTATGGTGCCTAATATTTTTACCAGATAATCCATATGGATCATAGTGAGGTTTTGTAGTATCATCACTTTGACCCCAAATAGAATCATCACAAGGATAATATTCTGTAGACTCCCAATATCCAAACTCACCTTTCATATGTTCTGGTATCTTACAAGTAAATAGTTCATCTACTTTAAATGTGTTCAATCTTTTGTAATAAGTTTGCTTTCTCCAAATAGTAGTAATCTCAACAACAATCAAGTATGTGTAAGTGATGCTAGTCACTCCAGTGGAAGGATTAGTAGTAGTGTAATAGTTAACAACTACATTAGGATTCTTCTGAGTGGTTTGAAATGAGATAAGGTAGAGTGATGTATCGTACGTACCATTGTTATATCCAAAAGGATCTGCGGTACTTCTAGTTAGTGTACCAGCTAAAGCAGTGGCATTAGCTAGTGCTTGATTATATGTTGTTAAATCACCATATGGTAATCCAGGATCAGAGGTGGTAGGTACAGTGTAGGTTAGGGATGGATAGCCTACATAATCTCCAATAATACTTTCTGTAACAGTGGAAATCTCAGGTTCAGTTAATGCATTTTGAATAAGGAATGTTCCACTATTAATTGGGGTGATTACTTCATTTGTCCATTCATCAGTGAAACCAACATTATATGTGGTATCATATATCTTCCATTTTTCTACACCTTCAAATTCATTGTTACAAGGATTTGGATTAGGTGTATCATTATTTAAGATAAGGGTTCTATCATTCTCTCCAGCTGTTCTACCAGGAATATGATATACAGGTGTATTACGACCATCTGCTAATTCAAAAGAAATCCCAAAGGGATATACTTCTCCCCTCATATATCCACGATAGTTTGCAACAAATGCTCCATCCTTATAAGTGGAAGTTGGTTTTCTATAAGCTGCTGCAACACTTTTCCATTTTAATTTAATTCTATTAGCAACTCGTTGTAAGTTAGGATAGTTATCTTGAGCAAGTCCTCCTAAAAACAAATAGTCATTTACTGCTGAAATATAGTTTGCTGTTGTATATACAGGTCTTTGTTGAAAAAATTCTTCAGAGGATAATGTATTATTTGTAGCAATTTGTTCATTACCAGTGAATACAAAATCAACTCTTTCAATTGGATATGGTCCATTTTCAATATACTCATACGCACCATTAATATTTCTAACAGCACCAAACATATAGTAATCAAATCTACTATCAACATTACTTAATCTAAGTCTAACAGATTTATTACTTTGTTCGTTAATATCAGTACCTTTGATTCTTTCTAATGGTAATGAATATGAATCTTGAATGATAGTTACAGGGTTAGTAACATTATAATATTGACTTACTCTATTACCAAATTTGTCAGCATAAGCAATTGCAAATTGCCAAATACCAACAGCCATTGAACCTGTCTCTTCAACAGCAACAACATCTAAGTCAGGTTGATTACTTAATTTAAAAATTCTAATTTTATCTCCATCTAAGATTGATGCAAACTCATCAGGAGGACAAATATCAGTACCATTGATACCAATTCTTTGTTCATTAGAAACACCATATAATCCTGTAGAATTATAATTTTCTTCTAGAATAAGGTATCGTGGTGGATTAACTCCATCTGTAAAATAAACTCTACTAGAACAAACAGTTAGTTTATGAACAGCTTGTCTAATAGGGTGTAGAATACTAAAGTTAAGTTCATCACTATAAACCTCATTTAACAACACTTGTCCTTCTTGTAAATCATCTTGGATGATAAGAGGATAGTAAGTAGATTGTGGTTGACATAACACTGCAATAGCAGTAGCTAATGAGCAATCTCCACATTTATCATCCTCTCCTTCAGGACAACAACTTAATTCTAATTTTAAATCTAACTCTGAATCTAATTCAATTTTAATAATTCCAATCTCAGATTTATTTGAATCAGGATTAAATAGGAATACCAACACCTCTCTTGGAGATAGTTCTACATATCCTATTAAATAAAATCCTTCTTTTAAATTTACAAGCTTTGCAGTGGATGGTTCATTAGTTCCTGTATATGAGTGATCATGAGATTCTAACAAACCATTTAACATGAGGGTATAGGATCCCTCTTCAAGTTGAGAGGAAACAGCATCTAGGCTTAAACCTTTTAGTGGTGCAGAGGGATTTAACTCCATAATTATTAACGGATATTATAATTTAGTCTAAATCTATGTCTACGTAACATTGTGTTTTCTTTCTGTTGGATAAAGCTTTGTGACATAAATTCAGTACGTGCGATAATTAAATGTTCATTGTATTTCTGCTCATAGTATTGCATCTTATTTTGCATTTGATTATAGGATTCATCAGTGACAGAATTCCATAGTTGTTCAAATACTTTATACCTTAGATAAGATTGTAAAAGATCTTGCATTGTTACATGATCAGGAACTAAGGGATATCCATCATCATCTTTACGGTATGATTTATATCTAATCAATAATGTACCTTCTGTAAAATTACAAGAGAGTATTCTACCAACTACATCATAGATGTATGGTACATCATAAAACATTTTAAAAGTATCATTCTCACACAAGTTCTTTGCTCTAATTGTACTAGGTCTTAATCTTAGAATACTATCGAATGAATACAAAAGATTATTAGTTTCTTTTTCAATGATCCTTACTTCTTTATAAGGAACTGGATTCTCAGGATGAAGTTCATTACTATTATCAATCTCAACAGTTTCAATAGTAGTTTGCCAAGTAGTACTTCCACCAGGAATCTTTACAGGAGAGTTAGGGTGACCTACAAAGAATACATCATTCAATCTAACAATACCAGGAGGTAGAATTGCAGATTTGTTTTTTAATGGAACCAATTCTTCAACTGTTTCCAACATTGTATCACCTATTTTTCGCAAACAGTGATCTATGTATGATGGAAACAATCCATCATCTATAGCACCTGTTTCAAAATAGGATCTAAGTTCTTCTTTTATTTCTGAAATTATAGGCTCAGGTGATATCCATTCATAGTTATATATTATTCTCCCCATAGACCAAGTATGTTTTACCTTTCAGCCAACGCTTCATAGGTAGTGCAATTAATTTATTAAAATAGTTCAATGTTATTTTATAATGACTAATTAACTCTTGTCTATTTTTCCAAGTATGAAGTAAAGCTTTTGTTTTTGCATCATACTCTAAAACAGTTCTATTACTATTTGCCTCTCTTTTTTGCTTGGCTCCTTTTGCATTCTTGTTATACCATTCTTTGTATTCTACATCATCCACTCTAATCTTCTTATTTACAGATCTAGTATTCTTTCTTACAGCTTTGAATGACCATAGATCTTTGAATTTAAATTTAGCATCTGATTTAAGCCAGAACCATTTGAAGGTGTAGCCATCAGTGTGCTGATTTAAATGATATACTCTCTTACCTAACTCCTTACTTTTCTTCCAATCAATCGGTAAATTTATTCTACCATTCTCTGTTTTGGGCTCTTGTTTATACTTGTTAATGAACACATCAGATAGACCAAATGGCAACTTTATTCTCTTTCCTTCTAGGATTTTATCTGATAAAAACTGATTACTAGTTAGTGTAATCTTTTTGTAAGTAGTATAACTTACTGGCTTCTTACCTCTTTCTAAACAATACTCCTTGTAAAGTTTATAATCTGCTTCACTACAAGTGTTGAATGTAGTAACATTAATCTGAGGTGGGTACTTTAATTTTGGCATATTACTGTGGTGCTTTATTTTCGTGTATATTATTATCTGTTAGATCCTCTGGATATCTCTGATATGAGTTTGCTAAATCTTGATTAGCCATTTGAATTACTTGTGAGATTAAATATCCAGGACATTTAAAATCTTCATCCAATGGTTCTCTACAATCTGGACAAGAATCACATCGATCTAAACATACATCATACTTAGCTAAATCTAAATCTTTATCAATAAAGTATGCAGATAGTTTAACTGTTTCAATATTTGGAGAATCAATATAAAGATAATTATCAACAATCCACCAATGCAAATTTTTAGGTGGAAATCTTCTTTTTAGGATATTAATGTATTGTCTTGTAGTTGTTGGATAAAATTCATTTAGTCCTTCAATATCATAAACACCTTGCACTAAATATCCATAATATCCATTTTCAATTTGAGGGAGTTGCAATTTACTTTTAGAAATAATCTGATCAGATTTATATGCAATACATTCTGCTAATGGTACTTGTTCCATTTCTAAACAGTTGATCACATGAAATGCAGATTCATTATTCCACAATCTTCTTTTATTAGTTTCCCTTTGAATCAATAATAGGACATACTTCTTAGCTATACCAAGAATAAAACGATCAGTTGCAATATGATCAAACTCCATTAATTTGTTTGATCTTCTGATTTCAGAAATTACTTCACGATTAGTCATAATACAAATGTATTTAAAAATAAGGAGTTATAGTATAATAGAAAAAGGGATAAGCTCCTAACTTATCCCTTTTATAGCATTTTAAATTTGTTATTTATTAATCTGAATAAATCCTTCAGGGCCAGTAACTACATTATAAATGTAAGCTTGTGCTCTCTTAGGTGAATTGTACCCCATCTTTTTGTGCCAATCATCTTGACCTACTAATGATGGCAACACTGCAACTTGTACTCCTTGGTATTCATCTACCATGTGTTTATGGAAGTGACCTAGGTGCCATACTCTATAAGGACATTCAGCAAACATTACAGGTTGTTCAACAGCCATAATAAGTGGAAGCTCAGTAGCCTTCTCATTATTACCATGTGTGAAGCCAATTAGATTACGTCCATACTGATAATACTTTCTCCACTCACCAGGATTGTTCATTACCTCTACTCTTTCATTGTTATAGAATCTTGCTTCAACCACTTCACCTAATGCCACTGAAAGCATTGTATCATGGTTACCTTGTACAATTACTACATCAACAGGAGCAATCTCTTGTAAGTAATCTACAGCAGCAATAACAGCTAGACATGCATGCTTGAACACTTCATGGTAATGACCATTAGTACTTACATTAGTACCACCTGTTGTAGTATATGTAGCATTGTCATAGTTCAGCATATCATTACCAATAGGTAAGAGGATTCTGTCAATGTTGTATCCTTTTAATCTACTAATAAGAGATCTCACTGTTTCAAAATATACCTTACTCTGTTGACCAATAGACATATCAGCTTCTTTACCAAAGTGAAAATCAGGTAAAGAGATCTCAACAAGAGTAGCATCAGGGCTGTAGTAGTCAGAAGGGGTATAGGCAACCCTCTCACTTTGTAATTTAAGATCGTTGAAAAATTCTTCTTTAAAGTTTTCCAACCATTCAAGTGTATCATTTACACGATAAGATTCACACCATTCTTTACCATTATACCAAACACTCTTCAACCTCATACGTGAGGCATCATATGTTGGTTCAAAATCTCTGTTACATTTTTGAGCGTTCTTGTAAGCAATTCTTACTTGCTCATTTGTATAATTGGTATTATACTTTTCATTAAGGAAAGTTGCACTTTGCACCCAGTTTCTATTGAATGCTTCAATTTGTTCTTTGTTCGTACGAACAATATCTACTATTTTCATAGATTAAAGTTTTACAATTATACGGATATTTTGTTATATCCAAATAGTATAAATAAATATGGGGGTCATTAACCCCCATATCTTAACATTTGTTATAAATTAGGATCCAGTTTCAACTAGTGAAATACCTCCACCTACAACATCAATAACACCACTAACAGCAGTAGAAGAAGCATTAAGTAATGATACATTAACTGCTACTGTAGAACCAGAGTTAACTGATGCGCTCATATAATAAAATGAAATAGTATCCATTGTAGTAGCACTTGGAACTACAGTTTTATACATACTTTTCACCACTGTTCCTGCAATCAATAACTGCACTAAGATTGTAACAGGTGAGTTAGTATTACCACTAACTGGTACACGATAATTTAAATCAACTGAAATGTTTTGTTTTGCATTACGAGCAGTAATTCCACCAGTACCATCAGCAGTAGTAATTGAGCTATGTGGTGTAGTTCCTGTAGCATAGTGACCATAATTTCCAAGTAATGATCCAAATTGAAGTGCTGTACTTAAAGCAGAAATTGCAAGAGTATTTACAGTAGTCCAGTTTGCAGAGGCAGAATACAATCTTAAATTTAAATTTACTATATGTGTGGTTGGAGAAGCTCCTGTAGATACAAATGTAATAGTAGGAAGTAAAGGACCTGAAGGATTAGTTGGTGTAATAGTACTAATATAAGTATCAGTTAAAGAACTTGGTAAAGCATTTAATCTAGTAATTACATTTTCAATAAAAGTATTTAATCTGAAGTTACTACCTAATGCAAGATTATTAGAAATACTACCTTTGTAGTATACACATTCAGAATTGAATACATCAACACAAGATTCACATCCAGTAGAACTTGTGGTATTTGAGCAAGTACAAGCCATTGTTTTATTTTATTTTTAAGTTGTTGTTAATTGTTCAACAGTTAAGTTTCCAACAAATTCACTACTTGAAAAAGATGGAGAGTAATAATATTTAGTTGGAGAAGTAGTTGAATTACCATTTTGAGAGAAAGATAAACCCATACCAATAACATCATCAGCATTAAGTGATAAAATAGTACTAAATGATTCAGAATAAGGTACAGTTAATACATTTGAAAATGCTCCATTATAAATTGCTTTATCAGAACGACCAACAGAATATCCTGATGCTGACCAGTTTGTAAATCCTGTATTAGTTGTTTTCAAAATATGTAAACACATATTTAAATGGGAGAGTCTAACACTTGAATCAGCAGGCCCAGCAGTAGACCCAATAACACTTGATACTTTACTCATAGTCATAGTAGTAGTACTAGCAGTAGCTAATATATATGTGCCATTTAAAGCAGTATCTGCTAAATTTGAAACAGTTACAGTTTGACCAGCTTGAAAACCATGATTAGTAGATGTGTTTACAGTAAGAACTGTTCCACTAGCAGAATAGGTGGATATAGTAAGACCAGGAGCTTGAATAACACCTAATCCTAATGCTGTAATTTTATATAAACCATTTTGTTGAATAATCACTCTATCTCCAGTTTGGGTACCAGCTACAGTATACCAAGATGAAGGGGCATTAGTAAGTGTATTTCCACTTGAGAATGCAAAGGCATCATACTTAGATAATACACCTGATCCAGAAGCAGTGCCAATAGCATTAGTAATAACGTGTGGAGTAGATGGATAATTACTAGCAAGTCTAACTAAATAAGGTTGATTATTTAAACTAGTTGTAATTGTAGTAGTACCTCCTGTTTGAGTTAAGGTGATATCTGCTTTATAAGCACCTGTTCTTGTAGTACTGATTCCAGTTACAACAGATGAACCTGCAGTTTGTAATTGAATAACATCATAGATCAAATTATTCAATACTGTTTTTACAGAACTAGGAGCAGTAGGATATGTCGATGCACCTTTATTAACACCTGTAGCATTTAACGTAATACCATAAGTAGGATTAGACGTAGCAGTACCACCAGTAACTAATTGTAATGTAGTAAGTAAACTTGCATCAAGAGAGGTTACAGCAGTAGTTAAATTTAAAGATGTTGAAAGTGCATCCGTAACTAAATTAACATCAGCTGTATTAGTTTGTAATGATGAAATTGCAGAAGTGTGACCATTTAATGTTGCTAAGTTAGCAGCATAGTTATTAGCAGCATTTTGAATATTTCCATAATTTGGATCTGCAACTAACCATTGTAATCTTACAGGACTACCCAAACCTAAACTAGAAAATAAATCACAAATCTCAGAAATAATATGTTGTAATAAAGTAGTTAAAGTAATTTCATTATCACAAGGATTTGGAGGGGTGATACAAGTAGACCAAAATGTATCAGGTAATTTATCAAGAAACACCCTTACATTATCAATACTAGTTTTAACAATTACACCTTTATCTTCAATCTCACAAACCTTACCCATGATACCATTTAGTACGCTAACTAAATTAGTTTTTTGAATATTAGTTAAATCAAAACAAGATGGAAATGTAAGTGGTGATAAATCCAATCCTCTTTCTCTATATACTATTTCTAGTTTTTCTCCAAGTACAGATAATACAGTATCTAAATCTTCATCACAATAAAGATTAAATGTAGGCATAGATGGCCCAGTATACTTCATACAAGAAGTACTAGCAATAGAAGTACACCTTACAATTCCAGATTTAGTGTTCATTTACAAATTCATTTATATGTTCAATTACTTCAGCTGTTAATAATCCACATCCTTGACACTTAGTTAGTTCTTGATAATTTACAAGTGAAAACATTCGATATTTATCAAATGGTTTTTTCATTCCATATAGTTTGTTATATAGAAGGTTATTACCAACACGATAAATTTCTAGTTCAAGTTTATTCATTACAAACAGTTTTTACAAACTCCATTCATAGTTTGACAAGCTTTTACTACTCTACCACATTTCTTACATCTTACAGATTGACAACTCATATTAACAGGGTTTTAATATTTTTTCAATAATTTCCTTAGCCTTTGCATAATGTTTATTAGCTAATAGTTCATTTGATGTTGAACTATTGAAATTAGCTTCTGCAGATTTAATATGAAAATCAGCGATCATTAATTGTTCTAACTGATCATTCATAAGTTCTTTATATCCTGACATGGTATTCATATCTACAGATAACAATGCTTGATAAAAACTACATCTTAATTGACTAGTTCTATAAAAATAATGTTCTGTATATAATTTTTCATGTGGTTGAATACTATATTTAATATACCATACACCATCTGGTAAATCTACTAAATCTTGATATCTAGATGTTTTAGTAATGCCAATATTATTACTATTGATTGGTTGAAAAGATCCTGGTGTAAAATCAATTGTATATGTTGTAGTATATCCTGGTGCTTGAATAACAATAATAGGACATTGAACCTCAATATCTTCATTGTATGAACTAGCATCCCTAATACCAATTAGTTTAGGATCTGTATTATCAAATGTAAGTAATAATTGGCTTATCATAATATTTTGTACCGTTTGAGGATTAGGTATACTAGAATAAACAAAAATAGAAAAAGAAGTGAACCTCCAATAAGCCACTTCTTCCAAGATTGTTCTATTCTTGTTTCTTTAATAGCTTGTTTTGATTCAATCTTTTCTACCTTTACATTCTCCGCACTTCTTACTTTAACTGTATCGTATACTGTTTTTGTAATAATTCTAATTGAATCAATGATCTTTCTAGCTTCTACCTTCTTTTCTTTAAGATCATACTTCCTATTTATTCTAAGTATTTTTCTTTCACTCCTTCCTTTAATTCTTTCCATTCTAGGTTTAGAAGGTGGAACTACAATAGTACCATCAACTGGCATATGTCCACAAGAATCAATTAATATTGAACCATCTTTGATTCCTTCAATTACTTGATTGATAATCTGTTCTGTGTCAAGTGTAGAAGGTAAATTATTATTTATCTGTGCACTATCCTGTTTAGGAGTAAGTGGTTGAACCACTTGTTTTGACTTACAAGAGAACGCAAATAACAGAATTAAAAACAAGTATTTCATTATGCTGTAAATAAAGATATATAAACCTCAGTACCTATAAAACTATTTGGTGTTGAACTATCATTAGAATAAATAAGAATTGAAGTATCTTCAATAGGATCTCCAGCTACAAGATCTCCATTTTGCATATTTGAAGTACCATACCAATTAATACCATTAACATCAAGACTTACATTACCAACACCATTAGTAAATAGAACAATAGGTTGAGTGGTAAGTCCAGAAAATGATATTTTTATTGCATACAATCTTTTATCAAGAAGTAGATCTGGAGCAATTCTAATTCCGTAAGTACCACTACTAGTATCTTTATATAATCCTGGACCATTAATAGTAAGTTGAGTTTCTGTAACAGTAGCACCTACATTAGATGGTGGTGGACAACTACCACCACTTTCACCATTTAATTCTTTATCATATTTATTTAAAAACCATCTAATATCCCTAGTTAGTTGGATATCAGGAATAGGATATTTATTAAGATGCGAGAGCATCTTCAATACATTTTTATTTAAAGTATCAATTGACATAATTCAAATGTAATAAAAATTATTAACTGTTTAGGAGTAAATAAAATTACTCTAGTCCATCAATGATAGTTGAAATAGCTTATTGTGGCCACACCTTTTTAAAGTTATCTGTAGAATCTATTCTCTCCCAAATTTCAGCTTCAGGAGATTGAACTGCAGATTGAGCTTCTTCTAATGTTTCATAGTATGAAGCTATTTCATTTTGGGTTAACATATATTTCATCATGGTATAATTAATCCTTTCATCCATCTCATTGATGCTGTAGCACCAGCAGTACCTACATACATATAAAATGTAAATACATAGTTTCCTGCAGATGCAGTAGCTGTAACAGTTGATTGGTTATGTACTGCATATGAACCACTACCTGTACTTGATGGACCCATTCCAATACGTAATGTATTAGCTGCTTCCTTCATAATCTGCCACTCCCATTGTATATTTTGACCAGTTCCTGCAATATATCTAGCAGTAGAGCCATTACAAACTACACCCATAAATATACTACCTGATCCAGCTGTTCTTTCCATTAAACCACTCAATCTTAATACACCACCTAATGGCCAATCAGCATCTGCAATAGTTAAACTAAATGTAGTTAAAGCATTTGTTGTAGTTGTAGAAGTAGTAGTCTCTGCAGCATAATCAGTATATACTACACGAGGAAGTGCATTAATTTGTGTTTGAATAGATGAAGTAACACCATCTAAATATCCAAACTCTGTATCACTTACGTTTGCATTAATATCTGTTGCACTTACTGCTCTAGCTTTCCATTGACTATCAGATGAATCAAAAAAGAGACCATTTTTATTACTAGGAGATTGAGCTTGTACATTATGTAGTTCTTGCAACTCATAACCATTTTGTACAGCTACATATAATCTTCCAGCACTACCATTACTAGCAGTGGTAACAAAACCAAGATATACTAAGTGATTTGGTGCATAAGGTTTTACATTTGTAATACTTCCATCTGTTGCACCTAAATAAACAGGATCTCCATCAGCCCAAGTAGAGGTGGGTAAGATGCTAAGTCCATCTAATAAACCTCGCATCATTATTAATCCTTTTTGGTTAACACCAATAGAAGCTGAAAGTACTAAACCTATTGTTTGTGCTGATGTAGAATCTCCTGAGTTATTTGCTCTTTTAACAGTAAGTCTATCTCCTTGACCACCAAAAGCATATACAGGCATCCCTTTAGTTAGTGTAACACTATCAACGTTCGTTACATAAGCTAATAGAGTATTTGGTGCTGTACCAATAACTTGAAATCCATCAAGAGGAAGATTATAAACACAAAGCATTTCTGCACCAGATACAATATCTCCACCAATTAGTGCACCATCATTATTTCGATATAATGTTTTAGCACCTAATGAATTGATATTTAATGTACAACCAGTTGTGTTTCCATTTGTAAATCTTACTAAATAAGCATCACCATCATTATAAGAGATAACTCCTGAAAGAGATACTGTATAAGTATCTGTTCCTGAAGCTGTTCCTTGAGGGATTCCACTACTAGTACTACCACTAGATTTAATTATAAGATCTCCATTAGCAACACCATCTCTAAACCAATATTCAACAACTGATGTACCACTTGTAATATAAACTGATAAACCTTGATATCTATGTTCAATAAAATCCAATGCTTCAC
>Ga0315902_10007226_pt1 | contig 15223 bp, 29 predicted proteins | sample LakEriMetagenome_9_FD_203523 | JGI IMG/M metagenome (GOLD analysis project Ga0315902, IMG submission 203523) | Freshwater fungal communities from buoy surface, Lake Erie, Ohio, United States - Buoy 12 MA117 | ecosystem: Environmental > Aquatic > Freshwater > Lake > Lake biofilm | place: USA... | reverse complement strand
TTCCAGCATTGATTGTAGGAGACGTCAGCGTCTTATTAGTAAGAGTTTGTGTACCTGTAAGGGTAACATAAGAAGACCCTTCAACACCATCTAAAAGGTCTGCATCAAGTCCAGAACCTGTACCATCATTGCCTGCGTGCCAGACCTTATGTGAGACTGCACCAAAACTCCAACCACCAATCTTTAGTTGATTGTCTGTGTCCAGTCCAAAATACGCTGCGTACGCACCATTCCGATGGAATGACATAAAAGCTGCGCCGGTTGAGTTTTGAAAGACATCAAGTGAAGACAAACCCCCAGTAGCATTTGCTATAACATTAGTATCATTTTGTGCAAATCTATTGGCAGCAAAGTTCCAAGTCTGCGCGCCCGACCAAGTATTGGTGCCGTTCAGGAGGGGGATCGTTGCGCCAGAAGTGCCTGTATTTTGAGTAGCAGCAGTTCCAAGACCAAGAGTGGTTCTAGCTGTAGCAGCGTCAGCATCATCAATTAAAGTTAGACCATAAGCTGAAACAGCAGATGCGTTTAATTTTAATCCAAGAGAAGTAGACACTGTTGTAGCAAAGTTAGGATCGTCTCCCAGAGCAGCAGCAAGTTCATTTAAAGTGTCAAGTGCTGCTGGAGAAGAATCAATAAGGTTTGTTACAGCAGTCTGTACAAATGCTGTTGTTGCTACTTGTGTTGTGTTTGTACCAGCCGTAGCTGTAGGGGCTGTAGGTGTTCCAGTAAGAGCTGGGGAAGCTAAAGGAGCTTTTAAATCTAAAGCAGCTTGAAGACCAGTAACATCACTAATAATATGTGTATGGCTTGTAGCGGCTACTCCAAGAGTAGTTCTCATGGTTGCAGCATCAGCATCATCAAGCAATGTTCTTGCAAAAGATGTAAGGGGTGTTACTGCGTACACATCAGACGCAGTAGTATAAATCATTCTATCTGCAAGAGTTGTGAGGCCCGAGATAGACTGAAGACCAGCATCATATGCTTGTACGTTAGTACCAATAGCTAGACCGAGATTAGTCCTTGCTGTAGGGGCGTCAGAAGCTCCCGTTCCTCCATTAGCTACGCTAAGATCAGTACCGAGCCACTGACTGTTATTTACTGTGTCGAGGAACGCTAAGTCTTGTAATGTCAGGTCAAACGCTTCTAACGCATCTAGTCTTGTGTCATAAGCTACATCAACGGCTTCAAGCGCAACAATGTCACCCTCAGCAGTCGTAAGACGTGCATCAAGAGCAAGATCAGCAGCTTCAAGCGCTGTAAGATCAACAGACTGATTAATAGCCTGTCTAGACCTTACTGGACTTTTAACCTGATTTGGTAGTTGTTTACGACCTGACATTATTTAATCCTATAATATTATGGGGCGATACCATTACCTGCAAGGGTTTTAACCCAGATGTTTTGACCCGGTTCAATACGGAGAATCCGAACCGAGTTCGGTAAGACAACAAAGAAATCTGTGCTTGCCCAAGTGGTGTCCATTGGAGGTGTAACAGTCCCAATCTTTACAGCATGGGCTACTGTGTCAGTATTTGTGTAAACACAATACGTGTCAGAAGGAGCTCCTGAGATTCCACCGCCGGGTACGCTTAACCAATAAGTACCGGCTGTACCAAGGTAAGGTTTAACATAAAAATTGTCAGTACCGGCTTCGACTTCTAAAGAGTTCTTAGAGTCACTAATATATTTAACTTCAATTGCATAAGACATCTAAGTTAACCCTTTTTACTTGGTCTTGTTGGAGGTTTTTTAAGTTGCATTCTTTTAAGAGGACGTTTCATTGTCTTAACAGGACCTCCGGTGTGATTACCACCACCTCTATCATTTCTAGAGATTTGTGGGAAACCCTGTTGAGGATCACGTCCCTTAGACCAAGGAGTCTTTTTAACAGGTTGACGTGTTGCGATACCTAATAGATCAATAGGTTTCTTCTTCTTAGGTGTGGTGTGTTTGGGGCCTTTAGTGGCACCGGGTTTATTTTGTTTGTACATTATTTTACCAATCTTAAACCAATGCGTTCCATGTCTTCACGGTCCGCGTCCAATATCTTTACTGCTTCTTTTAATTTACCTTTAACCTCAGCCGCGCTGGGTCTACCACGACCATCAACTTTATCATATTCAGCAGTTGCTAAATACTTAGCTGCGGCTAAAGCTTGTTTGTCATCATCACTAAAAGCAATATCTCGAATCTTTCGAACTGCTTTAGACTTTAATCTGGCATAAAGTTCTAGTTTCCAAGTGTCAACAGCTTCTTTAAACCAGTCTGATTTACTGTACATAAACTCCCAGTGTTCATAACAACCAAAGAATTTAAGAGCAGTTTCATACCCTGTCGGGTCTTCTGAGACCAAGAAGTGATCTCTAACAGATGGCCTAGGGTCCTTAAGATCAGTTTTAATGTCTAACCAATAAGGTGCATTCTTTATAGACTCTTCATCCATAAAGAACTTTTTACAGACATCAACAAATAATGATCTAGTTTTATAACCATTAGATGTTCTAGTAATATCAAAGATAGACATAAAACACACTTTATTAAAGATAAGACATAAAAAGAAAAGAACTTACTCGGGGCGGGCCGGGTGGGTATAGCTCCCCCCATTTGCTCCTCTATCCCCCTTGCCTAAGGGTGGTTAAATAACTAAAGATATATAACAATAGTTATAAGATAGGACTTATATAAAATAAGAATTAAAAGATAGTTGATAATAATTAGCTGTTAAGATCAACTTTAGCTCTGTAGATATATTAATCTACTTACTCAAAGAAGTATATTATAGCATACTTTTTAATGTTTGTCAAGTCCTTTTTTTAATAAAAGTGCATTTTTTTCATAATTTTTGTGAGAAATTTTCAAGGTGTGTTATTGCATAACTGAAGGATGTGCGCCCCCCTGCCCCGGCCGTCCGTGTACTGATTGTCCGTGGTCTGATATTCCGTGTACTGCACAACTCACAGTGCTCCCACAGTACCAAGATCATCCGTGTACAGATATTCCGTGTACTGACATAGTGACGGATAGTCCGTGTACGGAAGTTCTGCATACTGATCATATACTCTGAGTCATCCGCCTACTGATGATATGCTCCGAGTACAGATTAAATACTGAATGATCCGTATACTGTTCAATATTGAGTGTCACACTATATCATCAGTGTACGTACTAAATACCACATTCATTCCATTATATATTGTCCGTGTACGTACCATTGCCAAGTATCGTCCGTGTGCTGACATCCGTCATCAGTGTACAGACTATGTTAATCAGTGTACGTACTATATCTATGTGTATTGTGTCCAAGCACTATGGTTAATAAAAAAGGTGATTTTATTCACACAAAACCTGTTTTTGTTATTGACTTGTTAAGGGGGGTGTGAGACTATCAATCCATAGAGAGAGACGGGGGCGCGGGCAGGACGCGCGCGGCACAACCCCCGAATCTCACTAACAGAGTCTTAAACGTCTAGTTAAAGAGAGCGATGAACTATGTCTAAATCTCAGATGCGCGCAATGGTCGCGGCTGCCGTTGTGACTGCAAAAGCCAATGGCACCTATAAGGTGTGCGAGCCTCAAGGCGCGCGGCGTATTGTTGCCCGTGTTGGCGGGCTGAAAGTTTCTCGCCTGAAGTAAGGGCTTGTTAACAAGTTTAGGGCAGAGTGTGACTCGTGCGGCTAGGATTGCTGCGCCCTAATACCTAACAAAGTGTCACCAGCGCGGGGTGTCTCGCATTGCTGGATGGGACGCGACCATGTGCAACCTTGCCGATTACAAGGCAGGATACAGGGTTAATGTGACTACTAGTGAGCGTGCGTTTAGACCCGTATTAGCACGGCCTCTCAGCGGGTGGTAGTTGCGAATGGCATTGCTATGCCTTGGGTGCATCAGTGGGTGCATCTTAGTTATAGCAAGCAAGGGTAGAGTTATGCGTATATGTCAGGCAACAACAGCCGATAGCATCTTGTGGGTGCAACGTGCGCCTATGTGTGTAGGTAATGTGGTGTTCATACGCTACGTTTTGTATGAACTGATGGACGGAGAGACTCACCCCTATGAGTCACCTTTCGACAGTCTCAAAGATGCAATTGAGGCGTTCAATCAATTGAATTATGATGCCCCAATGTATGAATATGAATGGACACAGTCATGAGATACGTCACCCAGAGGGCAGCCAATAGGCTGTGTGCAACATGACATATAGTGCATTACATGGAATGCCCTTGCATGAACTATTGCAACGGGGCAAGGCGCAAGGCTTATGGCCTATCCCTAGTGACCTGAGTTCTCTGTCAACAGAGGATATACTTAAGGTTATGGCTGAACGTACAGGGCACAGGATTAAGTATATCAGGCAGGTATTCAAGGCAGGCAGCACATTAGCGCCGCATGAATGGCCCTCTTTGTATCAGGAAGGCACAAGAATTAAGACTGACCTGCATATGGTGGGTAAGGCAAGGTACAAGAATAAGCCTAATCCCTTGAAACGTGCAGCTATCGTGGAAGCTCTCGCGATAAGGCGGGAACGTATCAGTCATAACGTGCGTACTGCTGCCCCTGCCAAGCCTGCTAAGGTTAGGACAAACGCAACGCAACTTGAAAGGGTTAAAGATCATGCACCATTGTTAACCAATGGTAAGATGCGTAAGAGTTCTAAGAATACCACAGCTTATAGCACAGGCTTTGCGCCTCCGTCACGCAAAGATGAAACTAGATCAATAGACGGGAAGCCGGTAAAGGGAAAGGTTATCCCTAAGCCACAGAAAAGATTTAGAAAGGACTAATCTATGTCTGACACTAAGAAACAAGAGTTGATTGCGTTTCTCAATCGCGTGATTGGCAACGCCAAGAAACTTGAACCTCAATTGCATGAAGCTGCAATGCGTATTGCACAACATGCACAGGAAACGGGTGACGCAACGCCAGCCCTGCACCTGTATGATAACCTCCCCAAGTCACAACGTCGCAAGGCGATTGCGGCATGGTGGGCACAATACACACAGATTGTGTTGCGTGATTCTGCAAAGAATGGTGTGACAGTGAAACTTGACAGGACTAAAGAGTGGGCCATTGACGAAGGCAATGCCAATCCATTCTTCAACATGGATGAAAACAGTGTTGGCCGCCCTATGGGTGAGATTGACGCGGTGTCTATCCTGTCCAAGAAACTTGACAGTCTCCAAAAGAAGTTTGCTGAATGGGAAGCTGCACCGGAAGAAAAGAAAGTTCTGATCTTCAAACCCGGTGTCAATCCCCAACATGAGATGGAACAATTGCAGGCTGACATTGCAGCCCTGACACGTTCGCGTAAGGCAGCCTAATAGGTTGTTAACTACAATATAACTTAACATATATTAACAATCGGCCACTCGGGGTTAATTCCTCGGGTGGCTTTTTGTTAATCATTTTTTTTGATGGCTATCCGTCATAGGCTGGCAAGGCAAGTTACCAAATCACAACTCAACAACAGCACTGCGGAGCAGTTAGCACAGCTAACCCTCTGGGTGCACAACGGAGTACTGAACATGTCTAAATTCAAAGAGAACTACTTTGACGTTAACGTTATGGGTCAAGAGATTGACAAGACAATCAAACCAATGGTTGTTGAATCTCCTTGGCACCCCGGCAAACAGATTACACTGACAGGGCGTGATGCTCGTATGGCTGGACCTGAGCGTGTGCGTATGTCACACAACAAGAACTCAACACCTATTGGTGAAATCTACCCACAATTGAAGGAACTGATGAGTGCAGGAGCATGAACCAGAAGATAAGGTTGGGCCTTGGACTACTGTCCTCATCATGGGGATTTGTGTCCTATTTGGTTATTTGCTTGGGACTATTAGTTCGATAACATTGGTCTTCAACTAGGAGTTGTCATGACTATGTATTTCACACAGGACTTCAAACAGTTTGCTATTGGTTTGTCTATTGACAAAGATGGTATCATGCTTGGTATAGGCTTCTGGATGCTTGAGGTATTTTTCTAGTGTTAGTTCATTCAATACAAGAGGTCATAGACAACTATCTTAGATTTAATCCAATGTCAGGTCAAGAGATTGTTGATGTTGGTGACAAAATGATACTTGTTTATGGTGGGATGACGGCACGGTTTATGAATGAGTTTCAATTCCAAGGAGGGTGGGACACTCACTGGCGTATTCAGAAAATAGAATTGATAGATGGTGTCATTGACCCTAAGAAAATAAACTATGGGTTCTTTGCATTCAAACTAACAACAAGATTGTCCGCTTGATGGAATTGGTAGACAAACGAGACTTAAAATCTTGTGCCATAGTGCGTGCAGGTTCGAGTCCTGTAGCGGACACCAAAGGCAAACAGCAGCAATGCTCAACGGTTGTCAGTGACGATGGGTTGGTATCGGAACTGTCATTTGTCACCATAGCTCAACAGGATAGAGCATGTGTTTCTGCATGACAGTTAGCACATAGTAAATCACAATTGTCTAGTTCTTTAATGATCTTATCCCAAGACCATAATCTAATCTTTGTCCAAACGCCTGTTTTTAGTGTTGAGTCTATGTGATGAAAATGTAAAGCCCCATGATATTTATCATAGGAACACAGCTTACATTTACCTCCTTTATACTCAATAGCTTTAAGCTTTCGTTTTGTCCATCGAGCCATTTGGTTTTTGTATAAGTCTTGTTTGTTTTTGTAGGGCATTTAGATTCCATAGTTTAAGGGATAAAACGTGAGCCTTCTAAGCTTTTGATCTTGGTTCGAGTCCAAGTGGAATCGCCAATGTTTCTATTATAGCACATTAGGTTAGATTTGTCAAGTCTAATCTTCTAATCTGTAGGTTGTAGGTTCGAGCCCTACTGGTGACACCATTAACTTATACGGAGAATTACAATGTACACACCTGATTCATGGGTAATTGTTGAAATCTTTGACCCCAGTGAAACAGCTACAGGCCCTATCTTTAAGGTGCTTGGTGGGTGGTCAGGTGGTTACTTAGACGGTGATAGCTGGCGTCTTAACTCTGGTATTACTAAGGTTGAAGTTGAGACCACAACAGAGACACTAGACAGAACAGAAGAAACTATTTACAAAATTCATGGTTATTCTGGTTCAATATATGAAGTTTATAAAGATAGTTATGGACTTAAAATGTCTATAGCATCTATTGCCCATAGAATAACAGAATATGGTGGTAAGATTCTCAGTGAAGCTGAAGCAATGGAGTATCTATATGGCAAAACTAGCCGCTAAGTATGATGTGTACGCTGATAAGATTCGTATTGGTGCCATACGTAACACTGGTAAGGCGTGGCACCTACAGTCTACAGCGTTTCAATTACCGTATTCGTATCCATCATTCGAGTCTGCTCTACGTGATTGTATTGATTGTCAAGACTTCATTGATGAGACGTTTGTAATTCGTTTAATTCCAATTTCTGTTGTGTAGCTTAAGTAAAGTGGAAGGATACGGGTGCAATTCCCGTCACAACAGACAGCACAGGGGTCTATTTAGCGAATAGTTCTCCCTCTGCATAGTACGCCAGCTAATGAACCGTCCAAGATAAGGCGAGGCCCAACGAAAACGCGGGTGCTTTTTAGCTAATGTTGCTGGGTACACACACCGCCATAGTGCGGCACGTCACTCAGAGAGCAGGCTTTGCCTGTCCCTCCGGGATGACATCGCTTTACGGTAAAAAGAAACCGTTGCTACTGACAGGTAACTCTGCGTCAGTTTAAGCTAGACCAATAGCCTCTGCCATATTGGTGTTGTCACTCGGAGAGCAAGCGTAGCTTGTCCCGTCCGGGATGACGTTGGTGTCAGGAGTTACAAATTCTTTAACGCTCATGGAAAGGGCACACTATGAATGACTTGTCTTTGATTATTTACCTGATTAGTGTAATTAGCAAACTTGGTGGTGCGCTAGAGTTTCTTATCATTGCAATTATGGTAGCAGGAGGACTTCTTGCACTCCCTTCTCTCATTGTGTACGCAGAAGAATACGATGACGATGAGAAACAAAAGAAAGGCCTACTGTTCCTTGATATCTATAAGAAGACAGGCATCACTCTTTGCTGTTTGTTCCTTGTCAACTCCTTCCTTCCACCAGAGCGCACAATGTACCTCATGGCAGCATCTGAACTTGGTGAAGAAATTATTAACACCGAAGAGTTCAATAAGGTCAAAACAATTATCAATAAGAAACTTGATGAATATCTGATTGAAGAAACTGATGAGCAGCAGTAACGCTTGGTCCAAGCAGTTTCAGTATCGTGTCAACAGAACAGAGATGATTAAACAAGTTATCATTGATTATGTAGATAACGGTATGTCTCATCGTTTGTTAAAGTCTAAGTACAATCTATCGGAACGGACTTTAACTTACATCATTCATCAATACATTGAACCTAAGTACCATAGAGGTTCAGTGGTCAAAAGATTGCCAACATAGCTCAGATGGTAGAGCGGTTGCTTTGTAAGCAATTGGTCGCGGGTTCGACTCCTGCTGTTGGCACCACATTATCAGAGGAAGGTAGCTAGTAATCCGCCGGTTACGAACAAGGATTGCTGTAGAGTGTGATGCTCTACCCTCTGACCAAAGTTTACCTTGTCGTTTAATATGGGTTAAGACATATTCAATAGAATAGACGTGTACTGTGAACCGACTGACTAGTATAGGAAGAAGGGGAGTCTATTAGTTTCTATTTGCGAGTGTATGTAGGACTGTCCTATATCCTACCAAGGTAATAATATTACGCCTATAACTAGTACGCTAAACTCAAGGAGAGTAACGATGTCTTATAAGAATGGTGAGCTTCCCAGACGTGCAAATCATCAACAGCGTCCGCCTAAGCGTGACCGTTTGATTAACTACATGAAAGAATTGATTGACGATGAACAGTCTCTCAAGATGTTGACACACAACAGGCTTCAGCGTATTGCTACTCTCTTTGAACTTCCTGAATGTGTGTTCAATGAATGTAAGCATGAAGCCTTTCGCTATGGCAAGAAGGTTGAGGCTATCAAAGCTTCCCTGAAAGCAGCGAGGGCTATGTAACATGATTGAACATATGTTTGCATTCTTCCTCGGTAGTGTCCTCTTGATCTTGTGGCTTGGTGGTACTACATTCTTAGGGTTCTGTCTAACAGGTAGAGATCATTGGAGATATTCTCCACTTGGTTGGTTTATGATAGGACTGGTAGTACAAGCTATTCTTGTAGCTATTATTATTATAGCCTATCTTTTAGGTTGGGCTATTCTTAACGGAGTATCTTATATCCTATAAGGGTTTCACCCTTGGACCCGATGAACTAATTATACACTATAAAATAGGAGTTGTCAAGTGAAATCTTCACTAGATGAGAAATTAGTTGAAAAGTACCCAATGCTATTCAAGCATCGTTATGGTAACATGATAACAACTGCAATGTGTTGGGGCTTTGAATGTGGTGATGGTTGGTATGATCTACTGGACAAACTGTGCCAGTGCATTACTGAACATGCTATCAGTCATGGTCTTGATGTGACAGCAGTACAAGTTAAAGAGAAGTACGGGTCACTTCGTTTCTATATGTTTGGTGCAGATGACACAATTGACGAGATGGTTGACAGAGCAGAGATTTTATCAGCTTACATCTGTGAAGTTTGTGGCAAGCCCGGTGAAATGGGTGGTACTGGTTGGTATAGCGTGAGGTGTGATGAACATGCGTAATGTACATATGTTAAATGCAGTAGTTGCAGACGGTCTCTACATTCGGTACGAGAGAATCAATGAAGCTTTTATGTCTGGTCAACTCACATATTCTGAGCTTTCCATCGTGTTCAAGAAGTGGCCAGACTTTCATAGATGGTTTATTAAGAAACATAAACAGGTGTTTGCATGATGAATAGACAAGAATCTATTAAAGTACTAACAAATCGTTTGAGAGCGTTAAGACTTGACAAACAGAATCTTGAAAAAGAGATTATTCGCAGACAAGAACAGGTTTTAAACTTGAATGCTCATCTTGTTGAATTGTCATCAAGCATTCAACTCCTTACAGAGAACAGTCTGAACTTAAAACCAAATAAGAGTTGGCATGACTGAGCCTACACTTTTTGAACGTGCCCGTGGTCATATCATTCGTGGGCATGAACTTGCAATGGGGCTGGCAATTGCGGCCCTGATTGGTCTTAGCTCCGTTCTGTTTGTTGGTCTATTCATGACTAACAGTTCTGTCAAACAGATTAAGGACGGAGAGTTCTATCAACTTGGATATGACGTTGGTGTCTTCTGTGACGCTGACGCTAAGTCATGTTCAGTGATTTGTGTCAACAATCTTAAACAGGAGTACGCTATCGCACAGTGTACCAGAGGCATCTATAATGGTTACAACGAAAAAGCTGATTTCCCTATTCGGAACTACGTTGAAAGACCGACAGGGGAATAAGTACACACTGGTTTCTATCATCCCATCTACGAATGGCAGCGTGGAGAAGATTGTAGTAGAGAACAGTGACACAGGAGCGCGCTCTCAGAGGCTCGCCAATGGCCGTGTAAGGTCCACTGGTGTCACCCCTAGGGACATCCTGTTAACGGCCGCTACGAGGCAGCGTAGAGCCATTACGAACCCTTTCTTCGAGGGACTTGACGAAGAGGATGAAGATGACGAAGTATTTATCACTAAACCTAGGTCTGGTCGGGCACGTTTCGGGTCGTTTGTAACACCTGATCTTGACTTTGATAGTGATGATGACTTTGACATTGACGATATTGTTAGGGGTCCAAACTCTAACAGTAAGACTATCAAACATGGCGACATTGAAATTACCATCAAAGTGAAAGGAAGTAAGTAAGTGCTGAAAGACATTGCTTGTAAATACGTAGGCGTTAAGAAAAACCTTGAGCCTGCCAAGTTCTTCTACATTGACCCTGAGACTGGTGAAGCATCTCAGAACTATGATACTGTTAACGCTGCCGTTGAAGCTGGACAAGCTGAACTGCGTAAGCGTGACCAAACTGGCGCTGTGATCTACGTTGCTTGTATCGTTCGTACTCTGTCCGCAGAGCGTGCTATCAAGGCAACAGAATTTGGAGTCAAGTCCTGAATATATTCGCACTAGATGAAGATACGCAGTTGGCTGCTCAATACCATGTTGATCGTCATGTTGTGAAAATGGTTACTGAGTACGCACAACTGCTATCTTCTGCCCATCATGTTACCGGATCAGATATCCGTCACAAGTGTATGCACCTAGCTTTTGAGAATCATCCTTCTGCTAAGTGGACGCGCGCTTCAACTGCTAATTATGAGTGGCTGTACCGTCTATACAGTTCACTACATGATGAGTTCAAGCATCGTTATGGTAAGGGCCATGCTTCTTATCTTAACTACGCTCATGCCCTTGCTCAAACCCCCAAGCTCCCCAATCGCAAGCTACTTCCTGTGTATTTAGCTATGCCTGACCACCTTAAAATTGACCCACCAACTACATTTGCAGGGTCAGTTGATCGCTACCGACAATATTATCGGGAGCATAAACAACACTTACATTCATGGAAAAATAGGACACCACCAGAATGGCTCAACGCCTCCTAGCAGTATATGGCACGCTTAAAGCTGCCTATGGTAACCATCGACTTATTGAAAGAGCTGGTCTGAAACCAGTTGGACGCGCCTACACAAATGATGCTGACTTCCTTATGAAAGGGGGTGGCTTCCCATATGTATTCGCCCCTATCAACCAAGGGGAACGTATTCGTGTCGAACTGTATGCGTTTGATGACGAAAATCAGATTGCTGACATTGACCGTCTTGAAGGTCATCCAGATTGGTACATTCGTAAACCGTTTAATTTCATTGTGGACCAACCAAACCCTGACACTAACATCATTGAGAATGAATCTGTAACAGCAGAGATGTACGTTCAGTGGAACAAGTCTTCAGCAGGTTCTACCTATGGAGACAACACAGTCAGCCGAGATATTCATACTAACATTGCGGAGTGGAATCGATAATGCTTACGAGAGAACGTCTAGATACTTTACTTAAACACGCTCTTCAAAATAGGTTTGGACTAACAGTATTCTTCTTTAATGAAGATCTGACTGTTAAAGACAGGCTTAGCAGTCTCCCCTGTTATGGTTCTGTTCCGGGACACATTAGCGTTCTTAACAACCCCGCTTATGTTGTTCTACCAATTAAGTATGATGGTCCTCGTACTAAAGAATTCTTGTTTCTTCACGACAGTCCTCTTCTGAAACTCTTCACATATATCTACGAAAATTCTTACAAGGATTTCTACTCATTTGATGAGTTCAAACAAATGATCTTCAACAAAGGTATTGTGCTTGAGAAAGCTGTGTACGAAAAGTTTTGTCCCGCCAGCTTTATGGCTCTCGCAATGTCAATTCGAGACTGGTATGACCACTATTTCCGTAGTAGCAAACTTCCTGAGAATTGGAATGATAACTTATCAGGATTTGGTGGGATTCTTCAGTCCTTGGACGCTTTTCCAGAACTTAAAGGAAGGCTTCAGTCTCCACCACAGATTGAGCTTTCATACACTAAGAGCCCATTCCCTAAGTCTATTCATAAAGACTTCCATAAAAGCTTCTTTATGACTACATTTAAGAACTTTAAAGATGGGTATTGGACCTCTGGTACTGACTCTGTATTCTCTCTTATGAGAGGGTTTTCTACTACGAGTCTTACTGAATACAATAAAGTTTTCAACTGGGTGAACTTAGAGGCTAACAAGCTCTACGCAGAAGACCTTAGGAAGAAAGTACATATTCCCTTTGGTAAAAATTACAGCAGCATTGTCATGGAGTCTGATGAATACAAGCAACGAATGTTGAAAGTATATGACTCTTTCCCTCTTAAAGAAAAGGTAGCGGCATAGTATGTGTGGTATCGTAGGTATTGTAGGTAATCTATCAACAGCAGATGTTAATATGTTCAAGAACATGATTGTTCTGGACACAATTCGTGGACCACACAGCACAGGAATTGCAGCTATTCATCCTGATAAGGATGTCACTGTACTCAAGAAAGCTGTGAATGGTTCTGTCTTCATTGAAGACCCTGAGTTCAATAAGATTGTAACACCCGGATGTGTTGGCCTCATTGGTCATAACAGATGGGCTACTATGGGTGCAGTTACTGACGCTAACGCTCACCCTTTCCAGCACGGACCTGTTGTTGGTGTTCATAACGGGACACTTAACTACAACTACGATGACCACCTCTTTGAAAAAATTGAAAAGCCTAAGCCTTTGTTTGACGTAGACAGTGAGAACCTGTACTACGCTCTCTCTAAAGGTGACATTGATGAAGTCCTTAAGCGTACTCATGGTGCCCTTGCTCTTGTGTGGTACGACCAACGTACTCACCGTATGCACTTCATTCGTAACGATAAGCGTCCTCTTGTGTACGCATTTGACAAGACACATCAAAAGCTTGTCTTTGCGTCTGACCCTCGCATCATTACACTTGCTCGTGATGAGACTCGTGGTGCAACCTTTGACATTGATAATGAAAAAGGTATGTGTGTTATGACTTCTGAGAATGTTCTGTACACACTTGACATGCCGAAGGACTATTCACACAAGATGTCTGACTTCACTTCTCGTGAAAAGATTGCTACTGGGTCAGTGTGGAAGACCTTTCAAAGGACGCAACACTACTACCCAACATACGAACGGGACGACTGGTGGAAAAAATACAAAAAAGAACAGGAGAAAAAAGAGGAACCGGCGAAAGTAATTGGTTACCAACGCCCTACTAACAATAATCCTAATCGTCTTGTCCACAAGGCACAGCAGAACACAAAGACACCTCGTGAACTTATCGAAGAGTCTAAGAAGCATTGGGATGATTATCGTAATTCTTCTAATGCCCGTAAAGATAACGAAGGGTATGTTAAACACATCAAGGTTAAAGCTGAGAAGTTTAACAGATCAGAAATTATCAAGCTCATGGAACAGTGGGATACTGCTTCTGAGGAATCTTTCCAAATCTACGCAGAAGAAGAAACTCTTCCCAACTCATCTGAGTATCACCCAGATGCGACACGTCGTCTCACTAATCTGATGAACAAGATGGACTACATCATTGATCTTCTCAGTGAGTGGGAGTCTATTAGGTCTGATGCTGTTGTTGCTGTTGTGTTTAAGGAAGCACAACGTCAAGGGGTTAACATTGCTCCGTTGAAAGCATTACTTGGAATTAAGTTCAAGGATGATGATACGGGTTCTGTTCTTCCCTTTCCCAGTCCTAAACAAGCTGAGATTCAAGAGTCTCTTCTTCAACAGCTTGAAGTCCCGTCCGGCCTTGGCAACCTTACAATGGGACAATTCAAAAGAAAAGTCCAAGACGAAGGGTGTCACAATTGCGGAGCTCAAAATATTAACTGGGAGCCTACTGATTGCGCTCTTACTACAGAAAATCAACTTCTATGCCCTGAGTGTTTGGGCGACGCCCTTACTCAGTCATATATTTCTCAAGGAGTAATTCAAATTGCTTAAGATTGGTGCTGACCCTGAACTGTTTTGTTTTGACAAGAAGTCAAACAATTTCATCTCTGCTCACACATTCTTTCCGGGTACAAAGGAAAACCCTTTCCCCGTACAGGATGGAGCCCTTCAACTTGATGGGCTTGCAGCGGAACTTAACATTGATCCAGTAACTAATTCAAGCGACTTTGTTACTGTGCTTGAATCAGTCATCAATACAGCCAAGAAGTTTCTGCCTGAAGGTGTTGAACTTGTGGCTAAACCATCTGTAGTCTTTAATAAAGAGTACTATGATAAGACTATCCCAGAAATTAACAAGCGTCTGGGTTGTACACCAGACTTTAACGCATGGGCTTTTGGCGCACAGAATGAAATGCCCTTGATTGAAACCCCCTCTTTGAGGGCAGCAGGCGGCCACCTTCATTTAGGTTGGACCGAAGGTAAGGACTATGAGACAGACCAAGAACACAGGACACGTTGTATTGAGGTGGTTCGTCAGCTTGATTGCTGTGTTGGGCTTCAGTGTCTTATCTGGGACACAGACGACGACCGTAGAAAACTGTACGGCAAAGCAGGAGCGATGCGGTTTAAGTCTTACGGAGTAGAGTATCGTACTCCTAGTAACGACTGGCTGTCTTCACAGGAGAAGATGAAACGTGTCTTTGAACTTACAAAGAAAGCTTATGATGATATGGAGAAAGGTATTCCATACTTCATTCTCGTTGATGATAACATTGAAGAGATTA
>Ga0315902_10007225_pt1 | contig 15224 bp, 8 predicted proteins | sample LakEriMetagenome_9_FD_203523 | JGI IMG/M metagenome (GOLD analysis project Ga0315902, IMG submission 203523) | Freshwater fungal communities from buoy surface, Lake Erie, Ohio, United States - Buoy 12 MA117 | ecosystem: Environmental > Aquatic > Freshwater > Lake > Lake biofilm | place: USA... | reverse complement strand
TTCTTTAATTGGCAATATCAGCCGCGAGACCGACACGAGCTTGACGTTCAAAAAAGCGGACTCCCAGGAGGTTGTCGAGATTGCCAAGTCGGATATTCAAAACATCGAGCGAGCGGGTCGGCCGATTCTGATCGGCACAGTTTCGATCGAGAAAAGCGAAAAACTCTCCGAGTTGCTCGAACGCCGAGGTGTCAAGCACCAGGTGCTCAATGCCAAGGCCCACAAACGCGAGGCCGATATCATCGCTCAAGCCGGTCGCGTTCATTCAGTGACGATCGCCACGAACATGGCGGGCCGTGGTACAGACATCATCCTGGGCGGAAACCCCGAAACCAAGGCTTGGGCTCAGCTCCAGAACAAGTACCAGACGCGTCTGGATGTCCCCAAGGAGGAGTGGGAAGGACTGGTCAAGCAGATCAAAGAAACCGAAAACATGGAGCAGGAAGGGGACTTCGTGCGCGACCTGGGTGGCTTGTATGTCATCGGTACCGAGCGCCATGAGTCACGTCGGATCGATCTTCAGCTTCGCGGTCGTTGCGGCCGCCAGGGAGACCCGGGCTCGAGCCGCTTTTTTCTGTCTCTCGAAGACGACCTCATGCGAATCTTCGCTGGGGACTGGGTTCGAAACATGATGCAACGCATGGGCATGGGCAATGGAGAGGCGATCGAGAGCCCTTATGTATCAAAGCGGATATCGGGTGCTCAAAAGAAGGTCGAAGAGCGGCATTTTGAAGCCCGCAAAAATCTCCTAGAGTACGATGAAGTCATGGACTTTCAGCGAAAGCGGGTCTACACCTATCGCCAGCAGGTCCTAGAAGGAAAAAGTTGCCGCGAGTTGGTGATGCAGCAACTCAGGGAGCAAATCGAATCGAACGTCGATCAATTCAGCGACCCGATGTTCGGCCCAGAGTCTTATGCCCGTTGGGCCAGCCCAAGACTCGGTGTGCAACTCGAAGCCAAAGACTTCCGTGGCATTGAGCCCTCGGTGGCTGTTGTGTACGCCAAGGATCAAGCCGAGCGCGTTGCCCAGACTCAGATCCTCGATGCGATCGATGAGAATCTGCCTAGCGAAGAGGAGCAATCCGAGTGGAATTGGGATGCGATGGCCAAGTGGGTCAACAATCGCTTCAACACCAATTACACCGTTGGAATGCTCAAAAAGTTCGAGCGGGATCGCATGGACGAAGAGTTCATCGGCAAAGCGAATTCCTTCATCGATGGGATCGACTTGAGCGAAGGAAATAGCTTCCTCGATCCGGAGTACGGCAATAACATGCTGTCGTCTTGGATGAAAAGCAAGTTCGGGATCACAGTCGATCCTGCTGAGCTCAAGGGAGCCGAGCCTGAGTCGATTAAAAAGATCATGCTCGATGCTGCCGAAAAAGCTTATTTCGACCGGGAGGTTCAGTTCCCGGTATTGGTCGGTTTCCATCGCTTTCGTACCCAAACCGGTCCGAACAGTTTCACCGTCGACGGCGAAGCCTTAGCGCAATGGGCTTCGGCTCGCTTCCAGGACCCTAATGTTTTGGATAAGCTCCGGGTCGATCCCGATCATCCCTTCGATGTTTTGATGGAAATCAGTAAGGCTCAGGCGATCAAATCGCACTCGGTTTGGGAGACAGCCCTATCGAAGCTCGACGGGGTCTTTGGCCGCAACGAATCGAAACGAATGTCCGAGTTTGCCACGGGTTCAAACTCTGCTGAGTCGTTGGCACAGTGGATGCAAACCGAATTGGGATGGAAAGGAAGCGCAGCGGAGCTCAGCAAGATGACCCGCGATGAATGCCGCGGCAAGCTCAGCCAGGCCTTCGACGATCGCTACCATCCAGAGATTCGTCGGATGGAACGCACCGTCTTATTGCAGACCTTGGACTCGAGCTGGAAGGATCACTTGCTGGCGATGGACCATGTCCGGTCGAGCGTCGGGTTCCGCAGCATGGGGCAGATGGATCCGAAGGTTGAGTTCAAACGCGAAGGGATGCGATTGTTCGATCAAATGTGGCTCTCGATCGGCGAGCAGATTACCGATGTGATCTTCCGCATGGAGGCCATTGAGGAAGGGATGGTCGAAAGCTCCTTTGTAGAGACCAGTGCTCGGCACGATGCATTCGACGATTCAAAATACATGTCCGAAGAGCAGATCGAAGACATCAAAGCGGCCGACCAAGCAGGGGCACCTCCCGCCGAGCCTGTCACGATCCGCAATCGGGGCGAGAAGGCCTCGCGCAACGACCCATGCCCGTGCGGCTCGGGTAAGAAATTCAAAAACTGCTGCATGCGAAAGCAAGTCTAATGCAATACCAACAATCCTTGCGAAACCTGTATCGCACCCTTGGGTTTTTCGTCGGATTGTTCGTAGGTCTTTTCGTCTGCTTGGCACAGCAGACGGCTCAGTCTGAGGAATCCGTCGCAACGAGACCCAACATCGTTCTGATCGTCTCGGACGATCAAGCTTGGACCGACTATGGATTCATGGGTCATCCGCATCTAAAGACTCCCCATTTAGATCGACTTGCTGCCGATAGTTTGACCTTCCGACGAGGCTATGTTCCGTCGAGTTTGTGTTGCCCTAGCTTGGCGACCATTCTGACAGGACGCTATCCGCATGACCACAAGATCACCAGCAACGACCCACCGACGGTACCAGGACTCTCGGGCAGAGCTTTCCAGGAATCGGAGGCTTTTAGGTCGGGCCGAGATCGCATGAATCAGCACATGAAAGCTGTCGCGACTTTGCCCGGAGTGCTCAAGGACCACGGCTATTTGACGTTGCAGACGGGCAAATTTTGGCAGGGGCATTATTCGCACGGTGGGTTTACCCATGGGATGACGCGTGGGGATCGCCACGGCGACGACGGCTTGCAAATCGGACGCAAAACGCTCCAGCCGATCGAAGAGTTCATCGACATGGCCACGGAGCAAAAGAACCCTTGGATGGTTTGGTATGCACCGATGTTGCCGCATGATCCGCACAATCCTCCGAAGAAGTATCTCGATCGCACCAAGCCGCTTACCTCAAGCGAGACGATCGCCAAGTATTGGGCGAACGTCGAGTGGTTTGATCAAACGGTCGGAGATCTATTGGGCATGCTAGAGTCCAAGGGGCTTGAGAAAGACACCTTGGTAGTCTACGTCACCGACAACGGTTGGATTCAAGATCCGGTGCAATCGAGGTATGCGGCCAAGTCCAAGCAGTCGCCTTATGAGGGTGGAGTCCGAACTCCGATCATGCTGCGTTGGCCGGGTAAGATTTCGGCTCAGGATTCAAGTGATTTCGCACACAGCATCGATTTAATGCCTACGCTCTTAAAGGCTATTGGAATACCATCCCCCAAGGACCTTCCAGGAATTGATTTGTTGGATGCCGAAGCAAGAGCTTCGCGAAAAATCGTTTTTGGCGAGTGTTTCACCCACAACGCCAACAATCTTGATGTACCTAAGGAGAATTTGCGTTGGCGTTGGGCGATTCGGGAGAATTGGAAGTTGATTGTTCCGAATCCATCGATTGAAAAAGATGGGGTTGTGGAATTGTATGACTTGGCTGCCGACCCGCATGAAGAACTGAATCTTGCCACGACCCACCCGAGGGTTGCCCAGGAGTTAGCAGTTGCGATCGACCAATGGTGGCCTGAATGTTCTCCATCGCATTAAAGATGTTGTTTCATGACCGGGCCAAGTACTTAGGTTTGGTCTTAGGAGTTGCGTTTTCGACCCTCTTGATCAACCAGCAATTGGGGATTTTTATCGGTCTGATCACACGTGCAGGGGCGGTGATTGTGGACGTCCCTCAGGCGGACGTCTGGGTGATGGATCCTGGGGTGAAGAATCTCGACACGATTTTCCCGCTGCGAGACACCGAGCTTGGGCGGGTACGCGGGGTTCCCGGTGTGGCTTGGGCGGTACCTCTTTATAAATCCAACGTGACGATACGGACTGGAAATGGAGAGTTGGAATCTTCGTTGCTCATGGGTGTCGACGACAGTACGCTCATCGGATTGCCACCCGAAGTGGTTTTAGGGAACATCGACGATTTGCGACGTCCGGATGCGGTCGCCGTGAGCATGGATGGTTATCGCAAGATATGGCGAAACGAGCCGTTAAAGCTTGGCAATATCGCCGAGCTCAACGACCGTCGAGCCGTGGTTGTAGCGATCGTCAAAGACTCGCCAAAGTTCACCTCGTCGATCACTTTTTTCACCCGGTATTCCCAGGCTTTGCAGTATACCAACAATGGCCGCAACCAGATGTCGTTTATCGTTGCCCGCAGCTCTGGGGACTCGACTCCGGCAGATGTGGCGCAGAGCATCGTGGCTAGGACTGGATTGCAGGCCATGAGTGCCGAGGACTTTCGATGGAAGGCAATCATGTATGTCGTGCAAAATACAGGTATCCCGATCAGCATTGGAACCGTTGTCGCTCTAGGAGTGCTTGTGGGGATCGCAGTCGTGGGCTTGATGTTCAATCTATTTGTGTTGGAGAACCTCAAGCAGTTTGCGGTACTTAAGGCGATAGGGACGACCAACATCCGATTGATCGGCATGGTGTTTTTGCAAGCCGCCGTGGTCGGCTTTGTCGGTTTTAGCTTGGGTCTTTTTGGAGCGACGATGTTTTTTGAAACGGCGGGCAAAAGTCCGACATTTCAGGGCTTCTACTTGCCATGGTATGTCGCTGCGGCATCGGGTGGAGTGGCTGCAGCGATCATTGTTTTGGCCGCGATGATCGCGATGCGACGGGTTTTGTTTGTGGACCCGGCGATCGTCTTTCGTGGTTGAGAGCAAACTTAGGAGGTAATCATGCCGATGGAGTTTGCTGTCGAATGCAAAGGGGTGATCAAAGATTTTGGCACAGGGAGTGTCAGGCAGCGGGTTTTGCACGGGATCGATTGGCAGGTTCCTCTTGGAGCCACCACGTTCTTGGTCGGTCCGAGTGGTTGCGGCAAAACGACTTTGATTTCGATCATCGCAGGACTCTTGAGCGCCACGGAGGGGTATGTGCGGATCTTGGATCAGGAGATCACCAAGATGCGTCGCAGTCGGGTGGTAAGGTTTCGCGCGGATCACTTGGGATTTATCTTCCAGCAATTCAATTTGCTACCGAGTCTGACGGCCGTTGAAAATGCTGCCGTCTCGCTGGTTGTCCAAGGCGTCACGCTTGCGACCGCCAAGCGTCAAGCGTCGGTTTTGCTCGATCGCTTGGGGATGGAGAGCAACAAGCTAAAGTACCCGAATCAGCTTTCGGGGGGACAGCAGCAACGTGTAGCGATCGCTCGAGCGCTGGTTCATAATCCAAAGATCGTCATCAGCGATGAGCCGACGGCTTCACTCGATGCCGAGACGGGTCATGAGGTCATGGAACTCCTCGGTCAGGTAGCATCGGGAAGCGATCGCGCTGTGATCGTTGTGACGCATGACAATCGAATCTTTCCGTTTGCTGACTTCATCGCGACGATGTCCGATGGTCGTATTGAATCCTTTCGAAAAAACAGTGCCTAGTCGAAAGCCAGCTCATGCAACGCTACTTGAAAACGCTTTTTGCAATCGTGTCCATTTTTGGAGCTGCATGGCTGTTATTCCAAGCCGTTCGCTTGATCGGAAAAAACACGCCCAGCCAAAAACCGGTACTGGTCAAGACCTTGCCACCGACGGCACCGATTGCCAGTCGCGATGGGGATCCCCAAGCCCAGGTCGCTTATATCGGCGGGGTCGGGATCGTCGAGCCCGAGGGAGAGTCGACGGTGATCGGTTCTCAACTTCCGGGGGTCGTTGAGAAAGTGTTCGTAGAGCCCGGTGCGATCGTCCTGCAGGGACAGGAACTTTTGCAGTTGGACTCTCGAAGTGCCATGGCCGATCTGGCCGTCGCGCAGGCCGAATTGGTATCGCAGGAGTCCAAGTTATTAGAGTTGCAAGCACAGGTCGAAGCGTTGCGAGCCAGAGTGGAAGCGGCCGAATCGATTCAGGACCAAGCCCAAGCGTCACAGACCAACGCGCAACGGGACCTCGAGCGCGCCAATTCAATCGGAGTTTCCAATGCGTTGTCCCAGGAGGAGATCGATACGAGGCGCATGAACTGGGAGACGGCAAAGGCCAGGTCCCGCGAAGCGCAGGCTAGGGTGCGAGAGGCACAGGCGAGCTTGAACATGTTCGACGCCAAGCCGGTTGCTGCGAGTCTGGAAGTCCAACGCGCTGCGGTGGCTCAGGCGCAAGCCAATCGCGACCGGGCGCAGACCAATCTTGAGCTGCGCACCATCAGAGCGCCCAAGTCAGGCACTATCCTGAGTGTAAAAATTCGCGAGGGTGAGTTCATCCCTGCATCGGTCTTGGCCAATCCTCTGATCACGATGGGCAAGATCGATCCGCTGCATATTCGGGTCGACATCGATGAGTCGGAGATTCCCAGATTCCGTGCCGACGCGGTCGCCACCGCGACGCTCCGAGGCAGCAGCACCCCTGGAGTCAAGCTGCAGTATGTTCGGACCGAACCGTTGGTCGTCCCGAAACGGAACTTGACCGGCACGGTCTCCGAGCGGGTCGACACCAGAGTCATGCAGGTCATTTACTCGATTAGTCCGGCCTCGCTTCGAGCGATCGTTGGCCAGCAAGTCGACGTATACATCGAGGATAAATCGCTCCGGAATTAGCGACTGAGCGATCGGCCAATGGTACAATAGAGGGCTGTCTTGAGCAGGATTTCCTCCCCACCTTCCCCTCCTAGATATCACCCCACCTATGCAACGCTTGTGTACTCTCAGTGCGTGGCTGGTTTTTGCGATTGGCTCGATGCTTTGGATGCATCGCGCCGAGGCCCAAGCACCTTTGCAGATCGTTCCATCCAAGATCGACTTGCATGGATTCCAACTTGAACACCTCGTGAGTGTCCGCGAGGGGATCGACCGTGGCGGACAGTCCAAGCCCCTCGGAGCGCAGGATGGCTTGACGTTCAGCGTCCAGGATCCCCAAGTTGCCGAGTTGATCGAGCAGTCCGATGGTATGTGGCTTGTTAAGGGCAAGCAGACGGGTACGACCCGATTGCTCGCCAGTCGCAAAACACCCCAGGGAGTCGAGGTCCAATCGCAAGCGATCCTTGAGGTGCGGTTGCCCGAAGGGCCAATCGATTGGGAGTTTGCCAATCACATCGAGCCGATTCTTGCTCGAAACGGATGCAACATGGGGGCTTGTCACGGAGCGCTTGCAGGCAAGGGTGGTTTTCGTTTATCGCTCCGGGGCTATGACCCGCCGAGCGATCATTTTAATCTTGTCAAACAAGACAACGCGCGGCGAGTCGAGCTTGCGCAACCAGAAGCTTCCTTGGTATTGCTCAAGGCCTCTGGGGTCGTATCGCACAAAGGTGGGGTCCGATTACCGATCGATTCGGTCGACTATCGCATCATGCTCGAATGGATAGGTGCCGGGGCACGGGGGATCGGCCAGGGGGACAGCAGGCTCGAGTCGGTCGAGGTGTTGCCGCAATCTGTAACACTCCGGACTGCCGATCGAGATCAATTGACCGTTGTGGCTAAGTATTCCGATGGGCGAAGTGAGGACGTAACGCGATGGGCCAAGTTCACATCGAGCGACGAGTCGATAGCGTTGGTCGATCCGCAGGGTCGAGTCCAAGTGTTGGGTCCTGGGGAGGGAACGATTGTCGCTTGGTTTTCCAGTCGCATCGCATCGTCACGCATTCGGGTTCCCTTTGAGCTCGATACGAATCGAGTTCCGACATTGGCTTCGATTCAAGAGCGACTCGGGCTGGCCAATCCGATCGACCAGCATGTTGCAACGCAACTTGCTGCTCTGAGAATTCCTCCATCGGATCGCTGCACGGACGAGGAGTTTCTAAGGCGGACTTCCTTGGATGCCACAGGTACGATTCCGACCCCTGAGCAGATCGAGCAGTTTCAAGCCGATGGTTCCCCCGACAAACGCTCTCGCTGGATCGATAGCTTGCTCAGCAGCCCTCAATACGTCGATTATTGGGCTTACCGTTGGTCCGATGTTTTGATGCTCAACAGCAATCTGTTGCGAGCCGACGGCCTGAGAGCTTATTACCAGTGGATTCGCACTGGAGTGGAGCAAAACAAGCCTTGGGATGCCATGGCCAGAGAGATCCTAACGGCCACGGGCAATTCGCTCGACCAAGGAGCGACGAACTTCTATGGAATCAACCAGGATCCTGAGACGATGACCGAAAACGCATGCCAAGCGTTTCTTGGGCTATCGATCGGGTGTGCCAAGTGCCATAACCATCCGCTCGAAAAATGGACCAACGACCAATACTATGCGATGGCCAATTTGTTTGCGAGGGTACGCGCAAAGGGATGGGGCGGGGAGGTTCGCAACGGGGATTCTGACCGAACGGTTTTCGTGGTGGATCGAGGCGATTTGATTCAGCCTTTACGGGGTAAACCGCAAGCCCCTGCGCCCCTGGATGCACCGGCGATCGATATCGAATCGACGGAGGATCGACGCTTGGTTCTAGCCCAATGGATGACATCGGCGGAGAATCCCTACTTCACCCGTTCGATTGTCAACCGAGTCTGGGCGGCTTATTTCGGCATCGGTATTGTCAATGCGGTCGATGATCTAAGGGCTAGCAATCCGGAAAGCAATCCGGCATTGATGTCGTATTTGAGTCAGTACTTGATCGAGCAGAAATATGATTTGCGGTCCTTGATGCGACAGATCATGAACTCGGAGACTTATCAACGTTCGAGCGTTCCTCTCGAAGGCAATCAGGCCGATCGCAAGCACTTCTCGCACTATTACCCAAAGCGATTGATGGCAGAGGTGATTCATGATGCGATTGCCAGTGTCACCTCGGTGCCGAGCGAGTTCAACAAGATCGTTTTCTTGGGTGGGGACAGGAACGATACGAAGTTTTATCCCAAGGGGACCAAAGCGATCCAATTATTCGACTCGAGTGTCGAGAGCAACTTCTTGAAGACCTTTGGACGAAATCAGCGGCGGATCACATGTGAGTGCGAGCGAAGCGACGAGCCGAGTATCATTCAGGCATTGCATTTGAGCAACGGGGAGACTCTCAATAACAAGCTTGCTGAAAAAGGGGGAATCATCGATCAGTGGATCGAAAAATTCGCTCAAGACGAACCGGAACTTATCCGACAAGCCTACTTGAGGACCCTGGGTCGCGGGCCGACCCCTGGCGAGCAGCAGGCGATTCTCGAGGAGCTAGGACGCAACCGCGAGGACCGCCACGCTACGCTGGAGGATTTGCTTTGGAGTTTGATGACATCGAGAGAGTTCTTGTTTAACCATTGATCATGTTGAAACAATCCCCCAGGGCAAACGCCATCCCGATTAACCCACCACAACTTTCATCGCCTGCGATGTGCAATCAACACCGATCCGCAACCGGATCGTTCGCCCCAACGGGGCATCATGAGATCGCCCAGGGTAGAGCGCAGCGGCATCCTGGGTGCGCTGGCGACCTGGGTACGCCGTCGCCCCAATTCGCGAACGCCCTGAAAGGGCGGAACATAACGCATGGGTTTACGCGCTGTTGGGTTCCGCCCTTTCAGGGCTAGCGATATTTATGACGTCCCGAACCCCAGGGCGGCGCTTCGCTTTGCCCTGGGCTATCCCCTTGCGCCCCGTTGGGGCATAAAACCATCGGGCTTCGTTCAATGAACCAGCGAACCGGCCGCCCCGTTTGGACACCCTGTAAGCATGCTTGCGATTGCACCATGTTGACGAGAAACTCGGGGACTGTCCCTGGCTAACGTACGATGACCTGGCGTCGCACCAGGCGCCAGGCACCGACTTGGCTCCCTGTTTGCTAGCATCCGTCCTGGCGTCGCACCGGGTGCCTGGCACCGATTTGGGGCCCCCTATTTGCTAGCATCCGACCTGGCTCCGCACCGGGTGCCTGGCACCGATTTGGGCTCCCTGTTTGCTAGCATCCGACCTGGCTCCGCACCGGGTGCCTGGCACCGATTTGGGCCCCTGTTTGCTAGCACCCGGCCCGGCTCCGCACCGGGTGCCTGGCACCGATTTGGGCCCCTGTTTGCTAGCACCCGGCCCGGCTCCGCACCGGGTGCATGGCACCGATTTGCCGCTCTTTCAGGGCTAACGGAAATTATGACGTCCCCGAATCCCAGGGCGGCGCTTCGCTTTGCCCTGGGCTATCCCCTTGCGCCCCGTTGGGGCATAAAACCATCGGGCAAACGCCATCCAGAATAACCCACCACAACCTGGATCGCATGCGATGTGCAATCAATACCGATCCGTGACCGGATCGTTCGCCCCAACGGGGCATAATGAGATGAAAACGCGGGGACTGTCCCCAGGGTTTTTGTCCTGGAAAGATCGGGCTGCTGCCCAGGGCGGCGCTTCGCTCTACCCTGGGTATGGTTTGAATCGCTGGACTTTTGACATCGGAAAGCAATGACACGCCAACGATTAAGGTGCCGGTTCGATCCAATCCAGTGGATCGTAGGAGGCTTGCGTACTCAGTGGCGCGTGGTGAGCATGGTAGGCACTTGCGAGTGCTGCCACGGCCCAAGCCGTCGCTTGCATCGAGATGAATTGGTCGGTCTCGTGGGGATCTCCATTATCGAAAAACTCTTGGACTGGATTGGCCCGGCTAGAGACGTGCCATGAACCGTCCTTGTGCTGCGTATCGATCAGATACTGGAGTCCTTTGCTCAGGTGTGGCTTCTCGTGAATGCCGTAACCGCTCTTCGTCTGCGCCAGGATCAGAAGGGCCGTGGCCGTTGAATAAGCTTCGCTTTCGCGGCCTGCTTGGTAACCCCATCCACCATCCTGGTTTTGCATCTTGATCAAAGTCTCTCGCCGTTTTCCGCCTTGATCAAAATCGAAAATCCGATTCAGTTCCTGGATTTGCGATCCTGTGAAGAAAGGCTCCTCGGGAATTCTGATCATGGGATAGGTAATCTTCCAACTGTTTTCCGGAAGACGCTTATCGCGGAGAAATCTGGGTTCTTGAAAGGTCCAGTAAGGAGGGCGTTCGCCAGGTCGAAATGGCGATTCATTCATCAAGGATCGAGCCTCGTAATCGAACCAAATCGTACCGCACAGGTCCTCGGTGGTTGTCGGTTCGGCTTGCCTAGCTCGCCAAAGCATTGCTCGATATCTTGCTTTGTGAAGTGCGTTGAGTGAAACGGCTTGGAATGCGTCTTTTTGATACCTTTCGTAGTGATTCAAACCAGAGATTACCAGCGCCGTGGCCATCATCTCCGAGGAGGCTGCCGGGGGACGAACCGAGTGGACTCTCCAACGCCCATCATGCATCTGCGTTGAAATCGCTTTATTGACCAGCTCTTCGCCTAGGGTCCCCCAAGTCGTTTGGCCTACCGACAAAGTCCAAAGGGCGTACCCAAGCGTCATGCCTCGGCCACCTAATTCCTGCTCAGGTTTTAGGCTTGCCAGTTCACGCTCAAGACTTCTGCGAGTGAAGTCCAGGATCCGATCGCGTCGCTGTGCCTGATCGCCCCATAGAATTTTTCCCTGTGAGCCTTCAGCGGCATTGAGTCGATAAGCAAGTAGCGGGACAGCTTGGTGATGGCACGAGAAACAATCCCGATGCTTGGGGTAATTATCCACCCCGGCTGAAATTCGTTCGATGCCAAGCTCAATCGATTCCGTGAGAGCGTCGCGTTGCAGCTCATTCTGTGCATAAACCTCGGCGTTAGCAAAAAGCCAGCTCGCTGCGCAGATCAATAGAAGTTTTTTCATGGCAGTCCGCTAGCAAATTTGCATAAAGAAGGTTTGTTTTGGTCCTATCGGTCCAACGCCGATCGAGCTCCGCACTTGCTCTAGTGTCATTTGCTTTTGTCATTTGCTTTTCCGCCGACCTGATTGTAATGGGAAGCACTTGGCGAGGCAAATCCGCTCTAGCAAGTGATCTTAGGCCTGATTCGCTATTCCGTTTTTCTAACCACAGAACACACCGAACACACGGAAATAAATCCTCCCACCGTTATGTCATGCTTCCGTGTGTTCGGTGTGTTCCGTGGTTCCCTGCTGGTCACCGAGGATGATTTTGCCAAGGCGGCTGGGGTGGCCAAGGTGATGGTGTCGACATGAACATCGGCGAAAACATCATGCGTGCCCCTTGGTCAAAAACGTCCGCAATGAATAACGTCAACACTGTCCAAAACCCAAGGACACGCCGCCAGGACGATCGCAAAGTCTTGGGTGTCACCTTCTCCGTTTCGGCCCCAAACGCAGCATCCTGGCGGGGTTATTTAAGTTCCTCGCCGTTGGCTGCGGGTTAAACGAAATTACGCCTTGGGCGAACTCAAGTGGCATAAGCCATCCGCTGCCAAGCGGTGGACAGAGGCGGCGCGAGTAACGCTTCCACCGTCTGGCGACAGGTGGCTACGGCGACAGGTCCTACTTGGAGCGTGAGCCCAAGCTTCTGACGCTACTCAAAACCATGCAAGGTTCTGAAGGCCAAAGAGACGCTCTCGGCCAGCGGGTCGGCTTTCAATCCTAGGTCCTTAAGCCCGACCTCTGCCATCCCCGCGATTTGACCTTTCTGATTGATGGCTTGGACTGCCCCATAAGCGAACCCCGCCTTGGCAATCCTCGTAGCCTTGCGGTCCTTGCCCCAAATGCACGGTTCAGGCCCCCCGTCGCCCCCATTCGGATCGTCGGAGAACCCTACGACGAGCGATGCGTTGTTGATCCCCTTGGCCTCCCCAGATACATCGTTCGGCAACAAGGGCAGCAGTACGAATTCTCCTTTCGCAGAAACGAAGCAAGGCTGCCGTAAACCGGTCTGATCTCGCACCGAACCGGCCATTTCAGCTTGGTCATTGATGCCTCGCAGGTACAACTGCTCGCGTGACAAAAGCGATCGCTCCCATGCACCTGAGTCGCTCTGTGCCCATCGATACAAGGCACTATCGACACTGCCATCAGGCAGCGTTCCCTCGGTACAGCAGCCGGCGATCGACTTGCCGTCCGGGGATATCATCAAACCACCTGACATCAAATAAGGGTTGTTCTCGTACTGCGTAGGCAGCACGGTGATCGACCATTGCTGCTGGCTCGGATCGTACTCCCACAATGCAGGTCGGAGTCGATTCGGTCCAGTGGTGTAACCTGTTATTCGCTTTCCGTCTGCCGAGATGGCTTGGGGATGGTTGACGTTGTCTCCCTGAGCTTTGGGTAGTAAGGTAAACGCGTCTTGCTTTGGGTCCCATACGGCTCCGATAAGGGATCCGTCCTTGCTACCTGAGGGCCGCGTGGCATACCCAATGACCAGCTCGGTATCGCTGATACCGATGGGCTCAAAATTCGTGTAAGCATTGGGTGTTGGGATATCTTTCGTGCCGTAGGCCCCGCTGTAGAACGGACGAGGAATCCACATAGCCCCTGCCTTGTCCGGAACCTCGCGGGTCCCGATGACCGATCCTTGATAGTTGATCGCTATGGCCTGAGACAATGTCGAAGAATTGTGGAACCACTCGATTTCTCCTCGCTCGTTGGTTTGCTTGCGGATCGTCGGTTCCTGCCCATAGAGGTGCAAGGCAAAGAAAAGAGGTGATGCAATCACCAGGAGTCGGAAAATGAAAAGGCTTGATTTCATGATCTCAATGCAGCCCAAGGGTGCTCGGTCTTTCTTTGTCGCGCGGTTTTACTTTACAGCCCGGTTTTACTTTGCCGTCCGGGCCGTCGATCGCATACCGGCGAGGCCAACGCAGGATCTATCTTACTCGTTTTGCGGATCCTCTGTCGAACGGGACTGAGCTTGTCGTAGGATCTCTGCCTGTGCCTTTTTGAGTCGCTCTGGCCAGAGAAACTTAGGGGCCGAGGAGGGGTCATAGCCTGTCAGGTGGTCGGAAAGCCGGGTCGGCGGCTTGGTGTAGCGAAACGCTGTTTCGCCGAAGACTTCTCGGCATAGCCCTGCTAGGCGAGCATCGTATTCGACGAGTTCTTCGCGGGTATTGACGTGGTTGTGATCGTGATCGTCTTGCCGATTGTCATCAAACCAGGATTGCACACCTTCGGCGAAGTACTCATGGTGATTCACGCTGGCGTATTTGCCTTTCCAGAGCCCTTCTTGCATGGCGGCATCATAAGCTGCCTTGACCCTGCTATCGAAGGTTGGATCGACATTGACCATTCCCCGCAGGTGAATGTTGTGCGCCAATTCGTGAATGAGAATATTCTCTGTCGAATACGGGTCCCCAGGATAGCACAGCAGATTCTCTTCGCCACACGAACAAAAGGGATCGGTCTGACTTCCACCCATTCCCCTGGCGCGGGCGTCATAGTAATCGTTCGGGGCGATCCCTGGGAATCCAGCCACTGGCCTGAGAGCTAGCCACTCCCATTCGGGCTGCTGGGTGGTGAATTCGTTCCATGCCAATATGCAGAGCCGCGAACCACTCTGAATCATCGCCTTGCGCACATCCGGACGCTCTGCGAGCATCAAGTCGACGAGATAGGCAGCTTCCTTTAATGCATAAGGATTGACGCGGTCCGATGCGACGATCGGAAATCCATGCGCCTCGAGTCTCTGGGTATAGAAACCAGGAACTCCCCCGGCTCGGAACGCCTGTACGGGAACTTGACTGGTCACTTCTTTTTCAAAACCGCCATCGCGATCCGCAAGAGCAAAACGATGTCCAAGCGTTGTCTTGATCGAAGTTTGCTGCCCAGGTTCGATCGTCCGATTGAAAACTCGCTGCGTATCGGATTGGATCCAGAAAACATCCAATGCTCGATCCGTACCATTCAAAAGCTGTAGCTTAGGCTCCAGAGCATCCTGTGCCGTAGCTCGGTTTTGGATCGAAAAAACGCCTGGCGAAGTTTCGCACAACAGGCACATAAGCAACACGAGAAGGTACGGTCCGATGCGCATCGATCTAGCCTTTTTTCCGCGTTGCTCGATAACGCTCGATGAGGGCATTGGTCGAACTATCATGATTCAATTCCAAAGCCTCAGGAGACTCAAGCTCTGGAACGATTCTCTGCGCGAGGACTTTGCCCAACTCGACCCCCCATTGATCGAACGAATCGAGATTCCAAATCACCCCCTGAGTAAAGACGATATGCTCGTATAAAGCGACCAACTTTCCGAGTGAGCCGGGGGTGAGACGTTCGAGCAGCAAAACATTGCTTGGTCTGTTCCCATCGAATTCCCGATGCGGAGCCAACCACTCGGGAGTTCCTTCTTTGCGGACTTCATCGAGCGTCTTGCCAAAAGCCAACGCCTCGGCTTGGGCAAACACATTG
>Ga0315902_10007220_pt1 | contig 15231 bp, 15 predicted proteins | sample LakEriMetagenome_9_FD_203523 | JGI IMG/M metagenome (GOLD analysis project Ga0315902, IMG submission 203523) | Freshwater fungal communities from buoy surface, Lake Erie, Ohio, United States - Buoy 12 MA117 | ecosystem: Environmental > Aquatic > Freshwater > Lake > Lake biofilm | place: USA... | reverse complement strand
CGTGCAGCAAAGCAAGAAGTTCCTGCGTTTTGCCCAAAGCAAAAACTGGAACAAGCACGGGCGCACCTTCGTCCAACGCCGCCTGCAAGGCGCCGATGAAGCGTTCCTCCTCGGACTTGCGCGTGAATCCCTCCGGCACCGGACTGTCCCCGCGCGTCGTCTCCATGATGAGCACGTCGATGTTCTCCTCGGGAAATTTGGCCGCACGCATCAGCGTCTGGTCCTCGAAATTGACGTCCCCCGTGTAAAAAATGCGTCTCCCCTCGGCGCAGACGAGCGCACCGGTCGAACCCAGGATGTGCCCCGCGTCGAAAAGCTCGCAGGTCACCGCGCTGTTTTCATCGGCAAGATCAAAAGGCCTGCCAAGCTCGACCAGCCGCCACTGGTCGGCCAGCCGTTCCACTTCGCGGTGGGAGAAAAGCGGATAATCCGGCAGGCCCAACTCCTCGCGTTGCCGCATCATCACATTGACCGAATTGTGCAGCATCACATCCGAAATGGCCGCCGTTGCCTCGGTCATGTACACGGGGGCACCGGGAGCTTGTCGCATGGCCAAGGGCAAACAGCCGACATGGTCCTGGTGCGCGTGGGTCAGCACCATGGCGTCGAATCCGCGCCCGCCGAGCACGGAAAAATCCGGAGTGGCCTGCGACCCCGCCGCGCGCGGATGCATGCCCGAGTCGAGCAGGACGCGCGTGTTCCCCGTTTCGAGCAGGTAGCAATTGGCGCCGATTTCCTCGGCGCGCGTGAGATTGGTGAATTTCATGATGCCGCCGGTTCCTTGCCTAGCGCGAGGAACCGTCCGAGAAAAAGCCCGGCGACCAGACTCGCCGCGGAGGGAACGAACGGCAAGAGCAGACCGTAAGTGGCAAACGCACCCAGCGCGGCGAGCAAGTAAACAAGAAATGCCGCCGCCCCGCCACCGAACGCCGCTCCCCAACTGCGCCGCGCGGGGCCCGCGCACAGAGCCAAGGAAGCGAACGCGACGAGCAGCGGATACCACCATCCGGGAAGCACGAAGAACCTGCCCTGCCGCAAGGCCTGCCAAGATTGGGCCCACAACTCCGCGGGGGTCAGCGCCGTCCCGCCGACCGCAACCCGCGCAATATCCGGCGTGGCACGACACAGAACAACGACGCAACCGCGCAGAGGTGACGATCCGCCCTCGCGTTCGAATTTTTCCGCCGCGACGAGAAATTCGTTCATCGTCATGATTCGCGAGGCGTCCTGCGCGAAAAACGAAACCGCGCCTTCGCTGTCCAGGGGCACGAAGCGCTCCCGCCCTTCGACCCGACCGGGAGAGGCTTTTATCTCCGAGGGACGCATCCCCTGCCCCGCGGCCCAGGCCATGGCGAGAAACGAGGGCACGGGCCGGTCGGAATTGCGCGCCATGAACGGAATGCGACGCGGACCAGCCGATCCGGTAGGCAGGGTAAAAAATCCGCGGCCGAAACGGGCCGAGGATGGACCGACCAACCCGGCCAACTCGGGCCAACGCCGGTCGGACACTCCATCACAGGGCGTCCACCCGATGTCTGGGGGGCTCGACGCATCAAAGCCGCCGAACAAGACCATTCGTCCTGCCGCTTCAAGCATGCGGGAAGGATTGCCGGAGAGTCCCTCCACCCCGGCGGCCGCCGCGCCGAGCTTGGCCGCCGCGCGGGCGAAGAGTGCGCCGTCGAGCAAAGCCAAGCGCTCGGCCCCGGCCAAAGCGGAAGAGTCTTCGTCATAAAGCACGACGACCAGCGGCGGCAGGGCGGCGGCTGTTCCGGTGTTGGCGCCGAGCCAACCGGCGAAGCGCCGCTCGACCGGATCGAATGTGCCTCGCGCAAACTCGCGATGCAGCCAGAGCGAGAGAACGACCAGCACGCCGGCGGCGACAACGAAGGATGTCTTTTTCATTTTACCGCCTCCGCCGCCACGCGCTGGTAATGGTCGAGCAGGGCATCCAAATAGGCCCGCGCGGTGAAACGTTCGCGCCACACTTCGCGGGCTTTCAGTCCGAATTCGCGCAGCTTGGGCCGGTCGTCGATCAGTTCCCGCACCGCCGCACGGAAACCCACCCGATCGCCGAAGTCGATACAAAGACCCGTTTCGCCGTGGCGCAGCCATTGACGGATTCCCTCGGTCTCGAAAGCCACGACGGGTTTGCCATGGGCCATGGCGGCAAGGCCGTCGAGTCCGAGCGGCTCGTTCCAGAGCACAGGCATGACAACGAGCGTCGATTCGCGATAAAGAAAGGACCACTGCTCCGGTGTGGCTTCCCCCACGATGCGCACGCGGCTGCCCAAGCCGCGGCGGCGCACATGGGACTCGAGCACTTCCTTCTCCCGGCCGCCGCCGGCCAACACCAACTGCACGTCGGGCGGAAGTTCGCGCAGCATCCTCACGACCATCCACACTCCCTTGTGATCGAGCAAGCCCCCGACGTGGAGGATGGTGCGCAACGAGGAGGAGGGGACGCTGTCCGCCGCCGGCCAGACCGGCGCATAGAGCGGAAGCCGCACGATTTTTTCCGGCGCGACACCGTTGGCTTCGAGTTGGTGCCCGACCGAATCGCTCATCACTTGCAACCCGTGGAGCGAACGGAGTGCGGGCAGGCTGCGGTTCACCGCGCGGTAGCGGACGAAGTTGACCGCCGGATTGGCCGACCCGCAACCGCGCAAAAAATGGGAGGCGGCACAACCGCGCCCGTGCGCGCGATGGCACGGCTCCACCGGCCGTTGCAGCGTCATGCGGCGTCCGGAACAGTAGAAGTCGTGGTTGTGGACAAAGCGAACGGTGGGACGCCGCGCCGCCAACCATCCGTCGAGCAAAGTATTGCCCACCCCGTGCAATTGGATCACGTCCGGGGCGAAGTCCTCGATGATCGCCTCGAGCCGCAAGGCCTTCTCGTCGCGCGGCATGAGGCGGTAGTCGAGGTCGTCGTAGAGGTAACCCGTGCCGTCGAATTGGCCCCCGTCCCGCGCATGGACCAGCGCCACCTCGTGGCCGGACGCGCGCAGCCGCCGTGCCGTGTCGATAGCCAGCCGGTTCATCCCCCCGCCGAGAGGCAAAGCAGAGCGGTTGAAAAAAAGAATGCGCATCGCTCAGCGGGCGGCGAGGAGGCTGCGTGCATGGGCCAGTGCCGAGTCGCTCTCCGTTCCCCCGAGCATACGGGCCAGTTCGCGTTCGCGTTCGCCGGAAGCGAGCAAGTCGACCGAAGTGGTTGTCCGCTTGCCGTCGTATTTTTTCCCCACGGCGAATTGCCGCGCGGCCGCCGCCGCGACTTGGGGCAGATGCGTGATGCAAAGAATCTGGTGCGATGCGGCGAGGGCGCGCATTTTCTGCCCCACTTTCACCGCGACTTCCCCGCCGACATTGGCGTCGATCTCGTCGAAGACAAGCAAGGGCACGCTGTCCTGCGCGGCCAGCACGGACTTCAGCGCGAGCATGACCCGGGAAATCTCCCCGCTCGATGCGATGGCGCGGAGCGGTTTGGCCGGCTCACCCGGGTTCGGGGCGAACTCGAACTCGGCCAGCTCGGAACCGGATAGTTTCGATTCGGCCAATGTTTCGAGCCGGACGGAAAATCCCGCGCGGAGAAATCCCAGGTCCCGCAATTCCTTGGTCACCGCCTCGGCCAACTTGGGTGCCGCTTTGTTCCGGACGGCAGTCAGTTTGCGCGACAGCTTGTCCGCTTCCTTGGCCACGGCCGCTTCCTCCAGAGAAAGCTTTGCCAAACGCTCCCCGCTCGAATCGATTGTCTCGAGGTCCTTGGCCGCCTTCTCGCCGCGTGCCACGACATCTTCCAGCGCCGGACCGTATTTGCGCTTGAGCCCTTGGAGAACATCCGCGCGCTTTTCCAATTCCTGCAGCTGCGCGGGATCGCTTTCGATACCTTCGGCATAGCGCGAAGCATCGCGCTCGAGCTCAGCTGCCGTCTCGGCCAGCTGCGCAAGCGAGTCGCCGAGTGCTTCGCCCCGCGGGTCGAGCCGGGCCAACTCGCGCGCCGCCTTGACCGCACCGGCCAGCGCTTGCCGCGCGCCCCCTTCTCCATCCGCGCCAAGACAGGACAGGACTTGCGCGCTCAATTCGCCGAGCCGCTGTCCTTGCCCCGCGACGCGCAGACGCGACATCACTTCCTCGTCCTCACCCGGACGCAAATGCGCGGACGCGATTTCCTGCGCGGTGTGGGCCAGCATTTCGCGGCGCGCAGCGGAGTCCAGTTCCGCGGCCCGCAACTCCTCCGCCTCCGCGGCGAGCTTCTGCACACGCCGGTGGGCCTCGGCGAACAAGGCCGCCGTTTCCTCCGCACCGGCGAAAGCGTCGAGGACCTTGGTCTGCGCCTCCCGGGAAAAGAGCGACTGGTGGTCATGTGGTCCGTGCAAGTCGACGAGCAAATCACCCAGCGCCTTGAGCAGAGCGAGAGTGCAGGGCGAGCCGTTGACGAATTGCCGCCCCGCGCCTTCCGCCGAGAGCGCGCGTTTGATGAGCAATTGTCCGTCCGCGCAAGGCTCGGCCCCCTGCGCTTCGAGCAGGGCATCGATCTCCCGCGGCCTGTCCACCGCGAAGACCGCTTCGACCGTGCAGGATTCGGCCCCGCTGCGAATGAGCGATTTGTCCGCCCGCACCCCGAGAAGCAGCTGCAAAGCGCCGATGAGGATGGACTTGCCCGCGCCGGTCTCGCCCGTGATGGCAACCATGCCCGGTCCGGGCTCCCACGCAAGGTCCTCGACCAGCGCGAGATTTTTGATTCGGAGGGATGCCAGCGTTGCGACCACGCGGCACCTTATGCCAAGGTGGCCTTTTCCGTCATGGCCGAACTTGCGATCACGTTTCTCGGCACCGGCACATCCCAGGGCGTCCCTTTCGTGGCCTGCGACTGCCGGGTGTGCCGCTCCGAGGACGAGCGCGACCGCCGCCTGCGTTCGTCCATCCTGGTCGAAACGGAGGACACCGTCCTCCTCATTGACACCACGCCCGATCTGCGCACCCAGGCCCTGCGCCACGGATTGCGCCGCCTTGATGCCGCGGTCTTCACCCACGCGCACACCGACCATATCGCCGGATTCGACGACCTGCGGCGCTTTTGCGAATTGTCCGACCGGCCCATGCCGGTTTACGCCTCCCCGCACACCATGGCCGACCTGAGGCGCATGTTTTATTACGCCTTCGACGGGCAACACGCTTACCGCAATTACGTCCGGCCGGAGCCCCACGAAGTCTCCGGACCCTTCACCATCGGGGACATCGAATTGGCCCCGGCCGAGGTTCCGCACGGGAAAATGCTGGTTTACGGATACATTTTCTCGCGCGGAGGCCGCAAACTCGCCGCTTATTTCAGCGATTGCCACCACGTTCCGCCGGCGGTCATCGAGGAAATCTCGGAAATCCCCGTGCTGATCATCGACGCCCTGCGGCACGAACCGCATCCGAGCCACCTTTCCCTGCGCGAGGCGCTGGAGGTGTCCACGACCGCCCGCGCGCAGCGAACGTGGCTGACCCACATCGGACACGACCTCGGCCACGCCGAGACCGAGACCCTTCTGCCGCCCGATGTGCGGCTCGCTTATGACGGACTGCGTGTGGAGATCTAGCATCGTCGCCCTTGTTTCGCTCGCGGTTTGCGCGGGCGCGCGCGGCAGCGAGAACGAACGCCCGAGCCGCGAGGCGGCGGCCACACTCATTGTCTTCAACACGCGCGATCCCGATTCCCGCGCCTTGGCCGACTACTACGCCGAGCGCCGTTACATTCCCTACGAGCAGGTCATCGGCCTCGATTGCCCGACGGAGGAAGAAATCACGCGCGATCAATACACCGACACGATCGAGACGCCGCTGAAACAATTGTTCGAACGCAAAGGATGGTGGGAAGTGCGCAAAGGATTCGAGGACCAGACCGAGGTGACCGGCAGCCGCATCCGCTATGTCGCGTTGATGCGCGGCATGCCGCTGAAGATCAAAACGACCATTGTGCCGCCCGCGCCCGACCAACCACCGCCACCGCGCCCGAACGGCGGTGATCCGATCGGCGGACACGACGAGGCCTCCGTCGACTCCGAGTTATCCGTGCTCGGTGCTTTCCGCGAGGACCGTTTCGGCATCGTCAACAACCCCTACTACCGGCGCTTCGCGCCCATTCTCGACTCGGCCGTGACGTCCGGACTTCTCCTCGTCTGCCGACTGGACGCACCCTCCGCCGATACGGTGCGGCGCATGATCGACGACAGCCTCGAGGCCGAGCGGCGCGGACTTTTCGGATGGGCCTACATCGACCGCCGCAGCATTCCGGAGAGCGGATACAAAGAGGGAGACGATTGGCTGCGCAGCGCCGCCGGAGAGTGCTGGAACGAAGGAATTCCCGTCATTCTCGACAATGTTCCGCCGATTTTTCCCGCCGGTTTCCCGGTGACCGATGCGGCACTTTATTACGGGTGGTATGAGTGGGGCCTGAGCGGGGGCATCGCCACTTCGGAAAAACCTTTCCGGCCGGGCGCGGTTGCCGTGCACATTCAGTCCTTCAGCGCACGCACCCTGCGTGATCCGAAGGCGCATTGGGTCGGCCCGCTCCTCACCCGCGGCGCCGCTGCCTCGATGGGCAATGTCTACGAACCTTATCTCGACCTCACCGCGCACCTCGACATCTTCAACGAGCGCCTGCTCAAAGGTTTCACCCTCGCCGAGAGCGCCTACATGAGTGTCAAAGTTCTCTCATGGATGAACGTCGTGGTGGGCGACCCGCTTTACCGGCCGTTCGCTGCGGCGCAGCGCGGCACATGGCGGCAGGAGCCGCCCGAGGACGCCGCTCCGTGGATCGAATTGCAGAAGGAGCTGCGCAAAGGCGCGCGCAGCGGCCTTGCCCAGATTCTTTATCTCTCGAAAATGGCCCGCGAGTCCCGTTCCGGGCTCAACTACGAGGCGTTGGGCATGCTGCAAAGTTTTTACGAGGAGCCGCGCGAGGCTTTTGAATCCCTCGAGGCCGCCGGCGCGATCTACAAAAATCCGGCCGAGTCTTTCCGCACCATCGTCGAGCGCCTGCGCATCCTCCAGTCAATCGGTGACAAAACGGCAGCCCTCAAATTGATCGAACGCACCCTGCAGCGCACGCAACCGCCCGACCGCGCCAAGCTTCTCGAGGATATCCGCAACGAGATCGCTCCGCCTCCGCCGCCACCTTCGGCCACACCAAAGAAACCATGATCCCCGTAGTGGCCAACGCCCCCTGTCTGAAATCTCAAATCTGAAATTGCCGGTTTCCCCCATGACGTCTCTTCGCCGCGCCTACGAACAGGCTATGCGCGACCCCGCGAACCGCGTGGCCGAGCAGCCCCCGGCGCCGGAGAACGAGTTGGCTTGGCAGGCGCGCTGGTTTTCCGGGGCCTGCGGACGGGAATTCACCGCAACCTCGGGCGCCAAAGTGCGAGTCACCGACTTTGGACAATGGAATCGTGAAGCGGGGCCTGATTTTGTCCGCACCTCCGTCTGTATCGACGGCAAAGAACATCGCGGATCGATCGAGGTCGACCTCAAGGCATCCGGATGGGAGCAGCACGGCCACGCAACCAACCCGGCCTACGAGGATGTTGTTCTTCACGTGGTGGTCAACCGGCCGGCACGGCGGCATTTCTCGCGCACCGCAGCGAACCGCGAGGTCGTCCAGATCTGTCTTGCCGAGCATGAAGCCGCCGAAGCGGAATGGAGCGGCTTTGCCGCGGCACGTCCGGGGCGGTGCTCCGCACCTTTGCGCGAGATCCCGTCCGGTCATCTCGAGGAATTGCTGCTCACGGCCGCGCGACGCCGGCTGGAGCGCAAAGGCGAGCTACTCCGCTCGATGATCGAGGCCCGCGGTGCCGATGCCGCGCTCTTCGAGGCCACCGCCGTCGCGCTTGGCTACAAAAACAACAAACTGCCCTTTCAATTGCTCGCCCAACGCGTTCCTCTTGCCGAGGCCGCTTCGGCGCGGGGCGAAGTCCTTCTTTTCGGGGTCGGCGGATTTCTCGAAAAGCCCGAGCCGCCGGCCGGCGCGGCACGCACCGAAATCGCCGAACTCTGGTCGAGTTGGTGGAAACTCCGCGCGGCCCGCAGCAATTCCATCCTTCCCCGCCGCGCGTGGAACCTCGCCGGGCTCCGTCCGCAAAACCATCCGCTGCGGCGCATCGCCGCCCTCGCTGCACTGGCAAAGCGCTGGAAGTCCGTGCGATCGGCCCTGCAATCCGGGGATCTCGCGCGCTTGCAAAATGTCCTTGGACCTCTCGACCATCCGTTCTGGTCTTATCAGACCACCTGGATCAGTCCGCGACGCAAGACGCCTCTGGCCCTCATCGGACCGGACCGCATCCGCGAGGTCCACGCGAACATTGCCCTGCCCCTCGCGCTGGTCGGCGGCGCAGAACCCGCATGGAAGGATCTTCCCGCCGGCCCGCCCAACACTTCGCTGCGTGTCGTTTCGGCGCGGCTATTCGGGGGGACGCTGCCTCGCAGCTTGCCGCGGAAACTTTTTGTCCATCAGGGTCTGCTGCAAATCTACGCCGATTTTTGTCTGCGCGATCACGGCGAGTGCGCGCAGTGCCATTTTCCCGCACTGGTTGGGGGGCTGACCGCTTGACCCGGCTCGCGGGCAAAATATGCTCGCCGCAATGAGCAATGTCACTCCGCCCGCCGATTTGACCAAGCGCCCGCCGCGCAGCACCCGCGCGCGACTCGGCGGTTACGTGCTTCTGCCCCGCATCATCGACAAATGCCGCGCGGTCCTCGCCGGGACCAATGGTGAGTTCAATTACGCCTGCCCGCTTGACATGGAGTTCTTCGAGTTTGCCTCGGTCGATCCGGAAGCTTTCAAGAAGCAGGTCGAGACCGGCCTCGGCGACACCGCGCTACTCGAGTGGGTGCGCGAGAATGCCGGAACCAAACGCAGCCCGCACGAAATTCACCTCTGGTCCCGCTTCATGGAAGACCGCGCGCCGTCCGGCGTGGAGATGCGCGATTTTTTCAACCAAACGCACAAGGACAATGCACCCGGGCGCGACGATATCTCGACGTGGTTCGATTGGCTGGACCTCGACGATTACGCGTCCTACGGCGGGAAAGTCTGATCATGCCGCTCCGCCTTGGTGTCAACATCGACCACGCCGCCACCCTGCGTCAGGCGCGTTACGCACGTGATGCGGAGAGCATCCTGATCGAACCCGACCCGGTCGAAGCCGCGCTGATTGCGGAAAAAGCCGGTGCCGACGGCATCACCGCCCATTTGCGGGAGGACCGCCGCCACATCCAAGACCGGGACATCTTCCGCTTGAAAGAAAAGCTGAAGACCAAACTCAATCTCGAAATGGGCAACGCGCCGGAAATCGTGGCCATCGCACTCCAAGTGAAGCCCCGTGATGCCTGCCTCGTTCCGGAAAACCGCGATGAGGTGACGACCGAAGGCGGGCTTGACTGCCTCACCCATCGAACAGCCCTGTCCGATACCATCGGAAGACTCCATGACGTTGGCACAGTCGTCAGTCTCTTCATCGACCCGGATCCTGACCAAATCCGCACCGCCGCTGACCTCAAAGCCGAGTATATCGAACTCCACACCGGCGCGTTTGCCAACGCCACAGGACCGGACCGCACCCGCGAACTGCAACGCCTGATCGAAGGCTCCAAGCTCGCGCACGACGTCGGTTTGCGCATCAACGCCGGCCACGGACTGAACTACGCCAACGTCCGCGAACTCTTCGCCGTCCCGCACCTCGAAGAACTCAACATCGGCCACGCCATCATCTCCCGCGCCCTATTCACCGGCCTGCCCACCGCCGTCGCCGAGATGAAGGTTCTCTGCCAAGAGTATCCCTTGTAGCGTCGCCGTCCCCGGCGACGGTCGTTACGTTCCGCGCTACAACATCTCTCGGGTTTCAAAATCAACTTTCATCCCTCGTCTCCCCTCCCCCTCCGCGCTGTCTGCGCCCTCTGCGGTTTTCTTTTTTCACCGCGGCAAATACTCGATCCGGTCCACCCAGTCTTCGTCGCCTGTCTCACGCCAACACTCAACCAACAACCGCGACTGCTTGCCGTAGTCAATCGGGGAGACACTGCGACGGAAAAGCATCACCCCCGCATGACCCGCCCCCGCGCGGGTGAGTTCACCGGCGTGCGTGGCCATCGTGCGGCGGTCGAAGCTGACGAGAATCAAGCTCTGCTCGCGCAGGACCCCGAGCAGCATCGGATCCTCGCTCACCCGGTATTTCCCGTCCATCCAATCGGCTAGATGGACCAGCGGAAACTTTTTATCGAGGCGCAGGCAAGCCCGGACAAACTTGCGCGACAAATTGGCATCGGCCACCAGGCGGATCACCCGCCGACCTCCGCCTCACGCTGCACGGCAATCTCGTCGGGAAACTCCCGCGCGTAGGCCAACGCGCATTTGACCAAATAGTCAGGCCAGCTGAAATGGTCCGCCGTCCGGCTAATCGTTTTTGCTTCCCGGTAAACATCCATCACCTCCCACACAGCCACGCGCTGGCCCGGCAAATAAGCTTCGCGCCCGGCTGCGGCATCGCGGAAACCTATGCCTGGATATTCTTCCTCGAGCGACTTTTCCCGCAGATAAAGACTGCTTAGGGTCGACACCTCCAACTGCCGCCGCCGCGCCTGACGGGAAAGCAACTTGGCATGGTTCTTCTCGATCCGGCACGACTGAACGACCGTTGGCATATAGCGACGTTCGTTTACATTGTAGACGGCGTCAAGTGGTAACCGGCTGAAGCTCCCGGCGCAGAGAATCCCCTCTGACCTCGCGCTGCTTGCCTGCAGCGGCGGTCACAGACCGCCGCGACATCTCCCCGCGCTGCGCCACCCGGGCCATTGCTTGCCGGCGTTTTCGCCGTGGAACCCTCCTCGGTTGACGGCGCCGCCTAAGCCGTATATCCTGACGTATATATGGAAATGCCAACAGTCAATCTGGTCAGGATTTTCACCAGCGGCAACAGCCAAGCCATCCGTTTGCCCAAGAAATTCCGTCTCCCGGGGCAGACAGCCCGCATCAAGCGACACGGTAAAAGTCTTGTCATTACGCCCGAGGAGGATGTCTGGGTGCGGTTCGACCGCGGGCTGGCCGGCCTTTCCGGCGTCATGGCGGATTTCAAACGCGGGCAACCGGACAAACCTGACCGACGGAAGTCCTTCCTGCCGTGATCACGGCCCTGCTCGACACCGATACTGTTGTCGAACTTCTGCGGGGGGATGCGGCCGTTCGCCGAAAAGCCCGTTCACGCCCCGCGAAGACGCTCGGCATCTCAACAGTCACACTCTACGAGTTGCGGGTAGGCGTGGAGAAAAGCCGCGATACCGCAGCCAACCGCAAGCTTCTAAACGATGCCCTGGCGCCCTTTGACGTTTTGCCGTTCGACGATCCTGCTTCTCTTGAGGCGGCAAAAGTCCGCGCAGAACTGGAGAAAAAGGGCAAAGGAATCGGTCCCTACGACACGCTCATTGCCGGTCACGCCCTTGCGCTTGGTGCAATCTTGATTACATCGAACACGCGGGAATTCAGGCGAGTGCGCGGGCTGAAGCTGGAAAATTGGATGCCAAGGTAATCCACCGCGGGGAGCGCAGAGAACAGGAAGTCCTTTCCTTTCTCCCCTGTGCTATCTGCGACCTCTGCGGTTTCCTCTATTTCACCGCTTCGATATCCCGCGCAATCTGCGCGCGGAGTTGATCGATCGACCCGAATTTTTTCTCCGGACGGATAAACCGCAGGAACTCCACTTCGATTTCCATGCCGTAGAGCTCGTCCGAACATCCGAAGAGGTGGATTTCCAGGACGCGCGTCGGGTCACGGGAGACGGTTGGCCGGATGCCCAGATTGGCGATTCCTTGGAAGGTTTTGTCGGCCAAGCGGGCGCGCGCGGCATAGACACCGTCCGGAGGGAATTGGTATCCGGCCGCGTCGACGTTCGCGGTGGGGAACCCGAGTTCCTGCCCCTTTCCGCTTCCGTGCACGACTTTGCCAAAGACAGAATAGGGACGATCAAGCGCGCGTTCCGCAAAGGCCAGATCTCCGCGCGCCACAGCCAGACGGATGGCCGTGCTGGAGATAACTTCGCCATCCAAGGTCACGGCGGGAATGCCATCCACCTCGAAACCGCCCAATTTTTTCAGCAGCGCCACGTCGCCCGCTCGGCCCTTGCCGAATTTCCAATCGGCTCCGACCACCACCCCGCCCAGCGGGCGGCAGGCCACGCGCAGATCTTCGACAAATTGCTCGGCTGTCTGCCCGGCGCGCACCGCCTCGAAGGGAAGCACCGCGAGATGCGTGACACCTTGCTGCTGCAGCAGCAACTCCTTGTGCCGCGGACTCGACAACCTCAGCGGCGGCTCGGCCCGCTGGAAAAACATCATGGGATGCGGCTCGAAAGTCATGACCACAGCGGTGCCGCCGGTTTTTTTGGCGTCGGCTTGCGCTTCTTCGATGAGGGCTTGGTGGCCGCGATGGACGCCATCAAAAATGCCGATAGCAAGGTAGACCGGCCCGGGCAGCGACCCGAGCGACCCGAGATCGTGAAGGACCTCCATGCGGATCAGACCCCGCGCAGACGGGAAACTTCCGGCAGGCTCATGATGCGCGCCTTCACCTGATCGAGCGGCAGGGTGCGGAGTTCGTCCACGGTCAAAACGCCATCGACGCGGAACTTGCCCGAGGCTGTGCGACGCAGGGCCTTCAAGTGACCGCCGCAGCCGAGCAGCTGTCCGATGTCATAGGCGTAAGTGCGCACGTAGAATCCCTTGCTGCAGACCACGCGGAACTCGATTTCGGGCAACGCGATATTGAGGATCTCGTGTCCGTAGACATGAACCAAACGCGGTTCGCGTTCGATCGTCTTGCCCTGGCGCGCCAGTTTGTAGAGCGGCACACCGTCCTTCTTGATGGCCGAAACCATGGGTGGCGTCTGGTAGAAATCTCCCTGGAATTTTCCGAAAGCCTCGTCGATTTGCGCGCGGGTCAATTCCGGCACCGGCATTTCCTCGGTCACCTCGCCGTCGGCATCCTGGCTGGTGGTGTTCTGCCCGAGCCGGATCGTGCCCACGTATTCCTTGTCCTCGCTCATGAGGAGATCCTGGATCTTGGTGCCCCGGCCGATGGTGATGATGAGCATGCCGGTGGCCAGCGGATCGAGCGTGCCGCAATGCCCGACCTTGCGTGTGTTGAGCACGCGGCGCGTGATGGCCACGACGTCGTGGGAGGTCATCCCCGGCGCCTTGTCGACCAGCAGGACTCCGTCAATTGTCGATTCCGATCTCATGGCAAGCAGCCGCGATGACTTTTTCCTCCGCGTCGGCCAGCGGTCCGGTCATGCGGGCCCCGGCGGCTTGGGGGTGACCACCACCCCCGAACAACGAACAGATTTGGCAGACGTCGTAGCGCGCGTCTTTGGAGCGCATGCTCACGCGCACTTTGTTCTCCGGCAATTCCTCGAAAAAGACGGCGATCTGCACGCCTTCGACCGCCCGCAAATGATCGATGAGGCCCTCGTTGTCCTCGGGCAAAACACGCAATTCGGCCGCGGTGTCCAACCCGAGGCTGAAAGTGGCCACACGATCTCCGGCGAAAAAGCGGGCCGAGTTGAGCAAAGACTTGAGCAACTCGAGGCGGCGGCGCGGATAGCTGTCGTACATGGCCTGTGACAATTTCTGCACATCGAGGCCTTTCTCCACGAGGGCGGCCGCGGTGCGGAAAGTGTGAGGTGTGGTCTTTTCGTATTGGAACGACCCGGTGTCGGTGGAGATCGCGGCGTAGAGATTCGCCGCCATGGCGGGAGTGATTTCCGCGCCCACCGCGGTGAAATAATCGTAGAGGATTTGCCCGGTGGCCGGCGCGCTGTCGTCGATGTAGACCAGATCGCCGTAGCGGTGGTTGCTCACGTGATGGTCGATATTGATCCAAGTGCCGACCTTGCCGGTTGCTTTGAGCACACGGCCGAGGCGCTCCTTGGTCGAGGTGTCGAGGGCGACAAAAACATCGAAATCCTGCTTCGCGTGGTCGGGGGGCGCCGTGACGATGCCGGACTCCGGCAGGTAACGGAACTTGTCCGTCAAGCCCTCCTCGTTCCAAACCGTGACGTCTTTGCCCTGCGCGCGGAGATAAAGCGCCATCGCGATGGTGCAGCCGTAGGCGTCGCCGTCCGGCCGCACATGGCTGGCCACGCCGATGCGCGTGGCGGCGTCGAGATTGTGCCGGATCTGGGTGAAATCCGCGTCCATGCCCGTGCTCATCCGGCGTTCTCCTCTCCCTCGACGCCGAGCTCCTCGAGAATATCGAGCACGCGAGAACCGCGTTCGATGGACTCGTCGAGCTGGAAATGAAGATGCGGGGTGAACTTGAGCACGACGCGTTTGGCGCACTCGGCCTGGAGCACAACGCGGTGCTGCTCGAGGCGGCCCAGGGCGTCCCTCTGCTGCGCGGCGGTGCCGAGGATGCCGACATGGACAGTGGCATTGCGCAGGTCGGGCGAGACGTCGACCGCGTTGACCGTGATGAGAGCGCCGCCGGACGGCACCTCGCGAAGAATCACCGTGCTCAACTCGCGTTTGAGAATCTCGCCGACACGGACCAAGCGGTGTTTCATGGAAACGGTTGAGAGTTGAGAGATGAGGGTTGAGGGAACAGGTCCCCGCCCTTACTCGAGTTTCTGGGCGACTTTCTCGAGCGTGTAGCACTCGATGATGTCACCCTCTTCGTATTCGTCGTAATCGCCGAGCTTGATGCCGCACTCGAAACCATTGCGGACTTCTTTCACGTCGTCCTTGAAGCGCCGCAATGTCGAAATGCCGCCGTCGTAGATCGGTTGCTTGCGGCGCAGCACACGAGCGCGCGCGGTGCGGGCGATGCGACCGTCGGTCACCATGCATCCGGCCACCATGCCCTTGGTCAGATCGAAAACTTGGCGCACTTCGGCGTGGCCGATGACATTTTCGCGCAACTCGGGTTCGAGCATGCCGGCCATGGCCTCTTTGATCTGGTCGATGAGTTCGTAAATGATCGAGTAGAGCTTGATCTGCACGCCTTCGCGCTTGGCCGCGGTGGCCGCGCTGTTCTCCGTCTTGACCCCGAACCCGACGACAATGGCGTCGGAGGCAGTGGCCAGAAGGATGTCCGACTCGCTGATCGGCCCGACGGCCGCATGGATGACATCGAGGTCGATCTGCTTGGCGTTGATATCGCCGAGAGCCTGCACGAGCGCTTCGAGCGATCCCTGAACATCGGCCTTG
>Ga0315902_10007218_pt1 | contig 15233 bp, 11 predicted proteins | sample LakEriMetagenome_9_FD_203523 | JGI IMG/M metagenome (GOLD analysis project Ga0315902, IMG submission 203523) | Freshwater fungal communities from buoy surface, Lake Erie, Ohio, United States - Buoy 12 MA117 | ecosystem: Environmental > Aquatic > Freshwater > Lake > Lake biofilm | place: USA... | reverse complement strand
TCGGCGGTGGCTCCGGAAGTTTCGCCAGCGACTCGACGATCGACGCGATCTCGCCCGGCGGCACGAGCCTGCCCTTCGTGACCTGCGCGATCTCGGCGAGCACCTCCGGCCGGGCCGCCCGGCCGATGCCCTCGGCCGTCGAGCCCTGCACGAAGAACGACGCCTCGAGCGTGTCGCCCGTCTCCTTGCAGAACAGTTGCACCGCGTGCTTGCCCGGCTCGCGCGGCGAGTAGCTCGCGGCGAACACGCCCCACTCTCCCTCGCCGGCCGGCGGCGCGAACCGCACCGTCTCCACCGCGCCCGACGGGGCCGTGATCCGAGCCGCCACCTCGCCGCGCGACAGCGGCTCGCCGCTGGCCTGCGCGACCCGGGCGTCGAGCGCCAGCGACTGGCCGAGCTGCGGCTGTTCCGGCGCGAAGGAGAGGCTCATCCGCTCCCCCTTGGCCATGTTGCGGCGGTAGGCCATCCAGCGGACCACCTGACCCCAGAACCGGTAGTGGTATTTGTCCTCGACACCCTTCCGCCACCGCCAGGCGCCGTCGGTGGCCATGTAGAGCACCTTGCCCGCGCCGTAGGTGCGGGTGACGAGCAGCGGAATGCGACCGTATTCGTTGGCGGCGTCCTCGTGAACGGCGAGCACCTCGCTGCCGGCCTTGGCCCGCAGCACCGGCCCGTACCACTGCACGCCCGGCAGGCTCTCCCAGACCGCGAGGTTTTCGGTGCCGGAGTCGGCGAGCTTGGTGAGCAGGCTCTTGCGGCCCACCTCGGTGAGCACGAGTTTGCGCGGACCGTCGGTGCTGAAGCCGTCCTTGCGGACCGGGTCGATGACCACCGGGCACAACTCCTCGAGTGCCGTGCCCACGAGCGACACCTGCTCGCCCCGCCAGCCCGGCAGGAACACCAGCCCGCTGGCCTGGTACTCGACGAGCCCCTTGAGCAGGCGGCAGTCCTCCTCGCTGAGCTGGTCCGGGGCGACGCCGACGTCGCCCAAGAACACGACGTCGTACTTCGAGAGTTCATCGAGTCCGGAGGGGAACTTCGGGATGTAGTCCTTGTTGCCGCCGCCCCGCTTGGAGAGCCCCGGCTGGAAGAGCAGGCAGGAGACCTCGACTCCGGGGTCGCGGGAGAGGGCGTTGCGCAGGTAGCGGTATTCCCAGCGCGGAATGCTCTCCACGACGAGCACCTTGAGCCGCTCCTGCCGCACCGCGATCGGCGCCGTCCGCTCGTTGTTGTCGGCGAGCAGTTCGCCGTCCTGCTTGGGCACCGTGACCGTGACCGTGTAGTCGCCCACGTCCCGCGGCGTCCAGTAGACCCAGTCGGTGGCGGTGCCCATCGCGGGCAGGCGGACCTCCTTGCGGAGCCCGTCGCCGTTCGACGCCTTGAAATCGACGACCACGACCCGCTCCGTGGGCAGCGAGGAGTGGATCGTGAACGGCACGCGGACCGGCTTGCCAGCCACGCCGACGGTCGGGCAGTCGAGGCTGGCGAACTCGACGTCGGGAAGCTTCGTCTCGCTGCCCACGGCCACCGCCACGACCGGCACCTGCGCCAGCCGCAGCGCCTGAGCCGCCGTGGATGGCGCGGGGCCTTCGTTCCAGTCGCCGTCGCCGACGAGCACGATGCTGCGCAGGTTGCCGAACCGGTCGAGGGCAGTGGCCAGCGGCTCCGCGTAGTTGGTGCCCGCGCCCGGCGGCGCGGGAGAGAATCCGGCCACCTCGACGTTGAACCGCTCGGCGAGCGGCTTCCAGAACTCGCTGGTCGTCAGGGCGGCGATCGCCTCCCGGCGGGTCTGCGGCTCACCGGCCCGGGCCGCCGCGCCGGTGAGCACGACGTCACGCGTGTCCATGCTCCGCGAGGCATCGTGCAGGACGGCGATCGTCGGCTTCTCCGTGGGCCGATATTCCTCCACCCACTCCGGCTGGTTGAGCAGCACCGCCACCAGGCCGACGATCGCCAGGCGGAGCAGTTCGAGCAGCCCCTGGCCCGGCGCATAACCGCTGCGCTTCCAGGCCAGAACACAGATCACGGCCGTAATCGCGACCAGCGCCAGCGAAACGCCGAGCGTCCACGGCGTGGTGAAGAAACGGAACCCCTGGAACTCGGTCATGCCGCCACCTCCGCGGGCCGCAGGCCGGCGAATGGAGACCGCTCTTCACCGGCCGACTTGGGCAGGCAAAGGATGCCCTCGACGATCAGCGCCAGCACCATGGCGATCAGGAACGCCCGCCAGATCTCCTGCACCAGGCTGTCGGTGCTGCCGGCCGTGCCGGTGAGCCGGGCATAGGAGAGGTCGCGGAACAGGCCGTCGATCCGGTCGTCGGCGGCGATACGGCCGGCGTCTTCATCCGCCGGTCGGTTGACCGCGACGAGGCGATCCTCCGCGGCGAACACGCCGGCATGGCGGCCGAGTTCCGTGGACAACGCGTCGGCGGGCCCGGCCAGCCGGTTCCACTCGACGCCCTTCGCCGCGAGCACCTCGGCTGCCGGACCGGCATCGAGCTGTCGTGCTTTGCCGAGCACGGCCACGCCGCGGTCGATGGCCCGCTGCACGACCGCATACAGCACCACGCCCTCGCTGGCGAGCGTCGAGTCGCGGCCGTTGGGCGTCGTGGCGCAGAAATAGACGCCGCCCGCGGCGTCGGCGACGCGGCCGAGCAGCGGCGCCGATTCAGGCAGCGCGGCCAGAGGCACGTGGTCCCCCGCCACGGCACAGGAGCGGAAGATCTGCACTTCGCCCACCGGCAGGGCGCCGCCGGCGAGGGTATTGGAAAGCAGATCCTGGTCGGTCCGCCAGGAGACCGGCTTCACCGGCTGGGCGTGGCTCGTCCATGACTTCCAGCCGAACCCGGCGAACGTCGTCTCCGTCGGTGTCTCGGGCGGAAAGAACACGACCTGGCCGCCGCGGGCCAGAAACGCCATCAGCGCCTCCGCGTCCTTACCCGCGGGCAGCGGCCCCTGCCAGAGAACGACCGCCGCCTCGTCGAGCACCACCGTGGCGAAGGCGTCGGGCGCGACCGCCTCGGCCGCCGACTGCTGATCCTTTTCCGGTGGGATCTCCGCCAGGAGTTCGAGCCACCGTCGCGCGGCGGGATCCTCCGCGACCACGATCGTCTGCCGGGCCACGGGCTCGTCGAACACGAAGTAAAACTCGTTGTCGGCGATGTTGGCGTCGGCCGGAATCGAGACCTTGCCCCACCCGCGGCTGCCGGCCGCGCGGTCGAGCGGGATGACGTGGTTCTTGAGCACCGCCTCGCGGCCCGTGAGTTCCAGCTGCACCGTCGAGGCCACGCCGCCGATCTCGAAGGTCACCGGCAGCGTGAGCCGCTCGGCTTCTTCCTGCCGCGTGGCCGCCACGGTGACCACCAGTTCCCGGACGGCACCCCGCTTCTCGAGCTTGGTGCCGGTGACCCGCACCGCCACGTTCCCATCGGCCGGCTCGCGGAAGGAGAGCAGCTGGAACCGCACCTGCTGCGGCAGCTTGGCGAAGGCATCGCGGATGCCACCCCAGGCACCGTTCTCCGGCGCCCAGTCATTGGCCCGCTGGTCGGAGCAGATCCAGACCTCGGTGGACCCGGCCGCGTTCTCCTTCACGTAGTCGTAGGCCGCCTGCAACAGCAGCGGCATGTCGGCCGGCACCGCCGTCCGGCCGGCGGAAGGGAGATCGGCCAGTGCCGCCGGACCGTCGAGTTCGAGGGGCTTCGTCGCCGGATCGGTGACGAGCACGCACCGGGACGCGCCGAGCGTGCGTAGCGACTCGACCAGCTGGCGGCGGCCGGTGTCGAGCTTGGTGTCGGCGGCAGCCGCGCTCCGCTGCTGCATCGACGGCGAGCGGTCGAGGACCACGATCGCCGTGTCGGGACGGGCGCCGCCGGCCAGCGCCAGCCAGCCCCGCGACAGTGGCCGGCCGACCGCGAAGATCACCGCGGCCACGGCGAGCATCCGCATCGCCATGATCAGCCAGTTCCGCAGCCGCGAGTAGCCCCGCGACATGGCCCGCGCCGAGAGCAGGAACATCATCGCCGCCCACTGCACCGTCTGGAACCGGCGCTGGTTGATGAGGTGGATGATGATCGGCAGGCTGACCAGCGGCAGCGCGGCGAGCATCAGCGGTTGGAGGAACGTCATCGCAGCCCCCTCCCCGCAGCCCGGCCTACGAGGAACCGCGCCAGCACCTGCTCGTAGGGCTCGTCGGTGAGGACGCGGGCATAGTCGATGCCCCCCTCGAGCGTCACCTTCTTCATGCCTTCCAGATACCCGTTCACGGCCTGGTGGTAGCGGTCGGCGATGTCGACCGGGTCGGCGAAGATCGAGCCGCCCCCCTCCATATCGAGGAACCTCGTGGGCCGCTGGAACTTGAAGCCGATCTCCAGCGGGTCGAGGAGGTGGAAGACCGCCACGTCGTGGTGGCGGAAGCGGAGGTGGCCGAAGCTCGAGGCCAGCACCTCGGGCTCGACGAACAAGTCCGACACGATCACGACCAGCGCCCGCTGCCGGATCGTCTCGGCGAGCTCATGGAGCACCTCGGGCAGCCGCGTCGGCCCGGCCGGCTTGGCCTCCTCGAGGATGTCGAACGCCAGCCGGAGGTGGGCGGGGCTGCGCCGGGGCGGCAGCGTCTTGACGATGCCGTCTGCCACGCAGGAGATGCCGACCGCGTCACCCTGCTGGGAGGCGAGGTAGCCGAGAGCCGCGCAGATCCGTCGCGCGTAGTCGATCTTCGAGAGCCGCCCCTCGGCGGAGAAGTTCATCGACCCCGACGTGTCGAGCACGAGGCACAGCCGCAGGTTCGTGTCGGCCTCGTACTCCTTGACGTAGAACCGGTCCGAGCGGCCGAAGGCCCGCCAGTCGAGCCGCCGCAGGTCGTCGCCGGGCACGTACTTGCGATACTCCGCGAACTCCACGCTCGAGCCGCGGTGCGGGCTCGTGTGCCGCCCCGACACGTTGCCGACCATCGACTTGCGGGCGAGCAAAGGCACGCCCGCCAGCCGCGACAGCACGGCGGGCTCGAGAAAACTGCGGGACTGGCGGTCGGTGATCATGGGTGTGCTCGCGCGGACGAACTCGGCGGAACGTGTCCGTCGGCTACACCTGCTCCTCGACCGTCTCCTTCACGAGCCGGCCCACGATCTGCTTGGCATCGATGCCCTCGGCCTGGGCGGCGAAGGTCGTGATCAGCCGGTGCGTGAGCACCGGGGCGGCCACCGCCTCGATGTCCTCGAGCCGGACCATGTAACTGCCGGAGAGCGCCGCCCGCGACTTGGCGGCGAGGATGAGGTTCTGCACGGCCCGCGGGCCGGCGCCCCACGAGACGAGCGGCTTGAGCCAGGCCGGCGCCGTCTCGCCGCGCGGGCGGGTCTTCCGCACGAGCCGGGCGGCGAACTGGTAGATGTGGTCGGGCACGGGCACCCGGCGGACGAGGTGCTGGTAGTCGATGATCTCACCGGCCGTGAGCACGTGCTCGAGCGACGGGATCGAATCGCCGGTCGTGCTCCGGGCGATCGTCACCTCCTCCTCCTCGGTCGGATAGTCGAGCTCGATGAGGAACATGAACCGGTCGAGCTGGGCCTCGGGCAGCGGATAGGTGCCCTCCTGCTCGACGGGGTTCTGCGTGGCGAGCACGAAGAACGGCGGATCGAGCCGCGACGTCTTGCCGACCACCGTCACCTTGTGCTCCTGCATCGCCTCGAGCATCGCGGCCTGCGTCTTCGGCGGGGCGCGGTTGATCTCGTCGGCGAGGACGATGTTGGCGAACACGGGGCCGGGCACGAAGTGGAACTCGCGGCGGCCGTCGGCCGTCTCCTGGAGGATGTCGGTGCCGGTGATGTCCATGGGCATCAGGTCCGGCGTGAACTGGATGCGGCTGAACTTCAGCGACACCGTCTCGGCGAGCTTGCTGACCAGGAGCGTCTTGGCCAGGCCCGGCACGCCCATCAAGAGCGCGTGGCCGCGGGCGAACAGGCAGATCGTGAGCCGCTCGATCGTCTCCTCTTGGCCGATGATCACGCGGCCGAGTTCCTTCCGGAGCCGCTGGTAGACGGTGCGGAGGCGGTCGAGGGCGGCGACGTCGTCGTCGTTGAGCGCGGCGGCGCGGTCGGTGGTCGGGGCAGTGGCCATGGAAGCTGTTTCCGAAGGGAGGTGAAAGGGTCGGGGGCGATCGGGCCGCGGCCGAATGGGGCGGCGGGGGCGGGCCGGTGCAAGTATTGCCCACCGGCGATGGTTTCGCACCCGGCCGTCCGCCGGATGCGAAATCGGGGGCAGGGGATGTTTCTCCCGGGAAAATCGCATGGCCAGCCCGGTTCGACGTGGGTCAGGGGGTGCCCCTGCCACGTCTCCGGACGTTCTCTTCGGCCCTCCGGGCAATGCTGTTCGTCACGGCACGTGCGTCATTGCGATGGAAGCCCCCGGCGGAAGCCGGGGGACTCCGCGTTCCGCGACTTCCCGCCCGCAAGGCAAAACGGTCGCGCCCAAAAACCCGGTGTCCCCGGGCTTCCGCCCGGGGCTTGCTGGGCAGGAGCACCCCCCTCAAAAAAACGCTCTACCTGGGCCCGGCGGCTGCCTCGAGGGCCGCCCGGAGGCTGGCCGGGTCGGCCGCCCGCAGCCGGTCGAGATGGGCCCGGGCGGCGGGGAGCGGGCAGGCCGCCAGGTAGCCGGCGACGGCCCGGCGGACGAGCGGGTCGTCGCGGCCCAGCGGTTCCCAGAGGGCGGCGACGGCGTCCACCGCCGACCACTCCTGGTAGCGGGCCAAGTCCACGGCGGCCTCGGCCGCGACGGCGGGGTTGGCGAGGAGCCGAGTTGTCGCGTCGGCGACCCGCTTGCGGGGCACCGTGTCGCCGAGGTTTTCCCACGCGAACCGCAGTACGGCCAGGGTGTGCCGGGCGTCGCCTGCGCGCGTGCCCGCCGCGAGCAGGCCGCGGGTCTCCAGAGAGACGAGGCCCGCCGCGCCCTCGGCAACCACGATGCCGGCGAGCACACCGTCGAAGCCCGCCCGCAGGTCGGTGCCCGGGGCCTCGGCCACCCGCCGCAGCGCGGCCAGGTGCCGTTCGCGGACGATCGGATCCGTTTCGGCGGCGGCGACGATCCCCAGCGCCAGCCCGTAGAACCCGCGGCGCCGCTGGTCGACCCCCGGCTCCTCGATCCACTGCTGCAGTTTGTCCGCGTCGAATGATTCCGCCGCATCCCGCACGGCCGTGAACGGCGCGAGGCCGAACTCCGTGAACGCGTCGGCCGCAATCGCCGGATCCGGATGCTCGAGGCGAGCGGCATACCAGGCGAGCCGCCGCGCGGACGGATCCGCCGTCGGCGGCGCCGCGGCCACGTGGGCCAGGAGCGGCTCGTCGGCGGCGACGGCCTCCCAGCCGGCCGCGTCGCCAAAGAGCAGCGCCATGCCCGCGACCGGCCCGCCGACCCGCGCGGCCACGATGTCGCCCCCGGCAGCACGGCCGCGGATCGCCTGGCGGACGGCGAAGGGCTGCGTGAGGCGACCGGCGTCGTCCCGTGCCGTCGGGCCGGCCGACTCGCCGACCGCCGTCACGGCGGCTGCGTCGCGCCGCTGGGCGAGCGAGCGGCCCACCACGCCGCAGAACGGACAGGCCACGGCCGCGACCGCGGGCCAGACAATGACCACCACGCAGCAGAGCAACTGCCTGCCGCTCACGCGTACATCGCATCCGGGTTCCGCTCTCGCTGCATCCGCTGCCGCCAGTAGGGCACCGTGCAGAGGAGCAGCTTGCCGGTGCCCTCGAAGGAGTAGGCGAGCTTCTGCCCCGAGAGCCAATAACTGACGAACGACCGGGCCGGCCGCCGCATCCGCAGCCGGATGCCGGCCGTGCGGGCGATCACGAACGCGCCGTCGGCCACCAGTCGGTCGTCCTTCAGTTCGACCTCCTCGACGGGGCCGTCCACGGCGAGCACCACGTGCCCCTGCCCCTTGAGCGCGGTCTTGTACCAGAAGAGCCCCTGATCGGCCCACCAGCTGGTCCACATCGGCTCCCGGTGCACGGAGAGTTTCACCTCACCGTCGCTGGCCCAGAAGCACTTGCCGTCGAGGATCCACCGGTCGCCCGGCTTGATCTTCATGACGTGGTAGCCGCCGAGCGTCGAGTCGAGCCACACGCTGCCCGTGCCGTGGTACCGCGGCCGCAGGGGCGACTCGTCCGAGAACAGCGATACCCACCAGGTCTTGAGCGTCGGAAAGGGCACGTCCATCGCGATCGTGCCCTTCATGTGATTGAGGGCCCCGCGCTCCGTGCGCACGTCATCGTTCTTCAGGTCCACCCGGACCCAGCGCATCCCCTCGCTCGACTCGACCTCAAACCGCGCCATGGATGTCAACCTCCGTGCCGCGGGTGATGCCGCCCTTGGTCCAATCGACGCTCCAGCCGGGGAAGGCGATCTGGGGATAGGGGTCCGGATCGATCGGCCCGGCCGACTCGTGCACGATGTCGAACTGCCGGTCGCCGCGGATTCGGCCGATGCGGCAGCGCTTGGTGGTGTGCTGCGTCTTGGGATCGAGGCGAACGGTGCCGCCCGGGCCGGCGAACTCCAGGCCGTCACGAAACGCCTGCCGCACCGCCTCGGTCTCGAACGACCCGGCCTTCTCCACGGCCTGCTTCCAGAGGTGCAGGAGGCACCAGTCGGGCTCCATCGGGTCGCCGGTGACGCGGTCGTAGCCGAAGGAGTCACGGAAGCCCTGCACCCAGGCCTTGTTGGCCGGCGTGTCGAGGCTCTGAAAATAGCAGGAGACGGCGAGGTGGCCCTGCACCTCGGCGGGCAGCAGCCCACGCAACTCGTCCTCCGCGATGCTCGTCGACATCACCGGCACCTTGGCGGGATCGACCTTCGCCGCCGCGAGGGCGGCGAACAGGCCGAGGTTCGAATCGCCGTTGACGGTGTTGAGCACGCAGTCGGCACCGCTCGCCTGGATCTTCTTCACGATGTCCGCGAACCCGCGGTCGCCGAGCGGCACGTAGGTCTCGCCGACGGGCTTGAGGCCCTTGGCCGCGAGGTATTTCTTGGCGATGAAGTTGGCCGTCCGTGGAAAGACGTAATCGGAGCCGACGAGGAAGATCTTCTTCTTGCCGCCGCCGTCCTTGCCCAGCAGCCAGTCGAGGGCCGGCAGGATCTGCTGGTTCGGCACCATGCCGCCGTAGACGCAGTACTTCGACGACTCGTTGCCCTCGTACTGCACCGAATAGAAGAGGAGCTTCTGCGCCACCTCGAACAGCGGCAGCACGGCCTTGCGGCTGGCGCTGGTCCAGCAGCCGAAGACGGCGACCGGGTCGGCCTCGAGCAGCTGACGGGCCCGCCGCACGAACAGGTCGGTCCGCGACCGGGGGTCGGGCGCGCGGGCGACGACCTTGCGGCCGAGGATGCCGCCGGCGGCGTTGATCCGTTCCAAGGCATGCAGCTCGATGTCGCGCAGCGACGTGGCGCTGATCCCCAGCGGGCCGGTCTGCGAGTGGAGCAAACCGAGCGTCACCTCGGGCCGCCGCGGCGGAATGCCCAGCGAACATCCGACGAACATCCCCGGGGCCAGCGCCCGCGCGGCGGCGAGCGTGGCGGCCGTGCCCCGGCCCAGCGCGCTGCGGCGGCTGATCCGGCTCGGCGTTCGCGGCGGTTCCGGGCGGGGCGTCATTGCTCGTTCATCCGTCGGTAGAGAGTCTCGAACGGCTCCGCGGAAACGCTCACGTCGCCCCGGAACGGTTGGTTCATGTCGAAGATCAGGTGCATCATCGTGCCCAGGTAGGCGGCGAGGATGCCCCCCAGCACCAGCTGGGTGATGAACCGCATGTCGAACAGCCAGCAGATCGCGATGTTGAGCACCGCACCCAGGAGCATCACGTACCACATCGAGTCGGGCAGCGACGCGTGCACCGAGAACAGCCGCATCCGCCGACACTCCAGGAAGTGGTTGAACTGCCGCAGCGCCTCGGCGTGGACGATCTCCTCGGCCGGCGTCCGCGGCTGAAACTCGAGCAGCTTCTCGTGGAAGGCCTGGGCCCGGATCGTGCCCTCTTCCGGCGTGATGCCCCGCTGCTGCAGCGGCCAGGCGTAGTTGATGACGTACCGGGTGTAGTCGCGCAGCAGCCAGCGGAGGTTCTGCCCGTGGGGTTCCGGATAGCGGGACACGTCCTCGTAGAGGGCCGAGAGGGCGGCCGCTTCGCGGGTCACGTTCTCGCCGGCGTCGGAGACGTTCTGGTAGGCCGTGACGGCGATCAGGCCGAGCAGCAGGCCGTAGAACACGCAGAAGCAGGAGAGAATGTAGCCGACGATGTCGTTCTGCCCCGGCGTGTTCCGAATGAACTGCCGGAGAATGGGCCGCACGAGGATCGAGCCGATCCAATAGAAGCCCACGAACGTCGCGATGAAGACCAGCGACGCCTTCCAGGCCGGCAGGTCGTAGAGCCAGTAGAAATCTTCGGCCGTGGGCAGCATCGCCGGTCCGTCGGGGGGTGCAAACGCGGCGACCGGAGCCGCCGCGTTGATCGTACCAACGGCCTGCCGGACCTGCATCCAAAGCGATCGGAAACTACTCCACGGCGTCGCCGTCGAGGGCGTAGATCGCCAGGTGCTTGCCGTCGGGCCCCCGTAATTCCTCGACGCGGAACGTGCCGGCCACGGCCACCGGGCGGATCGAAAAGTTCGCGGTCCGGCCCGGCCGCATCCGCACCACCACGCAGTCGTGCAGCGCGGCGCCGGGGCCGAAGCAGCATTCCTGGTTATCGCGCACGAGCACGAACTGCGTGAGCCCCGTCTGCTGAAAGCTTGGCAGGATGTAGCCACGGATCCGCACGGCGTGCCGCTCCAGGGCCGTGACCCGCGCGGGCAGCAGGTCGCGGGTGAAGGGATCGCCCTTCTGCATGTCGAGCTTGATGTCGTCGAACGTGATCTCCCGCGGCCGGCCGACGCCCGGCGGCGGGACGCTCGGCGCGGCGGCACCGGTCGAGCCGTCGGTGACGGCCGCGGGCGGCGCAACGGCCGGACGGGCAGGCGCCTCGCCACACCCGCCGCAGACGATCACGGCGAGGCAGGCCAGCGCGACGCTCACAGCCAGTGGGACTATGGAGGGCGTTTGCCACGGACGGCGAGGGGCTCGCATGCTGCGTTCTGCCAGCCGCTACCGCAGCCGGGCGTCCTCGATGTGGTAGAGCACGCCCCCGCCGATCTCCGGGGCACCGGCGGGCCGCACGTGAAACCGCCCGGCGACCTTCACCAAGCGGGGCGTGAAGTCGATGCCGACGGTCTCGGTCAGTTGCACGAGCACGCGGTCGGTGATCTTCGGATTGCCGCCGAAGCAGCAGTCGCCCTGATCGCGGACGAGCAGGAACTGCCGAATGCCATGCGTCTGCTTGCCCGGGTACATGAAGCCTTTGAGGAGCACGTCGCGACCGTCGGCGGCCCGCGCCGTGTCGGGCACGGCGTCGGCCGGATCGCCGGGCAAGGGCTGGAGCTCCGAGTAAGAGAGCCGCACGAAGCCATCCGGCAGTTCCGCCGCGTACACCATGGCGAGCCGAGACAGGCCACCCACGAGCGCCGCGGCCGACACGAGGATCGCGGCGATGGCCAGTGGCCTGCCGGTCAGGGCGTCGGGCCGCCGCGCGATGTCGCGGAGGGCGACCGAGCCGAGCACCATGCCGAGGATCGGCACGACGGCCAGCCACCAATCGACGAACGCGAGCGGCCCGAGGAGGCCGAGGGCTGCGGCGGCGATCGCCACACCCGACAATGCCCGGTAGTCTTCGGCGGCGCCGGATCCGGTGTCCCGGACGGCGACGGACGGGGGAGAGTCGAAAAGACCGGTGGCCATGGGGGCGCTCGCGCGGACGGCGGGTGACGGCGTCACTCCACCATGTTACGGCACCGGACGGCCGGTGCTGCCGGGTCGCAGCAGGGCCCGAGAAACCAGGGCGATCACGGCCACGGCCGCCGCCCACAGCAGCCACTTCCAGCGGGTGGCCTGCATGACCGGGGCAGCCGGCGCCGGCGGCTCGCCCGGGGCGGCAGGCACGGCCGTCCCTTCCTCGGCGCCGATCACCGGGGCGACCCGTCCGACCAGTTCCTGGTCGTCCACGGTCCCCGCGCCGGTCGGCGGGGCGATGGCCGGCGGCGTGCCCGATCCGGGTTCGTCCTCGGCGGAGGCGACCGGGGCCGCGGCGATCGCACCGGCGAGGCCGGCGAGCGTGGCCGCGCGGCGGCACGCCTGGGGGTCGATCTGCTCCAGTTCCTTGACCGCCACGGCCGCCTCGGGCAACGGGCAGGCACGGAGGTAGTTCACGATCGGCTCGCGGACGAAGATGTTGTCGGCCTGGGCGTCCTTGAAGATTTGCGAGAGCTTGTCCACCACCGACCAGTCCTGCCACCGCGCCAGGTCGGCGATCACGAGGTCGGCGAGTTTCGGCTCCTCGAGCAGCAGCCGCAGCGACTGGAGCACGCGGTCGCGCGGCACGAGGTCCGATTCCTCCCCCAGAAACCGCAGCGCCATGACGGCGGCATAGGTTTCGGCGAAGGGCACGTCGCGGCCTTCCCGCTCGAGGAACAGCCGGTCGACGAGGTCGAGGGCCTCGGGCCCGCGCAGGGCGACGTAACAAGCGATGAGGGCGTCGAGCCCGCCGCGAATCTCGGCCTGCTCCGGCGGCAGCGGCTCGCCGGAAGCGGTCTTGCCTTCGAGAATCGCGCCAATCCGATCGGCGTCGGCCGATGTGCCACAGACGCCAAGCATCGTCGCGTACAGCCGACGACGGTTGGCCTGGACCTTCGGGTTCTCGATCCAGCCGAGCAGCTTCGCGGGATTCATCCGGTCCTTGAGACCGCGGACGTCGGCATACGGGGCGACGGCGAACTCGTCGTAGGCGTCGCGGGCCAGCGACTCGTCCTCGTCTTCGAGATGCTGCTCGAAGAACGCCAGCCGATCGGGCCCCTTCTCGGGCAGGTCACCGAGTTTCTTGATGTAGGCGACGGCCCGCTCGCCGACCCGGATCGGGCTCGACCAGACGAGGTTCGGCGGCTCCACGCCCATGAGGAGAAACAGCGTGCCGATCGGTTTCTCCTCGAGCATGATCGTCTCGATCGGCGCGGCGTCGGCGCCCAGCAGGCCCGCGTCGGCGACGAGGTCGGAGCCCTTGAGCACCTCGACGACCTCGAACTTCCCCTTGGGCAGCGGACCCTCGGCCCGCGGCGACAGGGCCGCGGCGGGGGGCGGTTCGACGAGCCGGGCGATGACGGCCGCCTGGCTCTGGGCGATCTCCTGGGCGAACGTCAGCGACACCGCCGAGCAGAACGGACAGGCCCGTGCCGGAGCGGCGCGGCCGGCCAGGGCGGCGACGACGATCGCCAGGACGACAAAGAACTTCCGCCGCGTCTTCATGCTGTCAGCGTACCCGCTCTCCGGCGGCCGCCGCCAGAGCGGAACGCCGCGTGCCAACCTGCGGCGCCCGCCGGCACGTCAACGCTTCCGCTCCCAGGTCTTGCCTTCCTTGTAGCGGCCCGCCCGCTCGACGAGCTCGGCGTCCTGCGCCGTGGCGATCACCCGGTCGAGCGCGGCGAGGAACTCGGCCTTGTGGGCATCGCGGAGGTTGCGATGGTGGGCGAGTTCCACCACGCTCTTGCACGCCGCCGGCGCCAGGGCGGGCTGGTCGAGGTAGGGCACCACGAACCGGAAGGTCTCGACCGTCCGGATGGCGTTGGCCCGTTCGAGGAGCCGGGCCCGATCGGCGTCGGTCGTGCACAGGGCCATCGTCCGCTTCACGAGGTCCAACTTCCCGGCGTCGTCGAGTTTGTTGTCGGGCAGGGGTGCGATGCGAATCAGGGCGCCGAGCAGAAGGTCGCGCTCGGCCTGATCCCGAGTCGCTCCGATGCGGTCGAACAGCCGCGGGGCCACCGTGGCATCGGGCCAGCGGGTCAGCGCCTTCAGGCCGAGCGTGCGTTTGCCGGTGTCGTCGCTGGCGATCATCGCATCGACGATCGCCAGTGCGGGCCCGCCGCCGATCGCGCCGAGGACGGGCAGGATCGCCTCCTGTTCGTTCTCCGGCGCCGCCTGGAACGTCTTCAAGAAGACCTGTGCCGCCTCCGCGTGTCCCGGGTTCCTCGTACACACCGTCACCACGGCCCGCTCCGCCGCCTGCCGCTCGTCGCCTGGTGCCAGCGCGAGCAGGGCGCCGATCATCGTGGGCACCTGCGCCGCACCACCGAGGCTGCCGAGCACCCGCATCGCCGCCCGCCGGACCCCGGCGTCGGAATCGGTGGCGAACGGGGCGATGTCCGGCAGCACCGTCCGCGCCCGACGGTCGCCCAGGGTTTCGATCAGCACCGGCCGCAGGGCCGCGTCGCCGGACTTCAAGGCCGCGACGATTCGGCCCCCGGCGTCGGTGCCACGGAGCGCGGCCAGTGCCCGCCGCGCCGCGGTCCGCTCCGGATCGCGGGCGGCCAGCGACTTCAAGAGCACCGGCACCTCGGCACCCGACCCGAGCGCGCCAATCGCCGCAAGGGCGGCGGTCCGCAGGGCCGGCTCCCGGGCGCGATCGAGCAGGGCCACGAGCGCAGGCAGAGCCGCGGCGTCACCGCGGTCGGCGAGCGCCCGGACCAGCTCCACCTGCCGCGCCGGCGGCTCCTGTTCGAGGAGCTTCGCGAACGTCCCCGTCGCGGCCGCGCCCCGCGCCGCATACCGGACGGCGTCGAGACCGATGGTGCGGAAGTCGGCGTCGTCGCTGGCCAGGAGTTCGATGGCCATGGCCACGGGGTCGGTAGCGGCAGGGGCTGACGCGGCCACGAGAACGAGGGCCACCATGGCGGCGGACAGCGTGTGACGGGCAAGCAGGAAGGGCATGCAGGGCACTCCAGAATCGGGAAGCGGCGGGGCTGCCACAGCGGACCGGCGACCGTTCAACGGGCGGTGGTGGATGTGTCGAGGCAAGCGAGAAGGCCGCGCGTGGTGGCCAGTTCGATCGGCTTCGCACCCGGCTTGCCACGGACGACGTCGGCGAGCCTGCGGTAGACCGCCTGCGCCTCGGCCCGGCGGCCCGCCGCGAGCAGCCCTTCGGCGCACAGCAGTCGGGCGTCGGCGACCGTCCGGCCCGCGGCACCCGCCAGCGGATCGGCGGCCTCCAGCGCCGCGAGCGCCTCCGGCGTGCCGATCGTGCCCAAGGCCGCGGCGGCAGCCACTGCCAGCCGGGCGTCGTCCGCACGCACCAGCGCCGCCACCGCGGGAACGCACGCGGCATCGCGCCGCGCCGCGAGCGAGG
>Ga0315902_10007217_pt1 | contig 15233 bp, 14 predicted proteins | sample LakEriMetagenome_9_FD_203523 | JGI IMG/M metagenome (GOLD analysis project Ga0315902, IMG submission 203523) | Freshwater fungal communities from buoy surface, Lake Erie, Ohio, United States - Buoy 12 MA117 | ecosystem: Environmental > Aquatic > Freshwater > Lake > Lake biofilm | place: USA... | reverse complement strand
AACGCGAGGAAGCAGCCGAGCGTCACGAAGCCCATGTGCGCGATGGAGGAGTACGCGATCAGCTTCTTCATGTCGGTCTGCACGAGCGCGACGAAGCCGATGTAGACCACCGCGATGAGCGACAACACGATCATCAGCATGTCGAGCTCGCGGGCGGCGTCCGGCGTGATGGGCAGAGAGAACCGCAGGAAGCCGTAGCCGCCCATCTTCAGCATGATGGCCGCCAGCACCACGGAGCCGCCGGTCGGGGCTTCGACGTGCGCGTCCGGCAACCAGGTGTGCACCGGGAACATCGGGATCTTGACCGCGAAGGCGGCGAAGAACGCGAGGAAGATCCAGAACTGCTCGGTGTAGGTCAGCGGCAGCGCGTGGAAGGCCGCGATGTCGTAGCTGCCGGCCTTCAGGTACATGTAGATCATCGCGATCAGCATGAACACCGAGCCGAGGAAGGTGTACAGGAAGAACTTGATCGTCGCGTAGACGCGCCGCGGACCGCCCCAGATGCCGATGATGAGGAACATCGGGATCAGCATCGCTTCCCAGAAGAAGTAGAAGAGCAGCGCGTCGAGCGCGGCGAACACGCCCACCATCAGGCCTTCCATGACGAGGAAGGCCGCGAAGTACTGCGCCGGCCGCTTCTCGATGACCGTCCATGCGGCCACGACCACCGGCACGGTGGTGAAGGTGGTGAGCAGGATGAGCGGCAATGAGATGCCGTCGACGCCGAGGTGATAGGTCGCGCTGAACGCCGGGATCCACGGCAGCTGCTCGACGAACTGGTAGGCCGAGGTCGAGGGATCGAATCCCGTGTAGAGCGGCACGGAGAGCAGGAACGCCGCCACCGCGGTTCCGAGCGCCACCCAGCGCGCGATGCCGATGCGCGCATCGCCGAGCGCGAGCACGACGAGGCCGCCCACGATCGGCAGCCAGATCAGCGTCGACAACAATCCGATTCCCTGCATCTGTGTCGGTGTCCCTGGTGTCCGTCAGGCGCGCAGCAGGAACCAGCCGAGCAGCAGCGCCAGGCCGATCACCATCCAGAACGCGTAGGTGTAGAGATATCCCGTCTGCACGCGGCGGACGACTCCGGCGAGCGCGCCGACGAGGCCCGCCGAACCGTTGACCAAGGCGCCGTCGATCAGCGTCTGGTCGCCCGCCTTCCAGAAGAGGCGACCGAGACCTCGGCTGCCGGCGGCGAGCACTTTCTCGTTGAACCAATCGAAGTAGTACTTGTTGTCGAGCACGCGACGCAGCGGCGCGAGCGCCGAAGCAAGCCCGTCGAGCGCATGCGGACGCTTGATCACCGTGAACCAGGCCACCAGCACGCCCGCGAGCGCCAACCAGAACGGCGGATGCAGCGGCGCTTCCAGGGCGAAGGACGCCGGCCCGTGGAAGTGCGAGGCGAGCTCGCGCACCACATCGTTCTTCTCCAGCACCTGGATGGCGTCGCCGAAGAACCCGCCGAAGAGCAGCGGCTGGACCGTGAGGTAGCCGATGGCGACCGCCGGCACGGCGAGCAGGATGAGCGGTAGCGTCACCACCCAGGGACTTTCATGCGGCGTACCGCCGTGGTCGTGTCCGTGATCATCATGTGCATGGTCATCGTGCGCGTGGCCATCGTGTGCCCCGCCCTGCCCCCACCGCGGCTCGCCGTGGAAGGTCATGAAGATCAGTCGGAACGAGTACACCGCCGTGACGAAGACACCGATCAGCACGCACCAGTAGGCGTAGGTGGCACCCCAACGCTGCGACTCGTGCGCCGCCTCGATGATGAAGTCCTTGGAGTAGAAGCCCGAGAAGAACGGCGTGCCGATGGCCGCCAGCGAGCCGAGCCAGCAGGTGATCGCGGTGATCGGCATGACCTTGGCGAGGCCACCCATCTTCCGCATGTCCTGCTCGTGGTGCATGCCGATGATCACGGAGCCCGCCGCGAGGAACAGCAGCGCCTTGAAGAAGGCGTGGGTCATGAGGTGGAAGATGGCGACGCTGTAGGCCGACACGCCGAGCGCCACCGTCATGTAGCCGAGCTGCGAGAGCGTCGAGTATGCGACCACGCGCTTGATATCGTTGTTGACGACGCCGAGCAGGCCCATGAAGAGCGCCGTCGTGGCACCGACCACCAGCACGAAGGACATGGCCGCCTCGGACTGCTCGAAGAGCGGCGAGAGCCGCGCCACCATGAAGATGCCGGCGGTCACCATGGTCGCGGCGTGGATCAGCGCCGAGATGGGCGTCGGACCTTCCATGGAGTCGGGCAGCCAGACATGCAGCGGCACCTGGGCCGACTTGCCCATCGCGCCGATGAAGAGGCAGATGCAGATCAGGGTGATCGCCGACACCGTCCACTCGGGCGAGAGCGCGAGGGTCTGCTGGGCGATCATCGGTGCCGCCGCGAACGCCGACTTGTAGTCGAGCGCACCGGTGAAATAGACCACGCCCGCGATGCCGAGCACGAAGCCGAAGTCGCCGACGCGGTTGACGAGGAAGGCCTTGAGGTTGGCGAAGATGGCGCTCGGCCGCTGGTACCAGAAACCGATCAGCAGGTAGGAGACGACGCCGACCGCTTCCCAACCGAAGAAGAGCTGCAGGAAGTTGTTCGACATCACCAGCATCAGCATGGCGAAGGTGAACAGCGAGATGTACGAGAAGAACCGCTGATAGCCCGGGTCGTCGTGCATGTAGCCGATGGTGTAGACATGCACGCAGAGCGACACGAAGGTCACCACGCACATCATCAGCACGGACAGGGAGTCGACCAGGAAACCGACATCCATGCGGATGCCATCGCTCACCGCCCAGGTGTAGACGGTGCCGTCGAACACCGGAACCTGCCCGGTGATCAGCTGCCAGGCGACCTGCGCCGACAGCACGAACGACGCGCCCACCGCCGCGATGGTGACGACATGCGCAGCCGTGCGGCCGATCAGCCGGCCGAAGAGCCCGGCGACGATGGCCGCCGCGAGCGGCAACAGGGGGATGGCGAGCAGTACGGTCTTGTCCATGTCTTCTGCCTCGGTCCCGCGCTCAGCCCTTCAAGGTGTCGAGGTCTTCGACATTGATGCTCTTCCGCTCGCGGAACAGCACCACCAGGATTGCGAGGCCGATCGCCGACTCGGCGGCCGCCACGGTGAGCACGAAGAACACGAACACCTGACCGTCGAGGTCGCCGAGGAAGCGCGAGAACGACACGAAGCTGAAGTTGACGGCGAGCAGCATGAGCTCGATGCACATCAGCAGCAGGATGACGTTCTTGCGGTTGAGGAAGATGCCCGCCACGGACAGCGAGAAGAGCACCGCCGACAGCGTGAGCATGTGCTGCAGGGTGATCATCGCGCCCCCCCCTCGCCCGTTCCACCGCCCGCACCGGGTCCGGTGCCGCCCGCGTCGACATCCTTGACGATGCGCACCCGGTCCTCGCGGCGGACGGCCACCTGCTTGGCGACATCCTGCGCCTTGAGGCCGGGCCGGCGGCGCATGGTCAGCGCGATGGCCGCGACGATGGCGACCAGCAGCAGCATGGCCGCGAGTTCGAAGGGGTAGACATACTGCGTGTAGAGCACTTCACCGAGCGCCCGGGTGTTGCTGTAGTCCGCAGGCAGCGGCGGCGCGCCCTGGGTCGCGTCGATGCCGAGGCCCTTGACCCAGTACACCGACACCATCTGCACGATGACGACCAGCGCGGTCAGCGCGCCGAGCCAGGCATAGCGCGTGAACCCGCTGCGCAGACCCTCGACGTTGATGTCGAGCATCATCACCACGAACAGGAACAGCACCATGACCGCGCCGACATAGACCAGCACCAGCACGATCGCGAGGAACTCGACCTCGATGAGCAGCCACAGCGCCGCGCTCGTGAAGAAGGCGAGCACCAGCGCCAGCGCCGAGTGCACGGGGTTGCGGCTGAGGATCACGCCCAGGGCCGCGGCGATGAGCACCGCGGAGAAGGCGTAGAAGAGGATCTGGACGAACATGGGTCAGGGGCCCTGTCAGCGGTAAGGCGCGTCGGCGGCCTTGTCGGCGTCGATCAGCGCGGCATATCGCTCGCCCACCGCGAGCAGTTTGTCCTTGGACATGATGTTCTCGCCGCGGCTCTCCATGTGGTACTCGTGGATGCGCGTCTCGACGATGGCATCGACCGGGCAGGCCTCCTCGCAGAAGCCGCAGTAGATGCACTTGAAGAGATCGATGTCGTAGCGCGTGGTGCGGCGCGTGCCGTCGTCGGCGACATCGGACTCGATGGTGATGGCGAGCGCCGGGCAGACCGCTTCGCAGAGTTTGCAGGCGATGCAGCGCTCCTCGCCGTTCGGGTAGCGGCGCAGCGCGTGCAGGCCGCGGAAGCGCGGCGACTGCGGGGTCTTCTCCTCGGGGTAGTTGACCGTGACCTTGGGGCGGAACAGCGTCCGCGCGGTCACGGAGAGGCCCGTGAGGAGTTCGGTCAGCAGGAATGTCTTGACGATGCTGCGCATCAGTTCGGGCTCCAGGGACCGACGCGGAAGTGGACCATCACGGCCGCGACGGCGATCCACACCAGCGTGACCGGGATCAGCACCTTCCAGCCGAGCCGCATGATCTGGTCATAGCGGTAGCGCGGGAAGGTCGCGCGGTACCACATGAAGCAGGTCAGGAAGAAGAAGAGCTTGAGGAACAGCCAATGGAAACCGGGCTTCGCGAGCGCGTTGTCGGCGGCGAGCAGGCCCTCGAAGGGCGACAGCCAGCCGCCGAGGAAGAACACCGCCGTCAGCGCCGAGATGAGGATCATGTTGGCGTATTCGGCGAGGAAGAACAGCGCGAAGGCGATGCCCGAGTACTCGACATGGAAGCCCGCGACGATCTCGGATTCGCCTTCGGCGACATCGAAGGGCGCGCGGTTGGTCTCGGCGACGCCCGCGATGAGGTAGACCACGAACAGCGGGAACAGCCAGATGAAGAACCAGTCGCCCACCCCGCCCTGCTGGGCGCGCACGATGTCGCCGAGGTTGAGCGTGCCCGCCGCCATCACCACGCCGACCAGCGCGAAGCCCATGGCGATCTCGTAGGCGACGACCTGCGCCGACGAGCGCATCGCGCCGAGGAAGGCGTACTTGGAGTTGGCGGCCCAGCCGGCGAGGATGATGCCGTACACGCCCACCGAGGTGAGCGAGAGGACATACAGCAGACCGGCGTCGATGTCGGCGATGACGAGTCCCGGGTCGAGCGGCATCACCGCCCAAGCGGCGAAGGCCGGGACGAGCGTGATGGCCGGCGCCACCCGGAACAGCCACTTGTTGGCCTTCGACGGCAGCACGACCTCCTTGAGGAGCAGCTTGATGACGTCGGCGAAGGGCTGGAAGATGCCGGGCAGCAGCCCGAAGATGCTACCGACGCGGTTCGGACCCTTGCGCAGCTGCATCCAGCCGATGACCTTGCGCTCCCAGAGCGTGGTGAACGCGACCGAGAGGATCAGCGCGACGGTGACCACGAGGATCCAGAACGTCGCCTGCGCGTAGGCCGGCAGCGTGCCCCAGATCTCGAGCAGGCCGCTCACGCGGTCACCTCGGCCGCGGCACCCGCGGCGGCGCGGGATGCTCGCGCGATGTTCGTCGCCTGCAGCGCCGGACTGCGGCGCAGCACGGCGTCGATGGCGTACATCGGGATGTCGAGCGCGGCGGCCGACACCGAGCCGGCCGCCACCGCAGCGGCCGGCAGCGCAGGCGGGACGACGACCGCAGCGGCACCGCCGGTGGTCGCAGCGCCGGCCCCAGCGCCGACGGCGGCATCGACCTGCGCGCGCAGACGCTCGCGCACCTGCTCCGAGGACTCTTCGTCGAAGCCCTGCAGCTGCAGCAGGTTGCCGAGCACGCGCAGGATCTTCCAACCGGGACGCGCCTCGCCCGGCGGCGCGACCGCACCCGGGTGACTCTGCCAGCGACCCTCGAGGTTCACATAGGTGCCGGAGGTCTCCGCGAAAGCGGCCATCGGCAGCAGCACATGGGCATGGCGCAGCAGCTCTTCGCTCGCGAACGGCGCGACCGCGACCACACAGGCCGCACCGCCGAACGCCACCGCGGCGGTGGCCGGATCGGCGAGGTCCTGCGACGGCTCGATGGCGCCGACCAGCAGATAAGCTCGCTGCGGTGAGCGCAGCATCGCGAGCGCATCGAGACCGCTGGTCGCTCCGCCCGCGGCATCGCGGTAAGGCACCGCACCTGCAGCCACAGCGCCGACGCCGTTACCGCCCTCGACCAAGGTGCCGAGCGTCGCGCCGGCGAGGCGCGCGGTCTCGGCGGCGAGCGCGCGCAGGTCGGCGTACGCGGGGTGACGCAGCGCCATCGCACCGAGCCATACGGCGCGGTGGCTGCCCGTGCAGAGCGCGCGCGCCGCGGCGCGATGCGCGTCGGTGGGCGACACGCCCGAGACCAGCGGTGCGAAGGCGGGCGCGACGGCGCCGCCCGCGGCCTCGGCCGTCGCGAGTACGAGCGCCGCGGCTTCGCGCGTCCAATGCCCCGCCTCCGCGACGATCTGCGCGGCCACCGGGAAACGGTAGTCACGCGTCGCGAGGTCGAGGAACGCGACCTGCGCGCGGGCGCGGACCGCGGCCTTGCGCACGCGGTGCGCGAGCAGCGGCAGCTCGGCGCGCAGATGGCTGCCGATGACGAGCAGACCGGAGAGCGACTCGACCGAAGCGAGCGACATGCCGAGGCCGGCCGACGACGAAGACGCCGCCGCATCGCCGCGGAAATCCCGCTGCCGCAGACGGTGGTCGATGTTGGACGAGCCGAGCCCGCGCGCGAGGCGCGCCGCGAGCGAAAGCTCCTCGAGCGTGGCGGACGGATGCGCGAGCACGCCGAGCGACGGACCGGCCGCCGCGAGACCGCGGGCCGCTGCACCGAGCGCGGTCTCCCAATCGACCTCGCGCCAGGCGCCGCCCTCGCGCAGCATCGGCTTGCGCAGGCGGTCATCGGCGAGCAGGCCTTCGTAGCTGAAGCGCTCACGGTCGGCGATCCAGGTCTCGTTCACATCCTCGTTGTCGCGCGGCACGACGCGCTTGAGACGCCCGCGCAGCACATGGCCGAAGAGGTTGGCGCCGAGGCCGTCGTGCGGCGCGATGAGCGGCGTCTGCGTCATCTCCCAGGAGCGGCCCTGGTAGCGGAACGGCTTGGAGTTGAGCGCGCCCACCGGGCAGAGATCGATGATGTTGCCCGACAGCTCGTGCTCGACCGCCTTCTCGACATAGGTGCCGATGAGCATGTTCTCGCCGCGGCCCGTGGTGCCGAGCTCCGGGATGCCGGCGATGTCCTGCCCGAAGCGCACGCAACGCGTGCAGTGGATGCAGCGCGTCATGTCGGTGGAGACGAGCGGCCCGAGGTCCTTGTCCTTCACCACGCGCTTGCGCTCGTGGAAGCGCGCGGCGTCGCGGCCGAAGCCCACCGCGAGGTCCTGCAGTTCGCATTCGCCGCCCTGGTCGCAGATCGGGCAGTCGAGCGGGTGGTTGATGAGCAGGAACTCCATCGTCGCCTTCTGCGCGCCGATGGCGACGGGCGACTTCGTGAAGACCTTCATGCCCTCGGCGACCGGCGTCGCGCAGGCGGGCAGCGGCTTCGGCGCCTTCTCGACCTCGACCAGGCACATGCGGCAGTTCGCCGCGACGGGGAGCTTGTCGTGGTAGCAGAAGCGCGGCACATACGCGCCGTGCGCGTCGGTCGCGTGGATGATCATCGCGCCCTTGCGGGCCTTGACGGGCTGGCCGTCGATCTCGAGGTTGACGAGGTCGTCCTGGGGCTGGGCTGCCATGGCGTCACGAGCGGCCGGTCAGGCCGCCGCCCTCCCCGTCTCGACGACGCTGCGACCGCCGCTCTTGATCATGTGTTCGAACTCGTGGCGGTAGTGTTTGACGAAGCTCTGCACAGGCCAAGCCGCGGCGTCGCCGAGCGCGCAGATGGTGTGGCCCTCGATGCGGTTGGCGACATCGACCAGGAGGTCGAGGTCCTCCGAGCGGCCCTGCCCCTCGACGATGCGGCGCAGCATGCGGTTGAGCCAGCCCGTGCCCTCGCGGCAGGGCGTGCACTGGCCGCAGGATTCAGACTTGTAGAAGCGCGAGATGCGCTCCAGCGCGCGCACCATGCAGGTGGTCTCGTCCATGACGATCACCGCGGCGGACCCGACCGACGAACCGACCGCACGCAGCGAGTCGTAGTCCATGTTCGCGCCCAGCATCACATCGCCCGGCACGACCTTGACCGAGGAGCCGCCCGGGATGACCGCTTTGAGCTTGCGGCCGCCGCGCACGCCGCCCGCGATCTCGAGCAGGTCCTTGAACGGGATGCCGAGCGGCAGCTCGTAGTTGCCGGGCTTCTCCACATGTCCCGACACCGAGAAGATGACCGTGCCGCCGGCGTTGGTGGTGCCGAGCTTGGCGAACCACTCCGGCCCCTTGCGCAGGATGGTCGGGACCGAGGCGTAGCTCTGGGTGTTGTTGATGGTGGTCGGCTGACCGTAGAGGCCGAACGCGGCCGGGAACGGCGGCTTGAAGCGCGGCTTGCCCTGTTTGCCCTCGAGCGACTCGAGCAGCGCGGTCTCTTCGCCGCAGATGTAGGCGCCCGCGCCGACGAAGGTGAAGAGGTCGAAGTCGATGCCGCTGCCCTGCACATCCTTGCCGAGCAGGCCCGCCTCGTAGGCCTCTTTGACGGCGGCCTCGAAGCGCGGCACGGGCTCGCCCAAGAACTCGCCGCGGATGTAGTTGTAGCCGACGGTCGCTCCCATGGCGTAACCGCCGATCGCCATGCCCTCGACCAGCGCGTGCGGGTTGAAGCGCAGGATGTCGCGGTCGTGGCAGGTGCCGGGCTCGCTCTCGTCGGAGTTGCAGACGGCGTACTTCTGCATCGGCGCGTTGCGCGGCATGAAGGACCACTTGGTGCCGGTCGGGAAGCCCGCGCCGCCGCGACCGCGCAGGCCGCTCGCCTTGACGGCGTCGATGACCTGCTCGCGGGTCATCTCGCCGGCGAGGATCTTCTTCCAGGACGAATAGCCGCCGATCTTGAGGTAGGACTCGAGGGTCCACGGCCGCTCGATGCCGAGCCCGAGGGGCTCGAACACCACGAGGTTCATGCGATCGCGCCAGGTGTCGAGTGCGTTCATGCGCTGAAGCTCACTTCAATCCGTCCAGTATCCGGTCGACCGATGCCGGCGTCAGATGCTCATGGAACTCGTGGTCGACCATCATCATCGGTGCGCCGGTGCAGGAAGCGAGACATTCCTCTTCCTGTTTGAGGAAGATGCGCCCGTCCGGCGTGCTCTCGCCCACCTTGATGCCGAGCTTGCGCTCGCAATGCGCGAGGATCTCCTCGCCGCCGCGCAGCCAGCAGGAGATGTTGGTGCAGACGCTCACATGGTGCCGGCCGCAGGGGTGCGTCTCGAACATCGAGTAGAAGGTGGCCACCTCGTAGACCTGGATGGACGGCAGGCGCAGGTACTCCGCGACGGCGTCCATGAGGTCGGGCGTGAGGAAGCCCTGGTTCTGCTCCTGCACGAAGCGCAGCGCCGAGAGCGTGGCCGACCGCTGGCGCCCCGCCGGGAAGCGCGCGATCCAGGCGTCGATCTCGTGACGGGTGTGCGCGGTGAGCAACGCGACCTTCGGGCCGTCGCCCGGCACGAAGCGCTGGCCGTCGCTGGTCGGCACGCCGGCGGCGCCCTGCATCTCGGCGTTCATCGGTCGATCTCCCCGAAGACGATGTCCTGCGTGCCGATGACGGCGACGACATCGGCCAGCATGTGCCCCTTCACCATCTCCTCGAGCGAGGCGAGATGCGGGAACCCCGGCGCGCGGCACTTGAGGCGATAGGGTTTGTTGGCGCCGTCCGAGACGATGTAGATGCCGAACTCGCCCTTCGGCGCTTCGACCGCGGCATAGGTCTCGCCCTCGGGCACGCAGTAGCCCTCGGTCATGAACTTGAAGTGGTGGATCAGCGATTCCATGTCGCCTTTCATGTCCTCGCGGCGCGGCGCGCGCACCTTGGCGTCGGCGACCATCACGGGGCCCGGGTTCTGCTTCAGCCACTCGACGCACTGCGCGACGATGCGGTTCGACTGCCGCAGCTCCTCGATGCGCACGAGGTAGCGGTCGTAGCAGTCGCCGTTGACGCCCACCGGGATGTCGAACTGCATCCGGTCGTAGACCTCGTAGGGCTGCTTCTTGCGAAGATCCCAGGCGATGCCCGAGCCGCGCAGCATCGGCCCCGTGAACCCGAGCTGCAGCGCCCGCTCCGGCGTCACGACGCCGATGTTCACGGTGCGCTGCTTCCAGATGCGGTTGTCGGTGAGCAGCGTCTCGTACTCGTCGACGGCCTTCGGGAAGCGGCGCGTGAAGTCCTCGATGAACTCGAGCATGCCGGCGGCGCGCGCCTCGTTGAGGCGGTCGGCCTCCTTCTGGGTGCGCCAGCGCGAGGCCTGGTACTTCGGCATCTCGTGCGGCAGGTCGCGGTGCACGCCGCCCGGACGGTAGTAGGTCGCGTGCATGCGCGTGCCCGACACCGCCTCGTAGCAGTCCATCAGCGTCTCGCGGTCCTTGAAGGCGAGCAGGAACACGGTCATCGCGCCGATGTCGAGGCCGTGCGCGCCGAGCCACATCAGGTGGTTCAGGATGCGGGTGATCTCGTCGAACATCGTGCGGATGTACTGCGCGCGCAGCGGCGGCGTGATGCCGAGCAGACGCTCGATGGCCATCACGTAGGCGTGCTCGTTGCACATCATCGAGACGTAGTCGAGCCGGTCCATGTAGCCGATCGACTGGTTGAACGGCTTCGACTCGGCGAGCTTCTCGGTGGCGCGGTGCAGCAGGCCGATGTGAGGGTCGGCCTTCTGGATGACCTCGCCGTCGAGCTCGAGCACGAGCCGCAGCACGCCGTGGGCCGCAGGGTGCTGCGGGCCGAAGTTCATGGTGTAGGACTGGATCTCGGCCATGGCGGTCACTTCGCCTCGCGCGCCGCGAGGCCGGGCGCATAGCGGTGGTCGTCGCGGATGACGCGCGGCACGAGCGTGCGCGGCTCGATGCTCACGGGCTCGTAGACCACGCGCTGCTTGGCGGGGTCGTAGCGCACCTCGACATGGCCGATCAGCGGGAAGTCCTTGCGGAACGGGTGCCCGATGAAGCCGTAGTCGGTGAGGATGCGGCGCAGGTCGGGGTGGCCCGCGAACAGGATGCCGAAGAGGTCGAAGGCCTCGCGTTCGAACCAGTTGGCCGAGGCCCAGACCCCGACCAAAGAATCGATCATCGGGTCGGCGTCGTCGGCGCAGAACGCGCGCAGCCGCAGTCGGCGGTTGTGGGCCACCGACAGCAGGTGCGCGACGACGGCGAAACGCGTGCCGGGCGCGCGCGCCGCGGGCTCCGCACCGACTCCGCGCGCCACGCCGCGCGAGAAACCGGACCCGGTCGCCGAATGGGTCTTCCACTCCGAGCGGCCGTATTCGAGGTAGTCGACGCCGCAGAGGTCGACGAGCTGGTCGAAGCGCAGCTGCGGGTGATCGCGCAGCGCGGTCGCGACCGCCGTCCACGCCGCCGCATCGCATTCGAGGGTGTATTCGCCGGGGAGCGACGGCACCAAGCGCGCGGCGGGGCCTGCGACCTCGAGCAGCAGTGCGACGAGCGGGTCGACGGCCGGCGTCGCCGGGGCTGCAGCGGTGTCGGCGGGCACGCTCATGCGCGCGCCACCGTGCTGGTACGGGCGATCTTCTTCTGCAGCTGGATGATCCCGTAGAGCAGCGCCTCGGCCGTCGGCGGACAGCCGGGGACATAGACATCGACCGGCACGATGCGGTCGCAGCCGCGCACCACGGCGTAGCTGTAGTGGTAGTAGCCGCCGCCGTTGGCGCAGGAACCCATGGAGATGACCCAACGGGGCTCAGGCATCTGGTCGTAGACCTTGCGCAGCGCCGGAGCCATCTTGTTGACCAGGGTGCCGGCGACGATCATCACATCCGACTGGCGCGGGCTCGGACGGAACACCACGCCGAAGCGGTCGAGGTCGTAGCGCGAAGCGCCGGCGTGCATCATCTCGACGGCGCAGCAGGCGAGACCGAAGGTCATCGGCCACAGCGACCCGGTCCGCGCCCAGTTGACGAGGTTGTCGACCTGGGTGGTGACGAAGCCGCGCTCCGCGAAGCCCTGCGCGTCGGTGCCGGCGGTCAGTCCCACTCGAGCGCCCCCTTCTTCCATTCGTAGATGAAGCCGACCACGAGGATGGCGAGGAAGATGCCCATCGCCACGAGGCCGAAACCGCCGATGGATCCGAGCGCGACCGCCCACGGGAAGAGGAAGGCGATCTCGAGGTCGAAGACGATGAAGAGGATGGCGACGAGGTAGTAGCGCACATCGAACTTCATGCGCGTCTCTTCGAAGGCCTCGAAGCCGCACTCGTAGGCGGAACGCTTCTCGGCGTCGTCAGGTGCGCGGGCCGAAAGACGGCCGAGCCCTGTGCCCAACAGAAGGAGCACGATGGCGAGCCCTGAGGCCACGCCGAGGAAGATTAGCGCTGGCAGATACTGCGTCAACATCCCGAACCGCCCTGGCACGATCGCGACTCGATGCCGCGAAACCCCCGTGCCGCAAGCGGGGCGGATTGTACAGTAAGCCGGAACAGATTTGGTGCGGACGGGGAGACTCGAACTCCCATACCTTGCGGCGCTAGCCCCTCAAGCTAGTGTGTCTACCAATTCCACCACGTCCGCGATCAGTGTGTTCCGATTGAAGAGGATCAGGGCGACGGCGCTGCCGGCGAAGCCGGTGCGGTCGAAGGAGCGGTCGTCGCAGCGCCCGACGGCGCGACCGGTGCAGCAGGCGCCGGCGCAGCGGGAACCGTGACCTCGGTCGCAGTATCGCCGAGCAGGCCGCGCGAAGTGTCCGTCGCCGGACGCGTGCCGTACCAGGCGAGCGCGAGGCTGTTGAGCATGAAGACGGCGGCGAGCACCGCGGTCGAACGCGACAGGCCCGTGGTCGCGCCGCGCGCACCGAACACGCTTCCCGATGCGCCCGCACCGAAACCCGCACCCGCGTCGGCACCGCGACCGCGCTGCAGCAGCACGAGCGCGACGATGCCGATCGAGACGAAGACCTGGATGATGGTGAGCGCCTGGAGCATTGCCGTTGTCTGGTCCTATGCCGAAACCTGTGCTGCCCTCGCCGCGCGCCCGGTCAGCCCGGGACGGCCGCGACGATGGCCGTGAATTCGTCCGCCTTCAGAGAGGCTCCGCCGATGAGGCCGCCGTCGATGTCGGGCATCGCGAAGAGTTCCCGCGCGTTGCTCGCCTTGACGCTGCCGCCATAAAGGACCCTGACTGAGCCGCCGATTATAGCATCACGAGCGCGGATGAGGCCACGCAGCAGGGCGTGGATCTCCTGAGCCTGCTCCGGGGTCGCGGTCCGCCCGGTGCCGATCGCCCAGACCGGCTCGTAGGCGAGGACAGCGGAGCGGAAAGCCTCCACCCCGCACCCGACGAGCACCGCCTCGAGCTGACGGCCGACCACGGCCGCGGTCGCCCCGGCGTCCCGCTCCTCCAGCGTCTCGCCGACGCAGACGATCGGGACCAGCCCAGCGGCGAGCGCAGCGGCGGTCTTGCGGGCGACGAGCGCATCGGACTCGCCATGGCGTGCGCGCCGCTCGGAGTGCCCGACGATGACATGGCTGCAGCCCACATCGCGCAGCATCGCCCCCGACCACTCTCCGGTGTACGCGCCCTGCGCCGCTTCCGGGCTCACATCCTGTGCACCGAGACCGATGGACGACCCGGCGAGCGCCGCCGCCACATCCGCGAGATAGACGGCGGGAGGACAGAGCACGCAGTCGGCGCCCGCCGGCAGCGCCGCGCGCACGCCGGCGACCAGCGAGGCGTTGGCCGCGCGCGATCCATGCATCTTCCAGTTGCCGGCGACGAGACCACGACGGGTGACGCTCATGCCCTTGCCTCCTTCTCGACCACGGCGGCGAGCTCACGCGCGGCGGCATCCGCCTCCTCGCGCTCATCGGCTTCCACCATCACGCGGATCACGGGCTCCGTGCCCGAGGCACGCAGCACGATACGGCCGCGGTCGGCGAGACGGGCTTCGATGGCCTTGCGCGCCGCGACGATCGCAGGGCGGGACTCGGGATCGAAGCGCTCGGCGACCTTCACCTTGATCTGCTGCTGCGGCAGCAGCTCGAGGCCGGCGACGAGCTCGGCGAGCGGTCGGCCGGTCCGGCGCATCACCGCGAGCACCTGCAGCGCCGCCACCATCGCATCGCCGGTGGTCGCGTGGTCGAGCGTGAGCAGATGGCCCGAGGTCTCGCCGCCGAGCACACCGCCGTGCTCGCGCAGCATCTCGAGCACATAGCGGTCGCCGACCTTGGCGCGACGGAAGCCGATGCCCTTCGCCTGCAACGCGCGCTCGAGACCGAGGTTGGTCATCAGGGTGCCGACGACCGGGCCCTGCAGCGTTCCGGCGGCGTGCTTGGCCATGGCGATGACATAGAGCAGCTGGTCGCCGTCGACCTTGCGGCCGAGGTGGTCGACCATCACCAACCGGTCGCCGTCGCCGTCGAGCGCGATGCCGACATCGGCGCGGATGCCGGTGACGGTCAGCTGCAGCAGCTCGGGCGCCATCGCGCCGCAGCCGATGTTGATGTTGCGGCCGTTCGGAGAGCAGCCGATCGGCACGATCTCGGCGCCGAGGTCGGTGAGGATGCGGGGCGCGACCTTGTAGGCGGCGCCGTGCGCGCAGTCGATGACGATCTTCATGCCCGCGAGCGTGACGCCCTGCGGCACCGTCGCCATGCAGAACTCCTGATACGCACGCCGGGTCTTGTCGACACGGACGACGCGGCCGAGACCGTTCGACTCGAGCGTGACCGGACCGCGCTCGAGCTCCGCTTCGATACGCATCTCGTCGGCATCCGAGAGCTTGCCACCCTCGGCGTCGAAGAACTTGATGCCGTTGTCCTCGTAGAGGTTGTGCGAGGCGCTGATGACGACGCCGAAGCGGCAGCCGTAGTGGCGCGTCATGAAGGCGACGCCCGGCGTCGGCAGCGGGCCGATCATCATCACATCCATGCCGGCGGCGACGAAGCCCGCCTCGAGCGCGGCCTCGAACATGTAGCCCGACAGGCGGGTGTCCTTGCCGATGAGCACCTTGCCGCCGCCCGGGGCGAGCGCGCGGGCCGCGGCGCTGGCGAGGCGCAGCACGAAATCGACGGTCAGCGGCGGCTCACCCACCTTGCCGCGGACGCCAT
>Ga0315902_10007216_pt1 | contig 15234 bp, 12 predicted proteins | sample LakEriMetagenome_9_FD_203523 | JGI IMG/M metagenome (GOLD analysis project Ga0315902, IMG submission 203523) | Freshwater fungal communities from buoy surface, Lake Erie, Ohio, United States - Buoy 12 MA117 | ecosystem: Environmental > Aquatic > Freshwater > Lake > Lake biofilm | place: USA... | reverse complement strand
GAACCACCGGGAAACCCGTCACCGGATAACCGTCGCTGTTCACCACCACTCCCGCCGAAGAGATCTTGAAGCCGCCGTCGCGGGTGTATCCACGGGTGCCGTCCGGCAGGTTCACCTCGAAGAAACCATCACCCATGATGGCCATGTCGAGTCGCTCGCCGGTCTGGCTGAGTTCGCCATTCGTGAAGACCCTCGAGGTGGCCACGGTCTTGGTGCCATGGCCGATCTCGATGCCGGCCGGAAGCTGGTTGCCAGTGCCCTGCTCGGAGCCCGCCATGCGCTTGGCCTGATAGAGCAGGTCCTGGAATTCGATCTTGCTCTTCTTGAACCCCGTGGTGTTGACGTTGGCGAGGTTGTTTGCGATGACGTCCAGGTTGTTCTGCTGGGCCTGCAGGCCGGAGGCGGAACTGTACAGTGCTCGGATCATTGGGTTTCAGGGTTCGGAAGAAAACGGGGATCAGGAGGCCATCATTGTTGTGGCGGGGTGCCCAACTCCTGAATGGAGCGGGACATGCGGTCGTCCGCCACCTGCAGCGCCCGTTGGTTGGCCTCGAAGTGGCGCATCGCCAAGAGCATCTGGCCCATCTCCTGGACGGAGGAGGTGTTGGCGCCCTCGAGAAAGCCCTGTTGGAGGGTCGTCTGGGTGGCGGGGACGGCTCTGGCACCCGGTGCCAGTCGGTAGAAGCTGCCGCTCAGGTGCTGAAGCTGGGAGGGGTTCGCGACCTCGAAGATCTGGATCTGACCCACGGCATTGCCGCGCTGGGAGATCTCGCCCCGTGGTCCGACCGCAATGGGGCCGGCGTTCGGATCGACCGTGATGCGACCGGTGACGCCGATCACCGGATAGCCGTCCTTGGTTTGCAGGTTGCCCAACCGGTCCACTCGGAGTTCACCGTCGCGAGTGTAGATGCGGCCGCCGCCAGGGGCTTCGGCAGCGAAAAAGCCGGGGCCATCGAGGCCGAGATCCGTCGGATGCCCAGTCGGTTGAAGTGTGCCCTGCTCCCGACTCGTGCCGGGCCGCATTGTCGGGAAGGCGCTGCCCACGCGTCCAGCGCCGCCAGGAATGCGAAATTCCTCGAACGCCGCGATCTGGGCCCGATAGCCCGGGGACGATTGTCCCGACAGGTTTTGAGCCACGAGATCGTTCCATGCCAAGTTCGCCGTCATGGCGGCCGAGGCTTGATGGAGCGCGATGTTCATTCGGGTGGGGCGCAGCACCCATCGTGCCATGACTGTTCCCGACCAGTGATCTAGGGTTCCGGTATCCTGAAACGGTTCGGCCGTTGACCTAACGTGAGGGCGGGTGCTGTCGCTACGATGCCCTCTGGAAATGGCCATCCGCAGCAATCCGCAATCGTTTGGCACTTTGGTTGCTGCGAGGGCAGGTAGACCGCCATGGCCACTCTCATGAACAACGCCAAACCCATCGGCCCCGACGGGCTGGAGGGCGTCACCCTTGCGGAGGCGCGCCGCGCGGTCGAGGCGGCCGAGGCCGCCGCCGCGGCCGGCAATCGTCCCGCCGCCATCCTTGAATTGGAACGGGCCTCGGGTCTCGAACCGGATTCCGTCTTCATTCTGCGTGCCCTGGGAGGCTTGCTCTTGGACGAGGAGCGGAACCTCGAGGCTCTTCATCGCTTCCGACGGTTGGTGCATGCGCGGCCCCATGATCCCGAGGCGCGGGTGTTGTGCGCGGTGTCTGCCTTGAGGTTGGGGCGTTTGGATGAATTCCACGACGAGATCGCTCGTGCTCTCGGTATCCGCTCCGATCACGCCGATGCGCTGCGTTGGCGGGGTCGCGTGGCGTTCGACAACCACGACCATGCGGCGGCCGGTCGTGACTACGCCCGGTTGGTCGAACTCGGCCATGGAGATGCCGATACGCTGACCACGCTGGGCTTCTGCCTCGCGCGTGGTGGACACTGGTTGTTGGCGGCAGAGACTTTCGCGCGAACGGTGATCATCCATGGCACCGCCGAGGTGGCCCGCGAAAACCTGGAGGTGGCCCGGCGGAAGCTGGGCCGGGCAGCGCTGCCGACCACCGGCGATGCCCTGTCTCGAGAGGCCTCCGAAGACCATGCCCACGGCAATCAGGCGCTGGCCTGCTGGGCATGGCTCGAGATGCTCCGGATCAACCCCCGTGACCATGCGACGCGTCGCGGGTTGGTTTCGGTGATGCTCGATCATAAATGGCTGTCACCGGCACTCCCGCACCTCGAGGAACTGGTGCGTTTCAGCCCCTGGGATCCGGCGTTGGGCACCTGGTTGGCTCTCATCCGCTTCGAGGCGGGTCATCATGCCAAGGCCTGGGAGGCGCTGAAGGCGGTCTTCACCCTGGATCCCCGGCATCTGGAGGCGCGTCGACTCGAGGTGGACATGACCCTGAGGGAGGGACGTCATGAAGAGGCGTTCTGGCTTTCCCGACGGTTGGTCCAAGACCATCCCGAGGATGTCGTAGCTCGGATCACCAAGGGCATCTGTGCATTCCACCGTCAACGATGGGATGAATCGGTGGAGGATCTGGAATGGGTGCTCACGCTCCAACCCGACAATGCGCTGGTTCGGTCGAACCTCGAGGTGGCCCGCGAACGGAGCCGCGAGGCCCGAATCGAGCGGGATGCCTCCCAGTTGCGCACGACGATCGATGAGGCGGGGCGCCTGCAGGCGGCCGGTGACCTGAACGCCGCGATCGCGCTGCTCGTGCCGGTCACCGAACAACGACCCGACTGGTCCGAGGCCTGGGACGCCTTGGGCGCGCTGCGATTCATGGTCGGAGACACGGAGGGCGCCCGGAGGGATCTCTCGGAGGCCAACCGATTGTCCCCCGGCCTCCCGGACCTCCAGGTGCGGTTGGCGATGGCCTGCAACGCCACGGGTCGGCCATCCGAGGCGGTGGCATTGCTGTCGCAGGTGTCACAGGAACAGCCTGGACACGTCGCCAGTCACCGGATGCTCGGCGATCTGCTGCTCGAATCCGAGCCGGCTTCGGCGGCGGCCTCCTATGCGGCCTGCTTGAAGGCCAACGCCACCGTGGCCGACGACCTCGTGAGGCTCGGGGTCGCGCTGGTGCAGCAGGGTCGCATCGCTCAGGGCGTGGCGGTCTTCGAAGCCATCCTGGCGTTCGACCCCACGCACGAGGCGGCCACGAAGGCGCGTCACCGGTTCGGCCCTCAGGCGCATGAGTGATCTGGAGACAGAGGAAGTCCTGCCTGCGGAACCAGAGGCGGAGACAGAGACGGAGCCGGTGGTGCTCGAGGACACGCCCCCGATCGAGCCCAGGCCCTCAGTTGCCAGGGGGGCAGGGCGATCCGCATCGGCGCTGGATGGGGAGGACCTCCGTGTCCGCCTCAATCCGGAGGTTCGGCGGTTGCTTCGGTTGCACTGCCATCCCTCGGGCTGGGGCATGGAGGATCTCGTCTTGGAGTTGTTGAGGCAGGGTTTGTCGAGTCGGATGCCCGCGGTGTATTTCGGCGAGCGCTTGCTGGCCTCGGCCGACGTTTGTCGATTCTGGATGCGCAACCCGCGCGATACGACCCTGCGTTTGAGGTCGGACCGCGGAACCTTCCTCATTACGTCGCTCCCGGACAGCGCATGCTGTCGGCAGTGGGTTCAGCATTTCACGACCTTGGGACTGGACAACGCCCCCACCGAAGCTCGGCAGATGCGATTGATCCAATTGCAGGAGGCGATGAATTCGGTGGATGACTTCAAACCGGGTCAGTGGCGGAAGGAGATCCCGGTGGAGGAGTATTCCGTGATGGATGAGGTCATCAAGGATCGGCAACCCTGAAAAATGAACCGTGTAAACCGTGCAGCCATGGTCATTGTTGCCTCACAACCTGTTGATTTTGCAGTTTCAAGGTAAGACGCTTGGAATCATGAACGCTCAAGGGATCCCCCCGTTCACCCTGAAGACAATGTCAAGGACAGGCCACGCTCCGGTTTCGGGAGCCAGCTTGGCGATGATCATGGTCGCAGCCCAGGGCCTCTTCGCGGGGCCGCCGTCGGAGTCGGCAGGCTACTTGAAGGGGAAGGGCGAGGAGCAGGGCCGCATCCGTCTGCAGGCCCCGGCCAAGCCCCAGATCCCGTCGTTGCCCCCCCTCCCGCAGACCTACATCCCTGAGCCCAAGCACACGGCGGAATTCATCGCTCAACTGCATTCCACCTCGTCCCAGTTCTCGACCAATTTCATGGTGCAGGTGACGGCACCGGACCCCGCCCACCTTGGAACCCTGCTGCCGGCGACCACCGGCACCGTGCCTCCGCCCAGCATCTCTCTCGAGGCGACCAGTCAGAAGGAAGCCATTCTGGGATACTTCTCGCAGGGAACGGGGACCAACACGGTGCCGGCGACGCCGGCAACACCGCCCCCGGGCGCCGTTCCGATCCTGCTGCCCGTCCATGGCATTCTCCAACCCCGCCCGGCCGTATCGGGTTCCAGCAGAGCCACCTATGAAGTTCGTTGAGGTCCTGATTCTGAGCACGATGGTCTGCGTGGGTTTGGCAGCCGAGACGCCGCATACCGACGCGCCGACTGCGGCGACCAACACCCCTCCGGTGGAGTACGGGCTGAACCCCCATCTGGGCAGCCTTCCGACCGAGAATCTCCACTTCAAGGCGCAGAATCAGTACATCGAGCGGCAGAACCGCAAAGCCAGTGCCCGATTGCAAGAGATCAAGGCGATCTGGGGCGCCACCAACTATCTGGAGGAGTTCAGCAAGAACGTCGAGGCCATCATCTCTTCGGACGCCTCCGAGAAGGTCAAGGAGGAGACCCGCAAACTCACCCTGCTCGAACTGGCCCACCTGCGGGAGGCGGCGGCGGCGAAGGACCCCGAGGGAGGCCATCTTGAGCGGGCGCTCCAACTGTTGTCCGAGTTCGTGGAGCGTTATCCCCGCGACATGGCCATTCCCGAGGTGCTGCTACGCCAGGGGCATTTGATGAGCCAACTCGCGCTCAAGGACGAGGCGATCGAGAAATACTATCTGGTGCTCCGAGCCGTACCGCGGTTGGAGGGTGTCAACCTGATGTACTCCCGGCGATTGGTGTTGATGGCCCAATCCGCCATCGCGGATACGATGGCCGAAGTCGGACGCCATGCTGAGGCGGTGGATCTCTACGCGCGCATCCTCCAATCCAAATCGGAGGAGGTGGCCGCCGAGACGGTTCGCATCAAGCAACTGCGCTCGGTGCGCGAATCCGCAGGCAACCCGGCCGTGGTGACCGGCGCCCGGAAGTTTCTGGAAGAGTTCCCGGAGTCTGAATACATCCCTGAAACCAGGTACATCCTCGGAAGTGCTCTCCAGAAGCAAGGGGATCGTCCCGGTGCCATGGAGCAATACCAGTTGCTGCTCGAGGCGATCGAGTTGGCTCCGGAGGAACAACGCGCCCGCTGGAAGCCGTGGAAGCTCAAGGTGGGCAATGAATTGGCCAACCAGTTCTTCCTCGAGGGTGACACCGCATCGGCGCTCGTCCTCTACCGGGGATTGGTAGGGGCCCACGGTGACGCACGGAATCGCCAGGTCCTGCTGTATCAGGTGGGGCTGTGCGAGGAGCGACTCGGCCAGACGGCCGCGGCCATGAAGACGTATTCCGAGATTCTGAAGATGAAGGAGGTTCCCGGTTCACCGACCAATTCGGTCTCGCTGCAGATGCTCCAGAACATGGCGGGTCTTCGGATCGCCGTGCTCGACTCGGAAGCCCAGTCCAAGCGGATCAAGGACGACGCAGCCACCGCCCAGTGACCCACTCCACAGACACCTTCGAGTCCGCGTTGGAGGCCTATCGGCAGGCCTGCCTGCTGGTCATCGACCTGTTCCAAGCCGAGGCCGATGCGTTGGCCTCGGGGAGCCTCGATCAGTTGAAGGGCTTCGCCGAGCGCAGGAAGGCCGCCTTGGTGCGGTTGGAAGGCGCCCAGAAGGCGACCCGGGAGACGGCTCCGCGACCGATCAGCGAGACCCAGCGGACCCGGATCCAGGGAGTGGCGGATCTGATCCAGAGGGCGGTCCGCCTGGACCGACAGAACGAGCAGGGGTGGTTGCGCCGGCAGTTGATGCCCCCGGGCATGGTGCCCAATAGCGCGACTCGCAATCCCGCCCGGATCCGCAGCATCTACGGCTTTCCAGGAGGTTCCAAGGGCCTATGAAACTCATCGAGCGAGTGCTCGTCGTCGACCGTTCCGAGTTGATCCGGCAGACCGTGGGCAAGGTGCTGCGGACGCGGGGCATCGCCGTCGCCGAGGCGGAGAGCCTGGCCAGTGCCTGGAAGTACCTCGAGGCCGATCGCTTCCAGATGGTGCTCATGGGTGATGTGCTCCCCGATGGCCACGGCCTGGAGTTGGTCCGCGATCTCTCCTCTCGGGTAGACGCTCCATACATCATCAGCCTCCTCGAAAAAGGCAGCCCTGCGGTGATGCAGCAACAGCGCGATGCCGGGGCGCACGAGGTGGTGGTGCGCCCGTTCGCCGAACGTGATCTCAAGGACTTCTTCGACCGGGCGCGCCGACACCTGGCCAACAGCCACTGGGCACCCCCGGCGCCCCCGCCTTCACGGGGTGCGACGGCCGGACCGCTAGATGGCGTCAAGATCCTCGGAAGATCGCAGGCCACCCAGAAGCTCCGGGATTACATCTGCAGGGTGGCCCCGACCAGCGCCACCGTGCTGGTTCAAGGGGAGAGCGGCACCGGCAAGGAACTGGTTGCGCGGGCCCTGCACCAGCAGAGCCCCAGGGCCGGTGGACCGTTCGTCAAACTGAACTGCGCAGCCCTGCCCGAATCGTTGGTCGAGAGCGAACTCTTCGGACATGAACGCGGGGCGTTCACCGGAGCGATCAATCGCCGCGAGGGTCGATTCGGCCTCGCCAACGGCGGAACGCTGCTGCTCGACGAGGTCACCGAGGTGTCCCTCGCCATTCAGGCCAAGCTCCTGCGGGTGATCCAGGAGCGAGAGTACGAACGCGTCGGCGGCAACGAGACCCTGCCGGTAGATGTACGACTCGTGGCGACGACCAACCGAAGTCTCGAGGAGGCCGTGGAGCGCGGTGAATTCCGTTCCGACCTGTTCTTCCGACTCAACGTCGTGACCATCCACTTGCCCGCTTTGAGGGAGCGGCCGGGCGATGTGCCCATCCTGGCGGAACGGTTCCTCGAGGAGTTCTGCGGGAAGCACAGCAAGCCGGTCTGTGGTTTCACCCGCGAGGCCATGGAATGGCTGGTGAAGCACCCGTGGCCTGGAAACGTGCGTGAGCTCCAGAACATGATCGAGCGGGGCGTGGTGGCCAATCAGGACGGTCCATTGGGTCTCGACAGCCTGGTCCCGTTCAAGTTCCGTGCGGGTCAGAATCTGCAGACCTCGGGCTCCCCAGGGCGACGAGTTGCAAGGGCTGCCAAGGCCGAGAAGGGGGCGGAATTCCTCTTCGACATCTCGGGCGCCGGCAGCGAGTCCTTGGCGACGCGTGGGCGACCGATGGGTCAGGATCCCAGGGCGTCCGCCGAGGAGCCACCACGTGCGCCGCTGACGTCTCTGGCGGACATCGAAAGGGAGCACATCATCCGCGTGATGGCGCACTCGCAGAACAGCGTCCCGAAGGCCGCCGAGATCCTCGGCATTCCGCAGAGCTTGTTGCGGGAAAAATTGAGGAATCTCTGGGAATAGCATCGGGGGCGCGTCGATCGCCGTGCCCGCGCATCCAACCATGTCACTCCACGCCAAGATGAATATCCTGCTCGAGGTCCTGAAAGACATGCTCGCCACGGTGTCCATCTCCGTCCGGAAGGCCATCTTCTGGCGGGCCATGTTGGTGACCAACGGAGCCCTGATCGTCCTGTGGGCGGTTGTCGAAATCCCGCGGTTCGTCCAAGCCGTGCGCCTCGATCGGGAACGCGTGGTCGAGATGCTCCAGGAGCGTCGGCGCTGTTTTTCGAGCATCATCCTTCGATTGGTCGAGCATCGGATGCGTGTCCTCCAGGCTCCCGCGCGGGAGGAAGCCCAGAGCCTCTTGAACATCGTCCGCGGGACCAACATGTCGTTCCCGGGCGTCCTCTCGATGGCCGTCCTCAAGAGGGGCGGGGATGCCAGCGCGGGGTGGCGGATCGTCCAGGAAGGAAGCCGTGCCGACGGACAATCGATGAACCGTGTTTTGTCGGAGCCGACTCTGGGCAAGACGCTGGGTTTGGTGGAAAAGGACAGGGAACCCCGCATTTCCCCACTATTCCGATGGCGGGCATCACCCAACGCCGAGGAGCGGATCCTTGTGGGTCTGATCTCGGCCGTCCCGGCGGAAGTGCCGGCGTGGCGTCGCCGCGACGGCGGACTTTTCGTGGTGCTGATCGACACCCTGGCCTGGAGTCGGGAGGCCGAGATTCCGAAATCGCTCCGATCGCTCGGCTGCTATCTCGCCAACGACCCGTTCGACGGGATTCTCGTCGATGCCGATGCCGGGAGGACGATCGAGGATGTTTCGGGGTTCGACGGGTTGAGGATCCAGTCGTTGAGCAACCCCGGTGACCCCCTGGTTGCACCCTCACCCGCCCCCCCGGTGGCGTCAGCGGAAATCGATGGAACGACAAAGCCGAGAACCCCATCGGCCGATGCGCGGCGCGCGCTCATCGTCTTCGAGAATTTCGGAGGCAGTCGCTTCCAGTGCCATGTCGATTTCTCCCCGGAGTTCCTCGCCAGCCAATCGCATCGGCGGTTCCTGCGCGACCTTCCGGTGGGCCTGGTGCGGATCCTGTTCGTCGGCTCCATCCTGGCGATGATGTGGACCATTTTCCGGGCGAATCAGCGGCAGATCAAGAAGTTGGCCGAGGCCCAGCAGACGGTGCAGCGCCTGGATCAGCACCGGTCGCTCATCCAGCAGGAGATCCATGACCACATCATCCAGCACCTTACGATGCTGAACATGAAGGTGGCCGCCACCTCGCCGGGGGACGCGGAGGCGTTCATCGGCTTGCGCAGCGCGATCGTCGGACAACTCGACTACCTACGAGGGGAGTTGCGACGACTGCTGCAGGACGGGGTCCACCGATTGGAGTCGTTCGACGAAATGATCCTGCAGGTCCAGAGCCTCTGCCGGCAGATGGAGGAACAGACGGGGGCCCGATGTTCGGTGAAGACGACCGGAACGGCCGGTTTCGTGCCCAGGCCGGAGATCCTGTTCCGGGCTTGCCGGTTCACGCAGGAACTGGTGGGCAACGCCATCCGTCATGGCAAGGCCAGTCGCGTCGAGGTGGAGATTCGGACCGCGAGCGATGCGTCATCGATCACCCTTCGGGTCGTCGACAATGGGAGCGGCTTCGACCCCGATAAGTGCACCTTGGGCTACGGACTCCGAAGCATGCAATCCTTCGCCCGCAAACATCGCGGGGCCCTGACGATTCAGCGACAGGCGACACGCGGGATGGTCATGGAACTCAACATGGGCCATCATCTCGGGAGGTTGCAGTCGTGAGTCGGCGATCAGCCACTCGAGACACCGCTCGGTGCGAAACCGGCCTTGGACCCGATTTCTCATGAAAATCGCATTTCTGGACGACCACCCACAGCTCGCGGAGACGTTCGCCAACATGATCCGGAAGTCGTTCCCCGACGCCGCCATCGATTGCCATGGCGGGTGGGAAGACCTCGAACCGGTCCTCGTGGGCAACCAGTACGACATCCTCTTCCTCGACATGCGGTTGGATGATTGCCTCGGTGCGGAGCTGATCCCGGCGATCCGTGAGGCCAGCCCGAACACCCGGATCATCGTGCTCTCGGCGTTCGCCCAGCAGGACCTGCTGCTCAAGTGCCTCAACATGGGCATCGCCGGGTACATCTCGAAGACGAGCCCGGTCGAACTCCTTTCCCAGGCGATCCGCAGCGTGATCGACGGCGGTACCTTCTTCGACGAGACGTTGCGACTCGAATCCGGCGACGCCGAGAATACCGAAAGACACTGACACCATGAACGAACCCAAACAGAACCGACTCCTTCTGATCGTCGAGGACCCCATGATCGGCGGTATCCTCCAGGATCAACTGCAGGGACTCTCCTATCCGGTGAGCCTCCACGCGACCCCAGCCGGGGCGCTCGCCGACCTGCAGCAGCAGAGTTTCTCGGCCGTGATCATCGACGACAAGTTGACCGGGACCGAGGCATTGAAGGTGGCCCAGGATCTGGCCAAGTCGAAACCCACCGTCCCGCGGCTGGTGCTGACCTCCGGCAAAGGCATGGAGGCTCTGGTCACGGCCCGGCAGTCCGGGCTCATCCTGCGCTACATCACCAAGCCCTGGTTGCGGGACGAACTGGCGATGGCCGTGGAGAACACGGTGGCCTTCCATCATCTCAATGCGGATGTCGAGAACCTGCGCGCCAGGAACCTCATCCTGAACCAACAGTTGAGCGAGGGTGGCCAGCGTGGCGAGGGCGGCGGGGCGGCCCCTGGGCCGGGCACCGATGAAGCCGCCGGAGGCGGAGCGGCGGCCAACCTGACCATTGACCTTGGGATCCGTGCCCTGTCCACCTTCCATCCCAACCTCGGGAATGCGGCGCTGCGGGCGATGGCGATCTGCAGGACGATCGGCGAGATCCTCGAGATCCCCGCCGCGGAGATGCCCAACCTGATCCGGGCCGCGGCGTTCCACGATGTGGGTATGCTCAGCGTCGACCGGGGCGTGGTCCGCCGCTGGTTGCGGGATCCGGCCAAATGCACGGACGAGGAACTGGTCGCCGTCCGCCGGCATCCCGTCCTCTCCGAAGCGGTGCTGAAGGACCTGCCGGGGTTCAACGCCGCCGCCGAGATCGTCCGTCACCACCACGAGGCCGTGGATGGCTCCGGCTATCCGGACGGGTTGAAGGGGGAGACGATCCCCTATTTCTCCCGCCTCCTCGCACCGGTGGTGCACTTCTGCCAGCGGAACGCCTCGGTGAACCAGATCCTCAACGAGATCGAAGGCATGTCGGACAAGGTGTTCGACCCGGCGGCGGTCCAGGCCCTGGCCAAGGCGATCCCCATCACCCAGATGCCGAGGGGTGAGCGGGAGATGCTCCTGATCGAACTTAAGGCTGGCATGACGCTGGGACGCGATCTCTTCAACGCCGGCGGCCACCTGTTGCTGCCGAAGGGCAGGGAACTGAAGGACTCGGACATCAACCGGATCATCTCGATCAACCGAGTGACACCGCTGGAGCCGTTCGTGCTGGTCTTTTGTTGAACCTGCAACAGCGAATCTTTGATCCCGGGTCCCGATGAAGCCCTCGCATCACTTTCCGACCACTCCGAACCGGGTGCCATCATCACGGTGGCATCTTCAGAATCGCGTGGGCGGTTGCGCGATTTCATGGGTCTCGGCCCTGTTCATTGGAATGGGTGTCGATGGCAGCGCGGGCGAGATCGACAAGAGCGGATACCACCTCTTCAACCCGGTGCCTCCCGAGGCGATGCGGCCTCTGGTCACCGACCGACCCAGTCTCACCGAAGGTCCCTACACCGTCGACCCCGGCCATTTCCAAATCGAGTCCGACATCACAACATGGACCGTGGACCGAGACGCTGAGATCGGGAGGTCCGAGTCCAGCAAGTTCGCCTCGGTCAACCTCAAGACCGGTCTCCTGCCGTCGCTCGATTTTCACGTCATCGTCGACTCGTATGTGCGGACCCGGGCTGAACCCCCATCGCCCGGGGTGATGAGCACAGGGTCTGGCCTCGGTGACATCACGCTCCGATTCAAGAAGAACTTCTGGGGCAATGACTCCGGTTCGACAGCCTTCGGCATGATTCCATTCGTCAAGGTGCCCACAGCGGCCGATGGGGTCGGCAACGGGGCCGTCGAAGGGGGGTTGCTTCTGCCACTGGCGGCCCGTCTGCCGGGTGGGTTCGATCTCGGAGTGCAGACCCGCTTGGATTGCCTCCGCGGTACGGAGCGACCGGGACATTACCTCGCCTCCTACAATTCCGTCGTTCTGGGACACTCCATTTTCGGGCCTTTGTCCGGCTACGTGGAGTTCTTCACCTTCCATCCATTCGAATCCGGCTCCGATTGGCAGGGTTTGGTGGACTGCGGGATCACCTGGTTGCTCGACGAGAACCTGCAGTTGGATGCCGGTTGCAATTTCGGGGTCACTCGATCGGCCCCCGAGTACAATCCCTTTCTTGGGATCTCGGTGAGATTCTGAAGGACGGTGGGGCCTAGGACGCGGTCTTGCGCTGGCTCTGGAACCTGCGGATCAGCAGGATCTTGTTGTAGGCGTTCAGCGAAGCGATCTTGTAGCACTCGGCGAGTGTGGGGTAGTTGAAGACGTTGTTGATGAAGTAGTCGAGGCCGCCGCCCATCAGCATCACCGCCTGCCCGATGTGCACCAATTCGGTGGCTCCGGAACCGATGCAATGCACACCCAGGAGCTTCCCGGTGTCCCGATGGAAGACCATCTTGAACATGCCCGAGTGGTCCCCGAGGATCTGACCCCGGGCGGTCTCGTTGTAGCGGGCGATGCCTGTCTCGTAGGGGACCTTCTTGGCGGTGAGGGTCTCCTCGGTTTCGCCCATCATCGAAATCTCCGGAATGGAGTAGATGCCGATCGGGAACCGGTCACCCAGGGGTGTCGTCTCCTCGCCGAACATGTGCAAGGCGGCCAAACGTCCCTGCTCGCTGGAGGTGGCCGCCAAGGAGGGATACCCGATGACGTCGCCCGCAGCGTAGATGTGGGGCACCGTCGTCTGGAAGTGGGCGTCGGTCTTGATGCGTCCGCGGTCGTCCGGTGAAAGGCCCACGTTCTCAAGGCCGAGTCCGTCGGTGCTGCCGACCCTGCCGGTGGACATCAACACCATCTCCGCGATGAGGTACTTGCCGCTCTCGAGTTCGAGCAACGCCTGTTTACGGTCTCCGTGGGTGATCTCCAAGCTCTTGAGTCCGTCGCCACAGCGGAAGGTGACATCCACCTTGCGCAATTGGTGGATCAATTCGTCGACGATCTCGTGGTCCAGGAACTCCAGCGGGCGGGGGCGTTTGTCCACGACCGTCACCTTGAGCCCCAGGGCCGCGAACATGGAGGCGTACTCGATGCCGATGACCCCGGCGCCGACGACAACCACCGACTTCGGGAGACGCTTGAGGTTGAGCAGACTGTCGGAGGTCACGGCGATCTCGCCATCGAGGGTGACTCCCCGCGACTCCGCCGGCCGGGTACCGACGGCGATCAGGAATTTCTCCGCTTTGATCGTCTCCTCGCCATGACTCCCACTGACCTGCAATAGGTTGGGTCCTAGGAACCGTGCGGCCCCCTGGAAGGTGCGGATATCGTTCCGAGCCAATGAATCGTGAACCAGTTGCGATTCCCGACCGACGACCCCCGCCACATGCCGCATCAACCGATCCATCGTCGGTCGCTGGGGAGGCGCGTGAGATTCCTCGGATTCGAGACGATCCTGCGCGTAGAGGCGACGCACCGCCTCGCGGAAGGTCTTCGATGGAATGGTGCCCGTCTCGATGCAGACCCCACCGAGGCACGCCTGCTTCTCGATCACCGCCACCCGCTTGCCCAACTTGGACGCCTGGACCGCGGCCCGCTGACCCGCCGGGCCGCTGCCGATGCAGATGAGGTCGAATTCTTGCATGGGATCTTTGGTTTTCCAGTGTCGGTTTGTTGAGGATCGAAGGAGCTCCCACGGCAACCGGGCCTCCGATCACCAGTGCCGAGGGGAGCCCTCCATCTATCACTCTTCCCGGATTCTCAAGAAGCGGGATGCCTGGGAGGAGATGGGGGGCAGGGGCAATCGAAGGGTGCCCGCGGGGGTCACCTCCGGGGTGACGCCGACGGGTGACCATTCGGCATCGAGCGCGTCGAGACGGTCGGCCGCTTGGACACGCAGACTCCGTCCCTTGGCCGAGACCGGTTGGCCCGACGAATCGACCGTCTGGAGCTCGAGATTCCAACCACTCGCACTCGATTGGTGCGAGATCAGGCGCCCTCCGACCACGCGGCGCCGAGGGCCGATGGTCCATTCACCTCCTTGATACTGCACGGCCGACACCTCTTGGGCGTCGATGGTGGCGATCTGTGGATCGACCGGCCTGTTGCCGAAAGCGATCTTCGCCGTCCCGGAGGCGGACTTCACCCGGAAGCCCACTTCGGCCACCAGGCCCTCGGAGGCCGGCAGGGTGCTGCCAGCGCCCTTCCAGAGGATCACGCCGACACGGCCCGATCCGGCCGCCAGGGCATTGTCCATCTGGGATGTGCCGTTGGGAGCGCGAATGCCAGAGTACTGCAGGACCTCGGGGTTGAACTCGAGGTTGAAGGCAAGTGCGTTCTCATCGCCATTGCCGGAAAGAACCACGGGCACCCAGACCTCCTGGCCGGCCACCCAATCGGCCCACCCCAACCGAACCTTGCGAGCCTTGGCCGCCGTGTTCGATTTGGCCATCGATCGAGACTTTGGCTGGAAAGGCGACGAGTTCAGTATGAAACCCGAGGAGGGTCCACCCGCAGGCTTCAAGCCGTCTAGGCGGGCCACATAACGAGCCACCTGGACCAGATCGGTCAAATCCACCTTGCCGTCACCAAGATTGTCTATCGGTGCGGTATCAAACCGACTCAACGCCAATGTGCTCAAAGTGGTGGGAATGGTGCCACTGGCCAGAACGTTGGCTATCTCTGTGATGTCGGCCACGGTGACCGTGTAACTTCCATTGACATCGCCTTCCAGGGAATCCGCCACCAATTGGAACGAACCATTGACCGCCACCAAAGGCGCAGCGGTGGAGTTGGTCAGGGCGACCCTCAATGGCAGAAAATCTGATGCGACCGCGCTGCCGGTGAGCACTTGTACGGGCACCAGAAGGGGAGATGGTGGCGTCGCTGCACGGGCCAACGCGATATCTTGAACCGGCTTGGATTTCAGGCTCAAGGTGAGTAGACGATTGGTGCCCGAGGGGAATGGCTTGCTGGGATCGGCTTTCGACACCAGCACCTGCATCTTGAGCCGAGTCGAAGAGGGTGTGGCATCCGCTGTGCGATAGGACAGCGTGGTTGACGACTGCAGTGCAGGACTGAGAGCAAGGGCGACATTGGCCGACGAGGTCTGTACGTAGGGCGAATCCACCAAGAGAGTGAAGGACAGGACCGATTCATCACCAAAGCCGACGAGTTCGATCGGCACATCTACTACGGAGTCGGTGCTCAGCGAGGGGTACAATAAGAGGTTCTGATCAATATCGAGGACCCGATTCACGGTGAAAGTCACCAACTTGGAGACCCCTGCAGC